>Ga0247815_10002263_pt1 | contig 14273 bp, 12 predicted proteins | sample UWRJL194509B1_FD_181014 | JGI IMG/M metagenome (GOLD analysis project Ga0247815, IMG submission 181014) | Plant litter microbial communities from Arlington Agricultural Research Station in Wisconsin, United States - UWRJ-L194-509B-1 | ecosystem: Environmental > Terrestrial > Plant litter >... | reverse complement strand
TTTAAGTAGACGCCTTGCCTCGAAAATCCTGGTTTTTATTGTTCCTATAGGAGCATTTGAATCTCTTGCGATCTCGTGATATTTATAGCCCTCGACATATCTGATGAATGGATGGTAAAGATATTCCGGCAAAGTGGCTAAAGCTTTACGGATGTCACTCTTGATAAAACGGTTCTCACATCCATTTGCTGTGCTGCTTGACAGTAATTGATCATAGCTCAACTCCTCGGTCTGACTAATCAGCTCCATGCTCATCTTACTTCTACGGAAACTGTTTATAAAGTTGTTCCTCATGATGGTAAAAAGCCAGCCGCGCATATTGGTGCCCTCTTCAAATTTTTCATAATACCTTAAAGCCTTCAGCATGGTATCCTGTACCAAGTCCTTTGCACTGTCCAGATCTTTTGTAAATTTCATTGCAAACTCCTGAAGCGCAGGTATGTGCTGACTTATGCACTCCAATTGATTTGTTTTCATATTTTTATTGTGGTTAAGTTATTGATTCTGATTTTGCCCGGAAGCCGTCCTTATTTAGCCCGTCTTTCCGTTCTTTCGTATTAATACAGCTATTATGCCTGTTTTGTAATTATCTGTTTCACAAATGGTTGAAGTGTGAGTGCCATTTTTTTATAAGATGCTATTTCGTCATTTGCGCTCATCACTCTTGGCATTTCAAGAGCTCAATTCTTGAATTTTCTACAAATGCCACAGTGAGGGAGGTAATTAAAGGGATTGACTATTAAGCTTTACAAAAAAAAGCCCTAACCAGAACGGAAAGGGCTTCAAAGCTTTTTAATCAGCAGTGTTTAAATTCAGACTACCTCAGATTTCCCGGCTGTGCAATCCATTGATCGTACTTGATCTCACCTAAACGGGCATTTGGTGCAGGTGTCAAGGAAGCATCATTGATTTCTACTCCAAAATATGGAGCGTGTTCATCAGCTACAACTTCTCTGTTGTCACCCTTTAAGCCCATGTATTTTTGTACAAGATCACTAAGTCGGATTTTTTCAGGCCCCGCAACTTCTAAAGTTGTATTGATTGGTGAACCAATAGTAAGGGAGGTCATTGCTGCAACGACATCATCGGAGGCTATTGGCTGAATGAATGCAGGTGCAATATGAATACGCTCCCCAACCGTACCGGCCTGTACAATTCCTCCAACGAATTCAAAAAACTGAGTAGAGTGTAACAGTGAGTATGGAATGCCGGATTCTTTTATAAGTTTTTCCTGAGCAAGCTTGGCGCGAAAATAACCACTGCCCTGAAGACGTTCGGTTCCGACCACTGATAGCGCTACGTGATGTTTAACACCGGCCTCCTTTTCTGCAGCAAGTAGGTTCTTTCCACTTGTTTGGAAGAATTCCATTACAGCCTTATCTTCAAAGGAGGGCGAGTTCGCCACATCCACCACTACATCGGCACCTGCCAGCGATTCTGCCAGCCCTTCACCGGTAATCGTATCTACACCACTTTGAGGGGACGCGGAAATGACCTGATGGCCTAAATTTTCAAGACTGTTTACCAGCTTGCTGCCAATTAGGCCTGAGCCTCCAATAACTACAATTTTCATATTTGTGTGCTTTTTATCTGGGAATTCCAGTGTTTCTATTAGTATTCTTCCTATTAGCTTATCTTAAATTGCCGGGGATATTGATCCATTCTTTATAGGTATATCTGCCAATGATTGGATTTTCGCCCGGTACCAGAGTACTATCGTTTACCGCTGCACCGAAATAGAAGGCACTCGGATCCGTTATGACCATGCTCGTATCCCCCTTAAGTTTCAAGTATTGCTTAACAATTTCATCAAGTGCAATTTTCTCCGGACCGGCAACTTCTGCGGTACCATTCAGTGGGGTTGAATTGGCGATATTGACCAATACAGCAACAACATCGCTGGAAGCAACAGGCTGAAAGACTGCCGGAGAAACGTGAATCTCATCACCTACAGTTCCCGAAGCGGCTATGCCACCAACGAATTCGTAAAACTGAGTTGCCCGTAGCAGTGAATAAGATATGCCTGAAGATTTAATTAGGTTCTCCTGGGCGAGTTTGGCCAAAAAGTATGCGTTTGCACCCTCACGGTCTACCCCAACAATCGACAAGGCTACCAGGTGTTTTACCCCTGCCAGTTTCGCTGCGGCCAATAGGTTTTTTTCCGAGGTGGTAAAGAAATCCATTACTGCTTTTTCCTCAAAAGATGGGGAATTAGGAACATCGACAACTACTTCAGCACCCTGAAGTACTTCGCTTAGTCCTTCTCCACTTATTGTATTTACCCCTGAGCTTGGAGAAGCTGCAATAACCTCATGTCCAAGATCTTTAAGACCGGTAACGACCTGACTTCCGATCAGTCCTGTTCCGCCTATAACTACTATTTTCATATTGATTTTATTTTTTGGCCTTATGACCCTTAGTTAATTTATTTCTGTAAACCCTTAAAGGGATGATTTGCCCATCGCATTGCTGTGTTGCTGATCGGTTTTCCGCGGGGACTCCGCGCCGACGTAGGTTTGTCCCATGCACGAACGGGTGGAAAGTGCATAACCCATTACAGCCTCCTCAACAAGCTGACACCCGTCATCTTCGTCGCGATGGACACAATAACAGCCTGCAAAACAAAAGCGATAAAACCGTTTTAAATTTCAGACTGCCTCATCCGCTTAGTAAACCTTTTTAGTCCATTTAGTTATTGGGTTCAACTATCACCCAACAAATTTTTTACCATTGGTATGACTTTTTCAATATTTCATTTTGACAGGTTCAATTGCTGTGCCTAACTGTTTAAGTGCTTGTTTTTTAAGGTTTTATTTATTTGTTTTAATCGTTCAAAGACGCGGTATATAGTCACTCCACCCAACACTCGCGATATATCAAGAGTATTTTTTTTTATTTCTGTCACAAGGTGTAATAATGAGTGGTTGTGGTAGGAAATAATCGGCTCATTAAAATTGTAATTTCTTTTTGCTGGAGCGATCAATGAACCGATATGCCCAATTGGAACATACCTGCCAGTTTTTGCCATTCCTAAGTTTGCATCTCGCCTGGGCATATCCTTAATTGCGATAGAAATTGATTTTCCCGAATTCTAATACATTTAGTATGATAAGTGTTGCATTGCAGCTTTGCTTACCGAAAAGGGGCACATAGAAACTGTGCAATCCCTGAACTAACATTTGGGGATTGATACCTATTCCGACCAAGCCTTCTGTTCAAATGCTGATTAGCGCTAGCAAAATGTTTTGATTAGTTTTCTGTCGATAATTTTTACAATGCAGCGCCGATCACTCGGTTAAAGGCTGTTATCTGGAATATCCGGGAACCGCCGATGATAGCGGCAGAAAAACCACTGCTGAGCTTGAATAGGCCACCCGGTCGCATAGTTGCTGTATAATCCGGGCGCTGCCTACAATTTTTTTGTTGGAAATGGCCGCTTAAGGATAGTTTAGACCGGTTACTTCAGCAGCAAACTGCCATAGTTTTTCCGCTTGATATCCATCTTTTGCTGCATCAGTCAACTCGGCAAGGGCCGGGTATCCCCGCAACTCGTATTCTCCATCCGGGCCATAATAGTCACCACCTTTAACATCACCCGCCGTAGCAGCATATAGTGCAGGAAGCGCGCCTTGCCATGCCGGCATCAGTGCTCCGTATTGTTCGACTGCCGCATCAAAAACGGCTTTGTCCATATGCCTTGCAAGCCTGCTTTCAGTAACCCCGGGATGGGCCGCGCTTGAAATGATATTATCTCCAAAGACAGTTGACCTTCTTTGCAGTTCGGTCATAAACAGTAAGTCTGCCAGTTTACTCATCGCGTACTCGCGCTGTGCATCATATACCTTCTCTAGCCTCAGGTTTTCGAAATCTAATTGCTTTACCATTTTGTATGCGCCGCTGCTCATTGTTACCACTCTTGCCGCCTTGCTCTTACGAAGTAACGGGTATAAGAGCCCGGTAAGGGCAAAATGTCCCAGAAGATTAACGGCAAACTGTTGCTCAAATCCATCCTCGCTCAAACCTGCCGGAGGGGTCATGATACCCGCATTGTTAATCAGCACATCTATCTTTTGGTGACGCTGTTTGATAGCTGTTGCAAATTCATGCACTTGCTTTAAGCTCGAAAGATCAAGCCTTTCCATTTCAAGTGATCCGCTTCCTCCATCGGCCTTTATAGTTAGAATTGCTTCTGCTGCACGCTCGATCTCTCTTGAAGCTAAGATCACATGAGCCCCTTTTTGATAAAGTGCCTTGGCAATCTCATAACCAATTCCACTGTTTGCTCCGGTAACTAAAGCAGTCTTGTTCTGCTGGTCCGGAATATTATCTGTCGTCCAGTTCATATCTTTTTTAAGCAAAGATCAGTAGATTATTTCCCTGTCAACTCGTTGGGTCAATCAAAAAGATATATATATCAATCAATTTTACCTTTCCTATAATTGAACGGACTGATTGTTGTATTACGTTTGAAAAAGGCAGAAAAATGATTCGCCGCCTCAAAGCCCAGTGCCCAGGAGATCTCGCCCACAGTCCAGCTCGTTCCCACAAGCAAGTTTTTTGCTTCCAGAATAAGTCTTTCTGAAATCAGTGCTGAGGTGGATTTGCCGGTAATTTTTTTTAGCGCCTTGTTAAGGTGATTTACATGGATATTCAACTGCCTGGCGAAATCTCTGGGTTCAATGAGTTCTAACCGTTGTGTGCTGTCTTCAATTGGAAACTGCTGCTCGAGTTTTCCAAAAAACTGCTCAACAATGCGTTCATTGGCATCACGAATCTGGTTTGCCGGTTGGCTTGAGGGAACCTGTTTTTCTCCCCTATAAATTAATTCTAAAAGCATCAGCGCCAGTAACGAATATTTTAAATGAAAGGAGCCTCCCAACTCTTCCAACATACTTTTAAATATGTTTTCTATATTATCAGCCTGCGCTTTTTCAAGTGTTATTACGCTGTGCTCTTCCTGTGAAAACACGGAAAAATCATCCGCACTCGCCAGGTGCGATAGGAAGCTGTTATCGAAAATGCATACGTATCCGGTATGGTTCTTACTGATTCTTTCCCATTGATAGGGCTTTCTGGGATGGGTAAAAACAAGCGCTGGACCATTAATTTCAAATTGATGGTTTGGGTATCTGATCCTGCTATGGCCGGATACGACACTGATTTTGTAGTAGGAGCGGCGCAGATATTCTGCAGATTTTCCTTGATGCAGCGGGATGTCTTCCACACGGATAATATTAAAATGGCCTTTTCCGTTGATTCTTTCCTGCCCGCTAAACTTTAATGGCTTATAAAAATCCGCGATTTCGATGATGCCTTTCATCTTGCAAAGATACATGAATCAAGTCAGATTGTTTTTCTTTCCTTTTTCTGGACCATTGAGAATACCTGTTATGGTACCCTGTTGCCAAAGGAAGAAAAATTAGGTTTGTCTAAAATGTATCGGTCATGTAACAGTTACAAAATGAAGAAGAAATTTTTTGACGGCTCAGTAGTAGCTTCTGTTTGGCGATTTGAAAAATTCAGTGATACCTTTCCTGAATTTGCACAGAAAGTTCCCTGGGTTTACCCGGAGTTTTTGAGCATGCTAAAGGGAAAGTCAGAAGATGATACGGCTAATGTCAGGCCGGTAAATAGATTAACCAAGAAAGATAAATATTCACCAAAATCAATAATTCCAAAAATTATGAACATTAATAGAAACACCCTCAGTACAGCAAGGCTGGTACTTGCAAGCCTCATTTTAATATTGGCAGCCGTAGCGGTAGCCAATGCTCAGGTCAAAGATTTTCGCAGTGACGAACATCTAAGCCCGCAGGTGAAAACCTTCCTCAATTCCCTTAATAATGGTGGACCAGGTCTGGAAACTTTAACGCCCCAGCAAGCAAGGGCCGTACTTTCTGGCGCCCAGTCTTCTGTCAACGTCGATGAGTCTGGAATAGAGCAGTTTGAGAAAACGATAGAATCAGATGGTTTTAGCATCAAACTGAATGTTGTCAGGCCCCATGGCGTAAAAGGCAATCTACCCGTATTTATCTTCATCCACGGAGGGGGATGGGTATTGGGAGATTATCCTACACACAGACGCATGCTCAGAGATCTTGTTGTAGGATCCGGAGCAGTAGGAGTGTTTGTTAACTATTCCAGAACACCCGAAAAGGCTTACCCGGTAGCCATTAATGAAATTTATGCTGCTACAAAATGGGTTGCGCTGCACGGCAAGGAGATCGGAGTTGATGGTGCCAAACTTGGCATAATAGGCAATAGCGTAGGGGGAAACATGACCGCTGTAACGGCAATGCTGACCAAGGAGCGTAAAGGACCTTCGATCAAGGCAGCGGTTATGCTTTGGCCCATTGTAGATGCTGATTTTGAAACTGAATCCTACAAGGCTTTTGGTGCCGACCGCTTTTTGACTACCCCACTGATGAAATGGATGTATGATATGTATATTCCGGATCCCAAAAAAAGGAAGGAGGCCTACGCTTCTCCGCTTCAGGCGACGATGGAACAGCTTATGGGTTTTCCGCCAACACTCATACAGGTGGCAGAAAATGATGTGCTTAGGGATGAAGGAGAGGCTTTTGGAAGAAAACTGCTTTTGGCTGGGGTAGATGCCACAACGGTCAGATACAATGGGGTAATCCACGATTGGGGCCTGCTCAATGGCCTAGCAACCATTCCACAAACAAGAGATGTATTTATACAGGCGTCAGCACACCTTAAAAAGTATCTATTTCAGTAAGGCTTAATCCTGACTATTTCAGACGACTATCTTTGACCGGTACAGTCAAACTTTATCTGGCCCCAGAGCCTAAATTTGTATAAAAAACGATAATGGAAAACATTAAAGATAAAGTAATTGTCATTACAGGGGCCAGTAGCGGCATGGGTGCCGCGACAGCGCTCAAGCTCGGATCTCTGGGTGCTAAGCTGGTACTTGGCGCCAGAAGGACCGATCAACTTGCAAAACTAGCTAAAGAAATAGGTGAGAATGCTGTTTACAAAAAAACGGATGTTACCCTAAAAGGAGATGTTGACCAGCTGATCGATCTTGCCCTGAAAACTTTTGGGCGTTTGGATGTACTCTGGAACAATGCAGGAATTATGCCGATATCTTTTTTTGAGGAAGGTAACCTGGAAGAATGGGAGCGCATGGTTGATGTAAACATTAAGGGCGTGCTCTACGGTATCCATGCCGTACTTCCTGCTATGTTAAAAGCGGGCAAAGGCCACATCCTTTCAACATCTTCCACAGCAGGTTTGAAAATTTTCCCAAGTACTGGAGTATATTCGGCTACCAAATCTGCCGTTAAATCAATTATGGAAGGGCTCAGAGAAGAACTGGCCGGGAAAATTAAAGTAACCACGCTATATCCCGGAGCAGTATCTACCGAGCTGGGAAGAGATATAACCAGTAAAAGGGTTTTTGAGATGATTGGGAAAATGGGGCCAATGGCCTCAATGGAGGCTGATGCAATAGCAGATGCCGTGATCTATGCAATATCGCAGCCTGAGGATATAGGGGTGAACGAGATTACCATCCGTCCCCTGCAACAAGCTATTTAACTGGAAATTGCCGGTGCTCGTGCCGGCAACTTTTTATTTATCTATCAAATATGGAAAACAAAACAGAGCCGATAGGAGAGGGTATCACTTATGCGGTAGGCTGGCACCAACACCAACTTTTAGAGGAGCTGATTGCTGAACATATGCTTTTACATGTGATAAGTGGAGAACTCCGCCTTTTCGATACCACATCCGATAAGATCTACAGAGCGGGTGAAACGGTTTTTATTCAGCGCAATCACCTGATCAAATGCGGCAGCAGGCCACTCCCCGGAGGCACCCCATATGAGATCATTGTATTTATTCTCGATCAGAAACTACTACAAGACTATATGATCAAAAACACGCCTGACCTGCCCGGGGACGGACCCACTAAATTCAGTGGAGTGGTAACCCTTCATAACTGGCCGGCATTTGACAGCCTGTTTGGTTCACTTGATAGCTATCGAAAATCCGGGACCATGATTCCCGAATCGCTCCGACGCCACAAGCTCGAAGAAGCTGTTCTTGCACTGCTGGAATATCCTCTTAAACTTGCCTCGATAATTTTCGATTTTGAAGAACCTGGAAAGATTGACCTCAAAGCTTTTATGCTTCGAAACTATATGTTTAATATTCCAATTAGTAATTTCGCCACACTCACCGGAAGAAGCCTTTCAACTTTTCAACGGGATTTTATCAAAGTTTTCGCAGTCAGTGCATCTCAATGGCTGATTACCAGACGTCTCGAGCAGGCTCAGCAGTTACTTATTCAGGGTAGAAAGCCAACTGAAATTTATCTTGAACTTGGTTTTGCAGACCTTTCACATTTTTCCAGATCTTTTAAAAAAGCTTTTGGTTTCCCCCCATCCCTGATCAATAACAAACGACCGGTTTAAGTTGCTATTGTTCAGCAATAGTTTCTCAGTACGTAGCTTTTCAGCAATCTGAATGAATGCGTGATATGGGTATTGATTGTTGCCTGCGAAATGCCAAGCACCTCGCTTGCCTTTTGATAGGAGTATCCTTCGAGTTTGCAATAAACAAAAGTCTTCTTGCGTTGAGGACTCAAGCTTTCTATTGCGCAACAAAGAATGTCGTTCTGCTCTTTTTCTTCTATTAAAACGTCTGAATGCCAATAGAGTTCACTTGTATGGTTAGATAACTCCTGAATCATTCGCCGGTCACTGGCAACCTTTCTGAAATGGTCATAAACCAGGTTTTGGGCTATCTTATACAAATAGGCCTGAATTGATTTTGAGGGATCAATTTTTGTTCTATTTACCCAGAGCCTTAAAAAAAGTTCCTGAATAAGTTCATCTGCTAGTTCTTCATCTTTTACCAGAAACATAATCCTTGAGTATAATCGGTTAAAATAAATGTGATAAATCTTCGTAAATGCTTCTTCACTATTGGCATTCATGGCATTCAGCAAATTTTTTTCCCGCGATTCTAATAATATTTCTTCCATTTAGGTATAGTTTGGTTTATCTGTTTAATTCTTCAGGCGTGTCGACTACTTGTTAGTTTCCGGGAAACCTTCACATTTAATTATTATTTTCCGATTCATTGAAATGCTCCCCGCTTGCGTAATACTCAGGTATATCGATTATGGAAACATTAAGGAGCAGTTTTGATAAGTTTATTTCGGGATCCTTAAAGGATTGCGAACGAAATGATTTTTTGGATCTTTTTGAATTGCCGGCCTGGGAAAATGAGCTTAAGCTGCTCATCTTATTGGTCATTGAACAGGAAACTTCCGTAGAAATGGGCTTCGATAATCCCGATCTGAACGTCAAGGAAAGCATCTTGCTTTCCGCGCTGAAAGGTCGCTGAGTTTTGCGGTCTCTACCGATACTTGCAATTAATTTTATCTTCATGTAATTCTGCCTTGAAAATCCTACTGAACTATTCAGTAAGCATAATGCGGAGAATTCATAAATGAAGCCAAGCTGTTATAGGTTGTAAGTCAGTTAATTACAAATTTTGATAGGTGGTGCTACTTCGCGACAGGCCGTTATCATCCAGGTCTATTGTTTAAATATGGACAATAGACCAGTTTGTGGTCAGACGGGAATAGTTTAAAACGTATACGGATGGCGTCTTTGATTCCGGAAAGGATAAAGATGAATTCAGGAGTTTGAACTCTTTGGTTTGCTTATGCCGAGTTTTTTCATTCTAGAATTTAGTGTGGAAATATGCATGTCAAGAACTTCTGCAGCCCCGCCATTTCCAAAGACTTTCCAGTTACATTGCTCAAGAACCGATAAGATATGATCTCTTTCGTTTTCGAGTATGGTTTTTACCTTGACCTGGGATGTTTTTGCCAAAGTCAAGGGTAGCTCAATATTTTCAATCTGCTCAGTTTCACTTAACAAAACGCTTCTGAAGATCAGATTCTCCAATTCTCTGACATTCCCGGGCCATTCATATTGCTGCAACTGCTCAGTTGCATTTGGAGAAAACCCATCTATAGTTTTGTTCGATTCTTTTGAATACTTTTCAAGGAAATGCTGTGCCAAAAGAACAACATCGTTTTTTCGTTCTCTTAAAGGAGGCAGCTCTATGGGGAAGACATTCAGCCGGTAGAAAAGATCCAATCTAAATCTACCCACCGCAATTTCTTCGCTCAAATTCCGGTTGGTAGCCGCCAAAACCCGCACATCGATTTTCTTAACCTGCCCGGCGATAGGCTCAATTTCTCTTTCCTGTAAAACACGAAGAAATTTCACCTGCATTTCTAGTGGAAGTTCTCCGATTTCATCCAGGAAAATTGTTCCCCCGTCTGCCTGTTCAAATTTCCCGGTTCTCTTGTTGTGAGCACCAGTAAATGCACCTTTTTCATGTCCGAAAAGTTCAGATTCGATAAGACTCTCGGGAAGTGCAGAGCAGTTTACAACCACAAAAGGTTTATTTTTTCTTTTAGAATTTTGATGGATATCCTTTGCGATGAGTTCCTTGCCAGTACCGCTTTCTCCCAGTATGAGTACCGAGACGTCAGAATCGCTTACCACTTTGACCTGCGAGAGAACCGCTTTTATTTTGGCGCTGTTTCCCAGAAAATTCTTGAATGTATTAGGAGTAATATTTCGGGGGGCTGGCTGCGGGGTTTCGATCCGATGTTCGTGAAGATACCAGGCAACTTCAATCATCACCAGAACATCTTTCTCGCGGAAAGGCTTTACCAAAAAACCCTGCGGCATCGTTGCTTTGGCCTCTTCAAGTATTTTTTTGTTTGAGTTGGCCGAGAGATAGACAAAGGGAATCTTGTTTTTTCTAAGTGTTTTGGCAAGGTCTATTCCGGTAAGACTTCCTTGCAGCTGTATGTCAAGCAATACCAGATCCGGCTGTTCCTTATCCAGTATTTTCAGGGCAATAGGTACAGAACGCGCAATGCTGCAGGTAGCATACCCGGCCTTCAGTAGAATACGCTCAAGGCTGTATGCCTCTATAAACTGGTCTTCAACAATTAGTATTTTTAGCTTCAAGCCATTTCCTCCTCTTCTGTAACCTTAAGGGAATTTAGGTATTCCGGGTCAAAACTAATAATAAGTTTTGTACCGTTGTCGTTTTCGATCGTTAACTCGCCATTGATATCTGCGCTCAGTCCTTCGATGAGCTTAAGTCCTAATGAACTTAAATTACTATTCCGTACAGGGCTCACCATACCGATGCCATTGTCTGAAATAGTTAGTCTGACCAGGTTTCCAACCTTGCTGAGTTGAATGCTAATCGTTCCCTTTCTGCCCCCTGGAAAAGCATATTTGATAGAATTGGTCACCGCCTCATTGATGATGAGCCCAAGCGGCATGGCTTGTCCAACATCCAGTAATAAAGCGTCGATTTCGGTAGAATAGGAAATGTTTTCTGCGTCCCCAAAAGCATCTTTCAGGTAGGCTACCAGTTCCTTGATATACTCCCTCATATCAATATTTTGAACGTCTTCTGCAGCATAAAGTTTGGAATGAATCAAAGACATCGCGTGTATTCGGTGCTGACTGTTTTCGATGGCGAGCAGCGCATCATCCTTTAAAAACTCTGCCTGGAGGTTGAGCAGACTGATGATGGTATGCAGGTTATTTTTCACTCTGTGATGTACCTCTTTGAGCAGCCACTGTTTTTCTGAAAGCAGCCTGTTTAATTTGGAAAGCAATACCTCCTGACGCCTGTTTTTCGCCAAGATTTCTTTGTTGAGTTTTTGCCTGATCATTGACTGCCTGTAAAAAACGCCACCAAGGATGAGCATCAAAAGAACGCCCGCTATACTCAGGTTTCTGATCAGACTTGCCCTTTTGATATTTGCCAGATCAAGTTGGGCTTTTTGCTGTAGCGATCTGATCATGTTCTGCTTTTTGTCATCTTCATACTGTACAAGCAGGTTGGCAATTTCTTTTTTCTTTTTGTCCTTTGCAACAGAATCACTAAATGAATGGGTGGCACTGAGCTGACGGATTGCTGATAGGTATTTTCCTTCCGCTGAGTCAACCAGATACAGTCTATATTTAGTACTCGTGATCGCACTTGGTGTTGTTGTACTCGGCGTTATTCTGCGGATGGCCTCTTCCAAAAAAGGTCTGGCCTTTGAATATTGCTTGCTTTCTATATAAAAATAGCCCATCCGATCGAAAGTGACATAGCTTTCATCATGATTGTCTCTTACCAGCTTGAAGCGCTCCAGAAAATATTTTTCTGCCTTTTTATTATCCTTCAGCGCGAGATGTGTATTCGCATACATATTAACAATAGTCAGTTTCTGGATGTAGGTCTCCGGTTTGTTTTCGCGTGTGGCACTGTCCAGAAACTGGAGGGATTCTTCCGGCTTTTTCAGATGGATCAGTCCAAAGGCTACTCCCTGTATCCCATAATACATATCTGCAATACCGGGGTAACGCTTATAAGCGGCAAGCGCTCGTCGATAAGCTTCCAGCTCTTTCTCGAACTCATCCTCCTGCTTGAATACTACAGCCAGCAATCTATAGAGATCTCCTTCGACCAATTGATCGCCTGCTATTTCCATTGCTTTTATACCTGCTCTCAGATAAGGCATACCGATATCATTTTTAGACTGAGAATTGTAAAAATCTGCAGCAAGGTAATAAGCATACTGGATGCCCTCGACTTTATACTTTTTATATTCCTGAACAATTTTTTCAATTTCTATTCCCGCATCTGCTTTTTTTCCCATTTGAAATGCTGCAATCGCCAGACACTCTCTCGCAATAAGCTCGTTTCGCTTCGCCTTTAAACGGATGCTAAGCGCTTTTGCCAATAGTAAAATGCGTTCTGCCTCAGGTCGCATCTCATCAGTTCTCAATCTGGTGTTAAGCAAATGAAATCCCAAAGCCACAAGCAGATCACACCTGGTTTTATCGTCCAGCGAAGGGAGTATGCCCTCCACTTCCGGGAACTTATCTTCGATCAGCATTCCTAGTGATTCCAGGTACTTTGATTCGTAATATTTCTGCTTGTTAGCCAATTTTTTACTGAGCGTTGCAGCTTGGTTGGCATAACCGATGCTCTTTGTGATAAAGGCGATCTTTCGCTCCGGCCTGTAATAATAGATGTTAGAAAGGGAAAGTAACATATCCACCTTTACAATGTTATCCCCTTGCAACGGAATACTCCTGAGGAGTTCAGATTCCTTCATCCGATCCACCGGTTTCGGCGCAGAGAAGTACTGGGCACTGCAGCAAAAAATACTAAAGAAATAAAGGACGGAGCTTAGGCTAACCATCTGCCAGATTCGACTGGGTACCAAAGAATAGCTTTTAATCAGAGTCATTTTTTGCATTTTGATAGATAAAAATGAACAAAAATTCCCGTAAATTTCTGATTACTCGTTTTTTAGCGATATTAGTCAAGCTTTGACTGATTTGGACAAGTTGCATTTTGTTGAAATATCAATAGCATATCCCAGATTTTTGTTGATATCTCAACATTTAAAAAATCCTAATTTTATAATTATTTGTGATACAGCTAGTTATAAGTTTGGTATATTTCTTGAATTTAGGAAATTTAACCTTGACCTTTTTATGACAAAATTTTGTCGAGACGGGTAAATGTGATAACTCCGAAGCAAAGTAAATGGAAAAAAGTGATTACCACTCTAAAGCAGATCTTCCCGGCAGCTCAGATCTATCAGCAAACTTATATCCTGAGCAACCAAAGCATTTTTTAAACATTGACGCAGGCTGTCTATCGTCACTAAAAAGTATGGAGGCGCTTTCATCTTATATGCACTGCATACTTGATGGGTCTGGACTTTTTGAAAGGTATTTTATTCATTTTACTGACCCTTCCGGACATTTTTGTCAAATTTGCGATTTCAAATCAGCAGCGTCCTTAGAAGCTGATTATGCAGGTATACTTACTGGCATGAAGGGATTTCGAAACATCCAAAGCACGGAACCGGACGAAAATAATCCGTTGAAGGTTTTTAATGTTACGGATGCCGCTGCAAAAGATAGGGTAGAACCATGGATGTTTCTCTTGCACCGAATGGGCACAAAAGAAATCTTTGCCCGTTATCTGGATTTCGGTGGAAACGGAATTGGCATTTTCTGGTATGTACCCGCGAAAAGTAATTATAAAATACCGAACATCATAACCGCGCTATTGTCCGGTGCCATTGCAAGCTTTCAGCAAATTCAACAAACCCAAAGACAGCTGCCTTTAACGGATCAGACCTTTATTCCAAATGACCAACCTGAGCCCGTACAACCTTCAAA
>Ga0247815_10002262_pt1 | contig 14275 bp, 10 predicted proteins | sample UWRJL194509B1_FD_181014 | JGI IMG/M metagenome (GOLD analysis project Ga0247815, IMG submission 181014) | Plant litter microbial communities from Arlington Agricultural Research Station in Wisconsin, United States - UWRJ-L194-509B-1 | ecosystem: Environmental > Terrestrial > Plant litter >... | reverse complement strand
TTCGTCGAGAATCACCAGACGCGGGTCCACCGCCAGGGCGCGGGCAATGTTGACCCGCTGGCGCTGCCCGCCGGACAGTTCGTGAGCATAGCGCCCGGCGAAACGTGTTGGCTCAAGCCCCACGCGCCCCAGAAGATCCCGCGCCCGCTGCAGGGATTCACGCTGGCTGACACCGTGTACTGAAGGTCCGAACGCCACGGACTGTTCCATGGTCAGGCGCGGATTCAGTGACGAATAGCTGTCCTGGAACACCATCTGCACCTGCCGCCGATAATCACGCAAGGGCAATTGATGTCCACCCACGCTCATGGCGTCGAACACCAGTTCGCCGCTGTCATGTTCGATCAACTGCATCAACAAGCGGGCCGTGGTGGATTTGCCGCAGCCTGATTCGCCGACTACACCGAGCGTCTCGCCCTTGTGCACCACGAAATCGATGCCGTCGACGGCGCGAACCACACTGCGTTTGCCCAGGCCGCCTTTGACCGGGAAGTGTTTGACCAGTTTTTCCACTTTCAGCAGTGGCTGCGCTGGACCGCCAATATCGCGCTCGGTCATCGTCAGCTCCTGATCGCCATGGCCGCCCGCAAGCGGTCGGCCAGCACGTTGAAAGAAATCGAGGTGATGAAGATCATCGCTCCCGGCAACGCGGATACCAGCGGCTGGGTATAGATGGCGGTGCGCAGGGTATTGAGCATCAGGCCCCATTCCGGCTCCGGCGGCGTAACGCCCAGGCCGAGGAAGGACAGACCCGACGCGAGGATCATCGACACCGAGATCAAACCGGTGGTGAAGACAAAGATCGGCCCCAGCACGTTGCCCAGCACTTGGGTACGAATGATGGTGAAGGATCCGGCGCCCGAAGCCCGCGCCGCTTCGATGTAGTCGCGATTGCGCACCTGGGTGGTCACGGACTCGGCAATCCGCGCCACTTGCGGCACGAACACCAGGGTCAGCGAGATCAGCGCGTTGTTCACTCCGGCGCCTAAAGCCCCGGAAAACGCGATGGCCAGCAACACCGACGGGAACGCATAAAACACGTCCACGGTGCGCATGATCAGGCTGTTCAGCCAGCCGCCAAAATAACCGGCGATCACGCCGATTGCGCCGCCAATGAAGAACGCGAAAATCACCGGCGTGATGCCCATGAACAACGACAGGCGCGCGCCCAGCATCAGGCGCGACAGCAAGTCACGGCCCAGCTCGTCAGTGCCCAGCGGGAAGCCTTCGGTGCCGATTGGCTTGAGACGTTTGAACATCGACGTGGTGAACGGATCACCCGGCACGATCCAAGGGCCGAACACCGCGAGGACCAGCAAGACAAGGATAACGGCCGACACCACCAGGGCGACCGGATCGCGCCGCACCCGCCCGAACACTTCACTCCAGTAACCCGGCGAGCTTTCAACCGGGGTGATGACCGGCGCGGCCGGTCGCAGAATCGACAGGTTCATGCTCAGCCCCTTTTGATACGTGGATCAAGCAGCGTCTGCAGGATATCCACCAGCAGATTCAGCGTGACGAAGAACAAGGCCAGCACCCAGATAGTGCCCTGCAGCAAAGGCAGGTCACGCTGGAAAATCGCCGAATTGAGCAGCAGCCCGGTGCCGGGCCAGGCGAACACGGTTTCCACCAGAATCGAGCCGCCCATCAGGTAGCCGATCTGCAACCCCATCACCGCCATGGCGGTCGGCGCAGCATTCTTGACCACATGCAGGAACAGCCCCCATTCGCTCAGGCCCTTGGCGCGCAGCCCCACGATGAATTCCTGGGACAGGGTTTCCGCCACCTGGGCCCGCACGGTGCGGGCGATGATTCCGGTAGGGATGACCGACAAGGTAATCGCCGGCAGGATCATGAATTGAAAGTGCGCCCAGTCCCATGCCCAGGCCGACTGGCCCATGGGTCCGCCACCGGTAGCCGGCAGCCAGCCCAATTGCGAGGAGAAGACGATGACCATCAGCATGCCCAGCCAGTAATGCGGCACGCTGACGCCGATGGCGGAAATCGCCGAGGCGATCTTGTCCAGCCAGCTGTCCTGAAAATAGCCGCCGACAAACCCGAACAGGCTGCCGAGGACGAAACCGAACAAGGTCGCCAGCACCGCCAGGCGCAATGAGTAACTCACTGCGTTGAGCACTTCGCTGGTCACCGAACGGCCGCTGGCGATGGACATCCCGAGGTCGCCATGCACCGCATGCCAGACCCACAGGCCAAATTGCACCGGCAACGGTTTGTCGAAGCCATAAGCCTGAACCAGTTGTTCGCGCAGCGCTTCGGAAGCATCCGGGGGCATTACCGACACCAGCGGATCACCGGGCGCCATATGCACGAGCATGAAACACACCAGCGCTACGCCCAACAGAATCGGGGTCGCCAGCAATACGCGGCGCAAGATATAGGCAAGCATAGGTTTCCTCACTTGGATCAATCACGCAAACGCCGTCAACCGCGCGTACTCCGCAGGACCGGCTTTAGTCGGGAGACGCCCTCCCGGCTAAAGCCGGTCCTGCGGATTGGGTGTTGCGGCGCGTCTCAGTCCTGCTTGGAGACCAGCGACAAGTCGATGAACCAGCTTTGCGGCTGGACCACGCCGGTGACTTTCGGCGAAATGGCCCGTGGACCCACGTCGTGGGCGACAAACAGGAACGGCACTTCATCGACAATCGCCGCATGCAGCTTGCCGGACGCTTCGTCCAGCGCCTTCGGATCGAAGGAATTGCGCACCGTGGTGATCAACTTCTCGACTTCGGGCGAGGCAAAGAAACCCCAGTTGTTGGAAACCGGCGGGAACGCTTTTTCACTGGAGAAACGCACCATGCCGAAGTACGGGTCCATGACCGCCGCGCTGACGTTGATCGCGTTGGCGCCCTGGGCTGCGGGGTCTTTGGCACCCAGACGCCAGCCGCTGAACAGGGTGTTCCATTCGGTGACGGCAATGTCCACGTCGAAATAGCAGCCCTTGAGGCTCTGCTGGATGTATTCGTTCATCGGCAACGGCTGCATCTGCCCCGACCCGGAGGCCGACGTCAGGACTTTCACCTTGACCGGGTGATCCTTGCTGAAACCCGCATCGGCCATGAGTTTCTGCGCAGCGGCCTGGTCATATTTGATCTTGAAATCCGGATTGCCGTACCAAGGCGAATCCTTCTCGTAGATGCCCGTGGCTTCCTGCATGAAACCGCCCAGATAGGCTTTCAGTTCGCTGCGATCCAGACACAGGTTCGCCGCCTGACGCACGCGTTTGTCGAGCCACGGCGAACCCGGCGCGAACGAGAACTGCCATGGCCATAAGTGCGGCTGGCCGTTGGCGTATATATTGAATTTCTTGCTCTTGATCTGCTCGATGGCATCCGGCGCGGGCGCTTCGATCCAGTCCACCTGGCCGGACAACAGCGCGGCGGTCCGCGCATTGGCTTCAGGCAGTGGAATCAGCACCACATGGTCGACCTTGGGGATGCGCTTGGGGTCCCAATAGCCGGGATTCTTGTCCAGCACCAGTTCCTGGCGCGGCACCATGCGGTCCATCTTGAACGGTCCGGTACCCACGGAATGGCTGGCGAATGCCGTCCAGGCCAGCTTCGAGCGTTCCGCCGGATCGGTAGTTGCCGCCGGAACGGCGGCGAAATCTTTCTGCCAGGCCGTCGGTGAGGCCATGAACAGGTTGGTCAGGTTGTACGGCAGGACCGCATCGGGTTCGCTGGTGGTCAGTTCGACGGTCAGGTCATCGATTTTCTGCGCGCTGCGCAGGGTCGGCATGCGCGACACGGTCATGCCGATCTGGCCCGGCGCATATTGCGGGGCCTGTTTGTCGAGGACTTTATTGACGTTCCACACCACGGAATCGGCGTTGAACGCCGAGCCATCATGGAACTTGACGCCGGGACGCAGCTTGAAGATCCACTTGGTGTGATCGTCCGGCTTGACCGCCCATTCAGTGGCCAGCCCTGGAATCAATGTGCTGGGCTTCTCACCTTGCGACAGGTCCCACTCGACCAGGGAATCGAACATGGTGATCCCGGTGAAGCGGTTACCCTCATACCCTTGATCTGGCTGACCGTGCGTCAGCGGAATGTCCGCTGCAGTCATGGCGATGCGCAAAGTGCTTTCGGCCATGGCGGCCAGTGGCGACAAAGCACCAACGGCAATCGAACAGGCCAGGGCCAGCCGGGTAAAACTACGTGCGCGGGTTTCTGAAGCATGCGTCATGGCGAGTTTCCCATCAGTCAGGTAAGGAGAGCTGACAGGCTCAACGCAATGCTCATACCAACTTTTTAGCCACCCGCTTCTCAGTGCACTTAAAAACCGTGAAACTTGATATTTTTCAACAAGATATGACGATAAATAAACACTGTGAAATTTTTACCCAAACGTTTGGGTAGTGTTGCGCGGTGGTTCGTGCAATCTTTTGGTACGCAACGCTCCATCGTGGCGCAACGGCTCGCATGCTGATCCTGGATCGGCTGAGTCTGTGCAGCGACCCGACTTGATGCGAGCATGGCGCCCTGCTCACCTGCACTTTCAGGCGTACCCCATGAACAGACGTCCGGCCACGCTTCGCGGTATCGCCCAGCAACTCAATATCCATGTATCAACGGTTTCGCGTGTCTTGAACGGCACGCTGGATCACGCCGGTCGCGCGGCCTCCAAAGACACCATCGAACGTATTCGTGCGCTGGCGGCCAGCCTGGATTACCAGCCCAACACCCATGCCCGGTCTCTTAAAACCCGGAGTAGCCGTGAGATAGGCGTGCTGGTGCCCAGGCTGTCCGACATTGTGTTGGCAACGGTCTATGAAGGCATCGACGAAGCCGCCAGCGCCATGGGCTATACGTCATTCGTCGCCAACACCCTGGACCTGCCGGAACGTCAGCGCGAACGGGCCGAGCGCGCATTGGCGCGCAACGTTGCCGGGCTGATCATCAGTGACGTGCACTGCACGAATGAGGCGGGATTTCTTGAGGAGCTGGAAGAACGCCAGGTGCCGTTCGTACTGGTCAGCCGACGCCGTGGCCAACACTGCTCCATCACCTCGGACGACGAGATGGGCGGTTGGCTGGTTGCCGAACATTTATTCGCTCAGGGTCACACGCGTGTGGCGGTGATTGCCGGTGAACCCCACAGCAGCAACGCGAGGGAACGCACCGCCAGTTTCGTCGAGTATTACCGGCGCCGAGGTATCGAAATCGACGCCGAGCGGATTATTCCCGGTCACTTCGATACCCAGACCGGCTTTAATACCGGCGAAATCCTGTTGGCTCACCCGCAGCCGCCCACGGCGATTTTCGCCGTCAATGACTTCCTGGCTATCGGCCTGTTCGGCGCCCTGCGCAATCGCGGGCTGGTGGTCGGCCGCGATATTGCTGTGGTTGGCTACAACGACACCCCCCTGGCCGCGCACCTGCAATTGACCAGCATCAGCACCAGCATGCACGCCCAGGGCGTGCATGCGGTGGAAACTCTGCTCAAGCGCATTGCCGGCGAACCTGTGCAATCCCATCGTTTCCCGGCGCTGCTGAAGGTGCGGGCCAGCAGTCTTTGCCAGCCGTAACCCGGATTAGAAGCCCACTGTCGCCGAGACCAGCCAGGTACGCGGCGTTGACAGGGTCAAGCCGGCGGCTGCATCTGATGAAGTCGCTGCGGAAGCCCAATAGGTCTTGTCGAGCACGTTCTCCACAGCCGCCCGCAAGGTGATCGGATTGCTGCCCAGTTTGAAGGCGTAACGCCCGCCCAGATCGTAGCGCTGCCAGGCATCGATTTTCTGCTCGTTGGCTTGATCCAGGTACTGCGAACCGGTGTGAATGGCCCGCGCCGTCAAGGTCAGCCCCGGCAAACGATTGATGTCATATTCCAGCCCCAGATTGGCATTGAGGATCGGCGAACCGGTGCCACGCTTGCCGTCGTATTGGCCCAGCGCGGTTTTGGTCTGCTCGCTGTCGAGCACCATCACCCCGCCCAGCAGGCGTACATCGCTGGCCAATTCGCCAAACAGGTTCAGCTCGACACCTTGATTGCGCAGTTCGCCATCAGGCTTGAAGTTACCGCTGGCGTCGGTGATGTAGCTCGGTTGTTCGATGCGGAACACGCTCAAGGTGGTGGCGAAGCCGCCCATGTCGAGTTTGACGCCGACTTCGGTCTGTTTCGATTTGTACGGCGCAAACACTTCGTCACGGTTGGTCGCGGTGGTCGGCGCAGTTTCGCCCTGGCTCAGACCTTCGATGTAGTTGGCGTACAGGGAAATATTGTCCGTGGCCTTGATGACCAGGCCCGCCGCTGGCGACGTGGCTTGTTCATCATATTGCTGACCGAGCACGCCATTGGCATAGGCGTCCACTTCGACCCGTTGCAGCCGCGCGCCGAGGGTCAACAGCACTCGATCATCAAAGAAGCTCAAGGTATCGGCCAGCGCCGCACTGGAGAACACATCTTCAGTGTGGGTCGAGGTATCGAAGCGATTCGGCACGCCGGGATACGGCTGCAACACCGGATTGTAGAGGTTGCTGACGCGGGTCAGGTAACGCTCGCCGCTGTTGTCGAACTCCATGTCGAAGCGGTTCAGACTCAGGTTGATCGTATGCCCGACCGGACCGGTGTTGAACCAGCTGCGCGCGCCAACGGTAAAGGTCTTGACCTCTTCATCGCGCTGAAACGACCGGGGTGTCATGTTGAAATTGCCGTTGCTGTTGGTGACCTGAACCGCGTGACGCAGGAAGTCGTACTCGCCACTGCGCGCACCGGCTGCCGCGTAAACCATCAATGAATCGCTGACGTCATACTCGCCACGTACCGCGCCGAAGGTGTCCTTGGAATCCGCGTAGGTCCAGGGTTGGGCGAAGTTGTGATGGATGTCCTCGGCCTTGGGCATTTTTATCCCGGCGGCGACTTCCACGCGTTCGATGGGCGCATCGCCGTGGCGCTCGGAGCGGCCGAAGTCCAGCGACAGACGCACCCGCTCCTTCTTGAAATCCAGACCGATCACCGCCGCTTCGCGCTCCACCGATTGATGGTCCCACTCGGTATCACCGGACTGGCGCACGCCATTGAAGCGCACGCCGTATTCCTGTTCATCGCCAAAACGTCGGCCAATGTCCATGCTGCCGCCGAACTGGCCGGCTGAGGCATAGCTGCCGGTGAATTCGGTCAGCGGGTCCTTGCCGGCGCGTTTGGGCTCGATATTGATCCCGCCACCCACGCTGCCCCGGGGTGCGATGCCGCCCAGCAATGCGCCGGGGCCTTTGAGGATATCAATGCGTTCGACCATCTCCATGTCGATGGAATACGTCGGCAGCACGCCATACAGGCCGCCGAACGACACGTCGCTGTTGTACAGGCTCAAGCCACGAATGGAGAACTGCTCAAAACGACCACCGGCCGGGTTGGTGGTACGCACCGAAGGATCGTTGGCTACCACGTCGCCCAAGGTACGAGCCTGCTGGTTTTTTACTGTGGTGCTGGTGTAGGACATCAGGTTGAACGGCGTTTCCATGAAGTCATGATCACCGAGCATGCCTTGATTGCCGCGCCGCGTGACTTGCCCGCCAGAGTACACATCGCCCTGCTGATCAAAGCGGCTGCCGTCAATGGAGGTTTGTGGCAGCAGCATCGAGCCATTTTCGCTGGTCGGTGCCGCAATCAAGGTGTAGGACTGATCGGCGACCGGCTGCAATTGCAGGCCAGTGCCTTGCAGCAGGCGGGCAAAACCTTCCTGGGGCGCATAGTCGCCCGTCAGCCCGGCGGTATTGCGACCGGCGACCAAGGCTGGATCAACCGAAAGACTGACGCCAGCCTGCGCAGCAAAGCGGTTCAATGCCGCGCTCAGGCTTCCGGCGGGGATCTGATAATTGTGCCTGGCGCCCTCTTCGGCCCATGCCGGCGCGACCAGCACCGAACCCGCACCCAGCCCGACCAGAACGCTGGCGTGGCAACTCATTTGAAGCAAGGGACGCATGCCCAGATGGGTCAGGCGCAGACGTCGAAGAAAAACTGCGGGCATCGGGACACTCTCTTATTTCGTTCACTTGAGAGCAATGACAGGCGAGGTCAAAAAAAGGGACACGGCTCAGGCAGAAATTTTGCGCGGCGTCAGCGTGACCCAATAGCGGGTGCGCGTCTGCACCTGCACCGGCAGGCTGGCGGCCAGCAGCAACAGGATCTTGTCGGTATCGTCGAGGCGGAAGGTGCCGGTGACTTTCAAGGCATCCAGCGCCGGTTCCCAACGCAGGACACCGGGCCGATACCGGCTCAGTTCGGCAAGGAACAGCCCAAGGGGCTGGTTTTCGACGCTGAGCACACCTTCGCGCCAGCCTGGCTGTCGGGTGTCGAAGCTGTGCAACGGCGCCACGGAGGAGGCGTTCATGGTGGTTTGCTGGCCGCCGTGCAAGCGCGCGCTCAAGCCGTTTTGCGGGAACAGATCGACACTGCCGCGCCAGACTGAAACCCGACAGCCCTGCCCGTCCAGACGCACGCAAAGCTCGGCGTCGTTGGCCAGAATGCGTCCTGCCGGGGTTTCGATGGCGATGGCAGCCGTGTTCGCCGCCATATTCAAGGCCAGCTCGCCGTCGATCAGGGCGAGGCTGCGGGTGGCAACGTCGATATCCACCGCGCTGGCGGTATCCAGTTGCAACAGACTGCCATCGGGCAGACGCAACTCCTTGCGCTCGCCGGCCACCGTGCGCAAATCAGCGCGCCATGCTGCCACCGGGGCGTGCTGGCTGAGCAGCCAGCCGCCAGGCAGCAGCGCGGCGACGATCAAGGTTCGCTTGAGGACGGTGCGGCGGCCAAGCGTCGGGCGGTCGAGGCTGGCCAGTGCCAGTTCGCCGGGCAGTGCGGAAAATCTGCCGCGCAGCCCCTGGGCTTTTTGCCAGGTCTGTTCGTGACTGGGGCACTGCTCGCGCCAGCGTTGCAGTTGCGCGCGGTCTTCGTCGCTGGCAGCGCCGGATTCCAGCAGCACCAGCCAGTACGCGGCATCTTCGGCCACCCGGCGCGACGGCGCGAGACTGCTCACAGCTCGGCCATCAGGCAATGGGTGTAAGCCTGGGCCATGTAACGTTTTACGGTGCGTTCGGACACGTTCAGCCGCTGCGCAATCTGCGCGTAGCCCAAGCCTTCCAGTTGCGCCCATAGAAACGCCCGGCGCACCGCCTGAGGCAACGCGTCGAGCAATTCATCCAGGGCTTGCAGGGTTTCCAGCAGAACCCAGCGTTGTTCGGGGGACGGAATGACGGTTTCGGGCAAGGTCGCCAAAGCCTGAAGATAAGCCTGTTCAAGGCTGCGACGCTGATAGTGATTGACCAGCAAGCGCTTGCCGACCGTCAGCAGATACGCGCGGGGTTCACGCAGTTGGGTCAGCGGTTCGCTGTGCTGGCTGGCCAGAACCCGGACAAACGTATCCTGGCTCAGGTCAGCGGCATCCCACGCATTGCCCAGTCGCGCCCGCAGCCAGTTTTCCAGCCAGCTGCGGTGCTCACGGTAGAAATTTTCCAGAGTGGCCTCTGACGGCCCTGCTGCTTGCCTCATGCTGAACGGCCCACTGCGCATGTCGCCAATTAAAATGAGAATCATTCTAATTAGTTACAGCGGGCTCGCCAATCTTTTAATTTCCGTAGGAGATTTCATGTTTTTGGGGCCTCCCAAAAATCGCATTAGATCACGCGACTAGATGTGGGCGTTTACGAGCGGCGCGAGGCAGCGATAGCGGTCTGCCTGACACAACACGTTCCTGCTTCGTCGCGAATCAGCGGTCCGTAGGAGCGGATTTATCCGCGAGGAGGCGGGTACATTCAAGGTGGTTTCTGTATTGAGAATGCCTTCCTCCCGGCTGAAGCCAGTCCTACACGATAGCCTTACCGACGCTTCATCCGGTCAATGATCACCGCCAGCAGCAGGATCGAACCGCGAATCACGTATTGATAGAAGGTGTCGATGTTCTTCAGGTTCATGGCGTTTTCGATGATCGCCAGAATCAGCACCCCGGCAATGACGTGGCGAATCATGCCGATGCCGCCGCTCAACGAAACCCCGCCCAGTACGCAGGCCGAAATCACGGTCAGCTCGAAACCCTGGCCGATCATCGGTTGCCCGGAGGTCATCCGCGAAGCAAGGACCACGCCGGCCAGTGCGCCGACCAGGCCATGCACGGCGAAGATGATGATCTTGGTGCGGTCCACATGCACGCCCGCCAGCAACGCGGCTTCCTGATTGCCGCCGATGGCCAGGGTGTTGCGCCCGTACGTCGTGTAGTTGAGCAACCAGCCAAAGAACGCGAAGCAGGCGATGGTGATCAGGATCGGCACCGGGACGCCGTACAGTTGGCCGTTGCCGAACACGAAGAAGTCTTCGTTCATCACCCCGACGGCCTTGCCGTTGGAGAAGATATAGGCCAGGCCACGGACGATCTGCATGGTCGCCAGCGTTGCGATCAGTGCGTTGATGCGCAGTTTGGCAATCACGATGCCGTTGACCAGCCCTACGACGAGGCCCATGGCCAAGGCGGCCGAAATCCCCAGGAACAGGCTGTCGGTGTCGCGCATGACGATGCCGGCGATGACCCCGGAGCAGGCAAGTACCGAACCCACGGACAAATCGAAATGCCCGGAAGCCAGGCAGAACAGCATGGTGCAGGCAGCGATGCCCACCGTGGAAATCGCCAGGCCCAGACCCCGCATGTTCAGCGGCGACATGAAGTTGTCGATCAGCAGCGCACAGAGCACGAAGATGCCCACGGCAGCCATCAACATTGCCCAGTCGTCGATGAAGCGACGCAAATTGAGACCCTGGCGTGGAGCCGTCAGGCTGGTTTCGGTAGACATACGCACCTCTTTTTTATTTTTCACGGTGTTTTGGCCAGGTTCAGACGCGGGTTCGCGGCAGTGCCAGTTGCAGCAGTCGTGCTTCATCAGCCTCGTCGCGGGCAAGCTCGCCAGTGATGGCGCCCTCGCTCATGACCAGGATCCGGTCGGCAATGCCCATCACTTCCATCAGGTCGCTGGACACGACGATGACCGCAATGCCATCGGCGGCAAGGTTATGAATGATCTGATAGATCTCGGATTTCGCGCCGATGTCGATGCCGCGGGTCGGCTCATCCAGCAGCAGCACTTTCATGGGCATCGACAGCCAGCGCCCGAGAATCGCCTTCTGTTGATTGCCGCCGGACAGGAACAGCATTTGCTGGTCCGCCGAAGGCGTCTTGACGTTCATGGACTTGATCTGCGCCTTGGCGTTGTCGCGCTCCCAGCGTCCTTGAATCAGGCAACCCAGGCTGACGTGACGCGGTCGCGCGCCGATATTGATATTTTCCTGCACGCTGGACAGCGGCACGATGCCCTCTTTCTTGCGATCCTCCGGGCACAGCAAAATCCCGGCGGCGATGGCGTCACGCGGCGACTTGAGCTCCAGCGCTTTGCCCTCGATCTGCAGCACGCCTGCCTTGCTGCGAGTCAGGCCGGAAAGCATGCGGAACAGTTCGGTACGGCCAGCGCCCACCAGGCCGAAAAAGCCCAGCACTTCGCCCTTCTCTACTGCGAAACTCACCGGTTCCTGCAGCCCCGGCCCCATGAGCCCCGTCACCCGCAAACTTGGCCCCTGATGCTGACGCGGGCGGTAGTTGTAGATGTCCTGGATGTCGCGACCGACCATGCAGGTCACCAGACGATCGTGATCCAGATCGGCCATGTCCTCGAAGGTGCGCACGAAGCGACCATCCTTGAACACTGTCACTGCATCGCAGACCCGGAAGATTTCTTCCATGCGGTGCGACACATAGAGGATGACCCGGCCTTCGTCGCGCAACTTGACGATGATCGCCATCAACCGGTCGATTTCCCGCGCCGACAGACTGCTGGTGGGTTCATCGAAGGCGATGACATGGGCGTTACGGGACATGGCCTTGGCGATCTCCACCAACTGACGCTGGCCGAGGGACAAATCGCCCAGGCGGGTGTTCGGGTCGATTTCGTCGGCCAGGCCTTTGAGCAGTTCCCGGGCGCGGCGCACCATGGCCCGGCGGTTGACCATGCCCCAGCGGTTAGGCATGTGACCCAGCAACAGGTTTTCGGCGACGGACATTTCCGGAACCAGTTGCAGTTCCTGATGAATCACCGCGACCCCGGCAGCAATGCTGTCTGCCGTGGACTTGAAGACCTTGTCCTGCCCGCCGATGGACAGGCTGCCGCTGTTGGGCTGATAGGAACCGCCAAGAATCTTCAGCAGCGTGGACTTGCCCGCGCCGTTTTCGCCCATCAAGGCATGGACGCTGCCCGGACGGGCCTCAAAGTTGATGTCCGACAGCGCACGCACACCGGGAAAGGTCTTGCCGATCCCGTTGAATCGCAAGCTGCCGGCGGATGGATGCTGTTCAGTGGCCAGTTGTTGCATGGAAACCTCCACCTCGCGCCATCGATGGAGGGCGCGAGGACTTGCAGATGGAGGCCTGACATTCAGGCCTCAGGACGACGCCGGGCGGTTACTTGTACAAACCGATCTTGGTCAGTACTTCCTTGAAGTTGGCCCGGGTAATCAATGTCACGTCTTCCATCGCGGTGTACTTCGGAGGTTCCTTGCCATCCTTGACCCATTCGTACATCTGCAAGGCCGTGTTGTAGCCTTCTTTGTCCGGACTTGGCAGCATCGAACCGAAGAAGCCACTTTCCTTCTTCTTCAATTCGTCGATGGCGTCGGTGCCGTTGATGCCGATCCCGATGACATTCTTGGCGCTGAAACCATTGGTGCTGGTGGCGCGCACGCCACCCAGGACCGTGTTGTCATTCATGCCGCCGATGATCAGATTCTTGGCTTCTTTAGGCAGCTTGGGCAAGGCCGAGTTGGTGGAGTCCATGCTGCCGGGTACGTCGAGGGTTTTCTGCGGCGCGTAGATGATGTGATCCAGCGGCAGGCCAGCCTTGGTCAGCGAATCGACGGAACCGTCGGTGCGCTTTTTACCCGTATCCAGCTCGTTGTAGGTGTTGATGATCGCGTAGGTTTCTTTCCAGTCCCAGCTGCGATTCTTCGCTTCGGCAGCCATGGCGGCGCCCTGTTGCTGACCCACTTCGAAAGCGGCCATGCCCAGGTACGGCACGTCTTCCATGAATTTGCCACTGGCATCGACGAAGCGATCATCCACAGCCATGACTTTCATGCCATTGGCCTTGGCCTTGGCGACAATGGCCGGGCCCAGGGAAACATCCGGCGGGCAGATGACAAAGCCCTTGGCGCCGTTGGCGGCGAGGCTGTCGATAGCAGAAAGGGTTTTTTCACCGTCTGGCACGGCGATTTTTATGACCTCGAAACCATGATCCTTCCCGGCTTTCTCGGCAAAAGCCCATTCGGTCTGGAACCAGGGTTCTTCGGCTTGCTTGACCAGAAAGCCGATCTTGATTTTATCGGCAGCGGAGGAAATGCCGCTCATGCCCAGAACGGCAGTGGCAACGGCAACACAGCACAGGGAGCGAATCCCATGGCGACTCAACATAGCTAACTCCTTATTTTTATTGAATAGCTACAGCGTCCAGCGGTGGGGTTGTCGGGACACCGCAAGGACGTCAAAACAACAGAAAACAGTCATATCATATTATGAATGCCGACTATGTAACCTAGTGTCACGGCATCCTGAGCACAGCGAATTCATCCTGCAAAACGGTGACAGGCCAGTCCCTGCACACCCACATCTGCCATCAATAACGCGCCGTCAAACTGACCGCGAGCATCGGCGGGCGCAGCGCTGGTGACATACAACGTCGAAAGATCCGGACCACCGAATACGCAACTGGTGGGATGGCTGACCGGCAATTCCACCAGCCGGTCAACGCTGCCGTCCGGGGCGAAGCGGATCAGGCAATGGCCGTCCCAGCGGGCGTTCCAGACAAACCCTTCGGCGTCCATGGCTGAACCGTCCGGCGTGCCGCGAGCATGCTCGCCCGCCCAGACTTCGCGCGGACTCAGCCGGCCGTCAGCGCGGATCGGATAACGGTAGATCACCCCGTCCAGACTGTCGGCGCTGTACAGCACATCGCCATCGGTATTCCAGAGCATGGTGTTGACGATGCCTTGCCCGGCGAGCAACGGCGTGACGCTGGCATCATGATCGATACGGAACAGGCCGCCTGAGCGGCGCTTGAGCGGCAAGTCGCCACCCTCTTCATCCAGATTGTTCTGCATGCTGCCCAGCCACAGACGGCCCTGCGCGTCGCAGCGGGCTTCATTGGCGCGATTGCCGCTGACCGGATCGGCCACGCACAGCAGACGCAGGCGCGGCTCATCGGCGGGGGAATCAAGATCC
>Ga0247815_10002260_pt1 | contig 14281 bp, 11 predicted proteins | sample UWRJL194509B1_FD_181014 | JGI IMG/M metagenome (GOLD analysis project Ga0247815, IMG submission 181014) | Plant litter microbial communities from Arlington Agricultural Research Station in Wisconsin, United States - UWRJ-L194-509B-1 | ecosystem: Environmental > Terrestrial > Plant litter >... | reverse complement strand
TCGGCTTTCAGCGCATTATACTGACCATTTGGAACATATACAGCACCTGTTGGAAGTATGTACTCATAATTGTAGTTATAAAAATCGCGACTAACTGAAGCCTTTGCAGATAGATTTTTTATAATCTGATAAGTAACACCTGCCTGACCGATAAAACGATTTTTTGTATCCTGCTGTTTAAATTTGTTCACTACAAAATACCCATTGGAAGCAATACCAGCATCATTCCATGGAATCTCATTTCCTTTTGCATCAAAACCTGGCTCAAACCAGCGAACATCAGTTGTATTTGCAGCAAGTAAAGGAAGCCAGTTTGGATTACCCAATGCATCACCTGCGGTTGGCCTGTTATGTGCGTTTTCTACATTGTATTGCGCCATAGCCTCAAAGCTAACTTTCGACCCCAGTTTACCATTCAGGCTCAAACTAGCAGTTTTTCTGTTGTAAGTACTGTTTGGCAGAATACTTTTACTGTTAAGGTCACTTCCCGAAAAACGGTAAGTTAAAGCTTCAGTACCGCCATTGAAGGCAAGGGTATTGGTAAAAGTTGTACCTGTCTGATAAAAATTCTTTACGTTATCTTTAACAGCAGAATAAGGATGTGATAATCCGTCCGCCGCTATATAAGATGAACCGTCAATTTTAGCTCCAAATGACCTACGTCCACTGGCCAGGCCTTCGCCTGCAGTTGCAGGTTTCAGACCTATTGTTCCCTGTCCGTATTCATATTGCCAGTCTGGAGCAACAATAGCTTCATCAACGTTTAGGGTGCTGTTAAAATCTATTCCAACACCTTTTTGCATTCTACCTTTTTTAGTTGTAATCAAAATTACACCATTTGCAGCCCTTGCACCATATAATGCTGCTGCAGTACCACCTTTCAAAACACTGATAGATTCGATATCATCAGGATTTATTCCGCCGATACCATCACCCCTATCCACGTTACCAGCACTACCATTTGAGGTTGCGCTTCCGCCTGGTGTACCATTATCCATTGGCATTCCGTTAATTACATATAATGGCTGATTGCCACCCGAACCAGAAAGTGATCCGTTACCCCTGATAACGATACGGCTGGAACCGCCCGGACCAGTTGATAATCCTGATGCATTCACACCCGCAACTTTACCTGTAAGTGCATTGGCTACGTTGTTTTCCCGCGCCTGTGTAAACTGATCGCCACCAACTTCTGTCACCGCATAGGCCAGGGACTTTTTCTCTCTTTTAATACCTAAAGCGGTAACTACAACTTCACTCAGGTCCTGCGACTGTTCTTTCATTGACACGTCAAGTGTAGTCCTTCCGTTTACTGCAATTTCCTGTGCCACATAACCCATGAAGGTAAAGACCAGTGTACCATTACCATCTGGAATGGAGATCGCATACTTTCCGTCAGCCGTAGTACTTGCGCCGGCAGTTCCTCCTTTAAGTTTAACACTTACACCAGGAAGTGGCATACCTTTATTATCGGTTACCGTTCCTTTAACCTGCGTTTGTTTATTCGCTGAGGTAATTACTTTAGTTATACCTTTCGATTTGCCTTTCGCTGCTTCAATCAGGATAAGGTCATCAGAAAACGAATAGGCCATATTTAAAGGCTCAAGGATCATCTGGAGAACAACAGATATTTTCTCTTCCTTAACGTTTAAACTCACTTTTTTGCTGTCGGTTAATACGTCAGAACCATATGCGAAGTCGATTTTTGCAGTCTGGTTGATCTTTTTCAATACCTCGGTTACAGGCATTTGATTTACATTGAGGGTGATTCGTGTGTTCAGGTCCTGCATATTAAGTCTTGCTGCCTGACTTTCAAAAGTAAATTGTAAGAAAATTACAGTCAATATAATGCTAACCAGATTTTTACATGAAAACTGGCAGGACAATGTTTTATTTGTCATATATTTGGAAAAAAGTTGTTAATAATACTCTCCCTGGAAGGAGAGAAAACGATTTAATTGGAGCGAAAGCTCTGAGATAGTTGGATGTGCTGGAATCACATTCAACTTTTTTTTTGTAGTTATTCCTAACTCATAGGCGGTTTTTGGTTAATAGTGAATGATTTAGTTAAGGTTAGTTGTGGTTAATAGTAGCTTTGTTTTATTTAGTATTCCTATTTGTTCTTTCTTGCTTAGTCTATAATAAAGTTGTCGTTCGTTTTCTTGTAGCTGGTTTCTGTTAAATGTGTCACAGCATCCATAATTTCAATAAAAGACTGCTTATTAAAAGTACCGGTGATTCTTCGCTGGCTTTTTTCTCTACTAGCCACTTTAATATTCACACCATAACGATTGCCTACTTTTAATGCAATTTCTTCAAGTGTAGCATTATTAAAAACCAGCTCACCTTTACTCCAGGCAACCATATCGCTCAGGTCTTTCACAGAATCAACGGCAAAAGCAACATTTCCTGCCGAAAGGCTCGCCCTTTGTTTTGGCAACAGCGTCACCAGTTGTTTGCTGTCATTATTTTTAACTGCAACTTTACCGGTTAATACAGTTACTGTCATTTTTGACAACTGCGGATAGGCCATTACATTAAAGGAGGTTCCCAGTACACTGGTCACAACTTTACCCGAGTGAACCTGGAAAGATTTTTCAGGATTGTGCGCCACTTCAAAATAGGCTTCGCCATTTAGATATACTTCCCTTTTCTTACCTGCAAAGGTTTGAGGGTAACGAAGTTCAGAACCTGAATTCAGTGTCACCTTTGTACCGTCATTTAAATACACAATCATAGTTTTACCAGCACCTGCTTTTCCCGTTACATACCGCACCGTGTCACCATCACTTTTATAAACGGTAAACCACATTGCCACAGACAGTATCCCGACCAACATTGCCGCAGCGCTAAGCCAAATTGTTCTGTTGCTTTTTACCGCTTTAAGATTGCCATCTGCTGATACCGCAGTATCGTACATTTTATTCCAGTCGACATTTTCCCCTGCCGGTTGCAGATGATTCCAAAAATGCTCCATCTCAGCATTCAGGTCTCCGTCTGCATTTTCGTCCTTAAGCAACTCCAGCATTTCGGCAATTTCTTTCTTCTTAGCATCTCCCGATACATATCTACTAAAAAGTACAGAAATCCTTTTCTTTTCTTCCATTTTCCGGCTGATTTAAAATAAAGACACACAAGTCTGCACAACAGACTAATGAAAAATATAAAAAATAATAAATTATAAATAAATGAGTAAAAACATGACTAACATAGACCGTCAAATACTTAATCTAATAGATTAACGCATGATATACACCCGCAAAATGAAGTAATTGGTATTGAAAAAGAGAAAACAATAATAGAATCCAATAGAATTAGCGGTTTAAAATTAGAAATATAGCGATCGCTGAACTAATCCCGTTTTTAATCAGGAAAGAACGTACAATACCGATGGCGGTAAGATGATGGTTTTTCACAGTGTTTTTTGATAATTTGAGCTGGATCGCAATTTCATCGTAACTAAGTTCGTCTTCCTTACTTAGCTTATACACTAACCGTCTTTGAGGGGAAAGGCTGTCTACTGCTTCTTTGATTAGTTTGTTATACACAAACAGATTGAGTTTGGTATCCGCCGCACTATCACTGTCTTTGGTAGCAACACGAATAAGTTCTACAGACATCTTTTCGTTATAGGCCACCTTGCGCAGGTAATTTAAGGATAAGTTTTTCGCAATCTTAAAAATGTAACCATCAAGATTTTTTACTTCCTCCAATTGTTCCCTGCCTATCCAAAGTTTGATAAAGATCTCCTGGGTGATCTCTTCCGCCACATATTCCGATTTCGAAATTGCAAGGATGTAAGCATATATCCTGCCCTTGTACTTATCAAACATTTGGTTGAAGTCATCTTTCATGTATTTAGCTTTATAAACTGATATTAATCTGTGGAGGAATAATAAAAACTCAAATAAACATGGGTCAAAATACAATTATTCGAGAATATTTTCAATTAATTTCATAAAAACGGACAAAAAAAATATTCCTGGCAATCTTATAATGGAATTTTAAGAAAAAACCATACAAAATTATCCTTCTTAACGCTTATAAATATTACATCGACAGACATTCAAGATAATATAATACAACTAAAGCCACAGTTTTACAAATAAGCCTTCTAAATGCAATCACGCAGGTAAATGTAAAGTGGTCTTAAAACGCGAAATGTCCGTAAAAGAACAATAGTTCCCATACGGACATTTATAGAATAAGTACAAACTGTACTCATCCGATTTTTTTCCCTTATTTAAGGAGTTACAGTAGTATTTGGAGGAAGTTTCAATCCGGAGATCCCAGTAACTACTTCTTCTTCCTCTTCTTTTCCTTTTTTCTTCTTTTTCTTTTTCACGCCGCGCAACTGCTCTTCAAGATAATTATCATAATCTATTTGTTGCTGGTCTTTTAGTATATTTCTTATATTACTGTGGGTTTCATTCTGAAGCTTATAAAACCTTGCCATATCATCCTCACCAAAATTACCCGCCTGCTGTTTTTTTGATAACTCCAGCTGTTGCCTCGACAGGTCCAGCGTATAGTTATAAATGATGCTTCGCTGGGTTGGGTTTAACTTTATCTTTTTTTCAAGGGCATCCATGCTCTTTGTTGTCAGTTCAGTTACTGTTGGCACTTTTTGCTGTGCTTTGGTGATAAAAACTGTACCGCAGAACATAAGTAAAATTAGAATATATCGTTTCATCAGGTTAATATTATTGTTATCGGTTATCAAGCTTTGTAATGGGTTATTGGTTAAGGCGACAGCATCGAATCACCTTTTCGATGTGCAATTTAGAAAATTATCTGCAATACTTTTGTGAAATGGCTGATCAATATTTATCGGCCTTCATAGGGCAACTATAATAAAGATATCTACACTATAATATAAGAAAGATATCTGCACTATACTTATAAGTCCTTGAAATAAGCAGCCCTGAGCCTTGCTGCTTCTTGTTCTGTATTCGCGTTGATTAGTATATCGGGATTGAGCGGCCTGACAACCGAGATCTCGTTCCGCATCAATGTCTTTCTTAAAGAGGAATTGCCCTTTTTAAGGGCTGCCTGAAGGACTGGAAACGCTGCAGGCTCCCATATGGTAATTAAAGGTTCGGGCAAACCGTCTGAAGGATTTTCGTAAGCAGTGGCCAGTAGGTTATTGTTCCTGTTGCTAATTAGATGGGCAATAGCCTTGGCGTCAACTAACGGCAAATCACAGGCAATCACCAGCCATGCACAATTGGGATAATGCTTAAAAGCGGCCATCACACCGCTCAACGGTCCGAGGTCATTTTGATGGTCAGGTAAGGGCCGATAACCGGCATCCACACCCGCTTCCTGCTCTGGCCGGCAGGAAATAAAAACAGCGGGACAAAACTCCTGAAGCAGATCGGCTATATGATACCGCTGGGCCTTACCATGCCACTTAATCATTCCCTTATCCTGTCCCATACGTGAACTTCTACCGCCAGCAAGCACCAGCCCATACAGAGGTGGTACAGTATTATCAGACGACTGCAACATGTTTTCTAATACGGATCACTACGCGTTTCGCGACAGGCGTATTGCTTTTTTCAGCAACATTATTAATACCGATCAGCACATTCGTTTCCGGATAATAGGTAGCAGTATCACCTCGTGGTATACTATATGGTACTACTACAAATAATCTAGCCACGCGTTCCACTCCATCGTCATAATTAAAAAGGTCTACTTTCTCTCCCGGAGCCAGACCAGATTCTTTCATATCATCCTGGTTCATAAATACTACACGGCGCTCGTTTTTTATACCCCGGTAACGATCTTCCATTCCATAGATGGTTGTGTTGAACTGGTCATGGCTGCGAATGGTGGCCATAGCAAATTCATTTTTCCCTAATTGGTTTTGTGGTAGTTCCGTTAAACTGAATGGTGCTTTATCTTTATATTTTTCTGTTATGAACAGGTTGTCCCGTGGACCGTTGGGCAAATAAAAGCCCCCTGGCTTGCGTACTTTTTCATTGTAATCTTCAAATCCCATGATACATTGTGCAATCACGTCACGGATTTCATTGTAATTGTTGGCATATTTATCCCAGTCTACGACAGAGCGTTTACCCAGCGTTGCTTTTGCCATAAGGCATACAATCTGGGTTTCATTTATCAGCTGATCAGAAATTGGGTTCAATATTCCTTTCGATGATTGTACAACACCCATAGAATTCTCGCAGCTGATAAACTGCGCTTCGCCGCTGACGATATCTTTGTCGCTTCTTGATAAAGTTGGCAGGATCAGGGCTTCCTCCCCATGCACCAGATGGCTGCGGTTAAGTTTGGTCGACACGTGTACGCTAAGTTTGAGTTTACGCATTGCCTCGGCCGTATAATTTGTATCAGGACTCGCAGAAAGAAAATTCCCGCCCATACCAAAAAACACTTTAACTTTTCCGGCATGCATAGCCTTTATCGTATTTACTACATCATACCCTTTTTCTCTTGGCGGTTCAAATCCAAAAACCTCTTTTAGCTTATCCAACTGTTTTGGTGTAGGATTTTCAGATATCAGCATTGTACGGTTTCCCTGTACATTACTATGCCCGCGTACAGGACATAAACCTGCGCCCTTCTTCCCGATACTGCCTTTTAGCAGGGCCATATTTACTATCTCCTTCAGCGTATCAACGCCATTTTTTTGCTGTGTCAGGCCCATCCCCCACACAAAGATGATTCTCTGTTTCTGGCTTATAATATCGGCAGCTTCACGTATATGTTCAAGAGGAACTCCAGAAGCCAGGGCAAGGTCATCCAGCCGGAAACTTTGCAAATGTGCCACAAATTCATCATAGCCTACCGTCCTGCCAGCAATAAATTCCTGATCCAGTACTTTTCCCGGCGAGTTCTGCTCTGCCTCAAACAAGAGTAATTCAATAGCTTTAAACAGTGCCATGTCTCCATTGATCCTGACCTGCAGAAATACATCAGCGAACTGCGTTCCCGAGCCCAGTACACCGCTAATCTCCTGTGGGTTTTTAAAACCCATCAGTCCCGCTTCAGGCAATGGGTTAACAGCAATAATTTTAGCGCCATTTTTCTTTGCCTTCTCGAGCGCACTCATCATGCGTGGCGCATTGGTACCAGGATTTTGCCCAATGATTACGATCACCTCACTTTCATAAAAATCGTCCAGTCTTACATTGCCTTTACCCAAACCGAGGGTTTCCAGCAAGGCCACCCCGGTAGTTTCGTGGCACATATTTGAGCAGTCGGGCATGTTATTGGTCCCAAATTCACGCACAAATAACTGGTACATAAAAGATGCTTCATTGCTCGTGCGCCCCGAAGTATAAAACGCAGCTTCATCCGCAGAGCCGAGTGAATTGAGATGGGAGGCAATCTTTCTGAACGCCATATCCCATGCAATCGGAACATAGTGTGTTCCGCCTTTCGGCAGGTAAACCGGCTCAGTAAGCCTACCCTTTCTGCCAATCTCGAAATCGCTCATTTTGGCAATATCAACTACCGAATTGGCCGCGAAAAACTCAGCTGTCACTTTTTTTGAGGTGGCCTCTTCAGCAAGTGCCTTGGCACCATTCTCACAATATTCTGCAATTGGCGAGCGGTCGTCATCAGGGTCAGGCCAGGCACAGCTTGAGCAGTCAAAACCTCCTTTTTGGTTCATTACGAACAAAGCACCAATGCCTTTGATCGACACGCGTTCCTCCATCACATCGGCCAGAGATGCCATTACAGCGGGTACGCCCGCTGCCCAGGTTTTAGCCTTGGTAAATTTCAGATTAGACAATTTTTCAGGATTCTCTGCGGAAGGCTGATTTTTCTCTTCGTTTTCCATAACAATGGTTTTATTTTTTTTCAGCAAGCAGCGGGTTGGGGTAGTTGTCACTTTGGTCTTCCTCTACCTGATCAAGGCAGGTAAAATCTTTTTCAACCAGCAGGTATAAAGGGTTGCCCTTTTCGTCAAAACCTACCCTTTCCGTTTCTACTAATTCTGCAATCATCGACGGGGACATAGAAAGGGTGATCGCGTGGTCGTTATATACCGCCGTGAGATTTTGTGTTTCCCTTATTTTTATTGCGTAGATCAGCGACTGAAACCCAAAATCAATACGTTCTTCCAGATAACCATCCTTTGCCAATGTGGCGATGTCTGGCCGGGTAAGCCTGTACCGGAGTGAGTTACCCTTAATTCTTATCTTCATTTTTATCTGTTAATTATATATTCATCAGGATTTACCAAAATCCTATGTGTTGCAGTATAAACATTGAAACGCCCATCCCGCAGGAAACCTACCAGCGTTATATTAAATTCAGCAGCAAGCTCAACAGCTAAACTCGAGGGGGCACCAACGGCCGCAACAATTTTAATCCCTGCCATCGCCGCTTTTTGGATCAATTCGAAACTGGCCCTTCCGCTCAATAGCAAAATCGTTTGGTTTAGTGGCAGCCATTCATTTTCCAATGCTGCGCCAATCAGTTTGTCCAGGGCATTATGCCTGCCCACATCTTCCCGCGATAGCAGCAAGTTTGCATCCAAATCAAATAATGCAGTAGCATGCAGCCCGCCGGTAACATCAAAAATATCCTGATGTTTTCGCAGAATAGCAGGTAGATCCTGCAGGAGTTGCTGATCTATCACCAGCATATCATTACCATCCGTTTGGTAACTGCTTACCGTCCGAATGGCATCAATAGAGCCTTTTCCGCAAACCCCACAACTTGACGTGGTGTAAAAATTACGATCTGTATGTGGTAGTCGTGGCACAGTATTTTCAGATAGCTCAACCTGGATTACATTTTCCTTTTTTTCAGCACAAGCTATAAAACAATGTGCAACTGCAGATAAATCTTTTTTACTGCTGATAATTCCTTCGGTCAACAGGAATCCCGTAGCCAGTTCTTCATCATTTCCCGGCGTACGCATTGTAACAGAAATCGCCTTCACCGATCTCACCTCTTGAGGACCATAGGCAATCCTGATCTCCAGTGGTTCTTCCACCGCCAGCAGATCAGTAGTAACAGCCGTTTGTCTTCCGCTAACTTTTATTACTGGGATGTTTATTGTTGCGCTCGTGTTCATACTCATAGGTCTTTATAAATCTCTCAATATTTAATCAAAATATCATCATTCCTTTATCATTAAATACTTCAGGCCAATTATAAAATTTACGAAAACACAAAGGCTGTCCCCGGTTTGAGGGACAGCCCGTCTCTTCCTTTAAAAGAAGACATATATTGTCCCTAACCAGGGCTATTGTACTATATGCTACATTCCAAAAGCATAAGCCAGGCGCAGTCCAAAGAAATTGCTCTTTTTTCCACCTTCGGTAAATTTGCTGTTGCTTTCAAAACGGAAACCCGCATCTATAAACTGGCTATCGCCTACCGGGAATAAAATTCCAGCCTGTGGTGCATATACAAACGCGGCAGATTTGCTGTCGTCAAGTCGGGATTTGTTGGTTAAAAATGCCACACCAGCTTCGCCTTGTACATATACCACAGGAAGGATAAAGTATTTTAATCCTGCTTTTACTGGGATCAGGTGGATATCTTCATTTGCCGGTGCAACATCTTTATCAACAAAAATGTTATTATACCCAGCATTAATCGTCGCATACAATTGTTCCAAAACAGGTATATCAGCCTGGACTGACCCACCGAGGTTCCACTTGTACGCATAATTTAAAGAGCCTGCCGGAATACCAGTTTCCACCCCAATGCTATACCTTATTCCCGAACCACCACCTGAGCCATTTTGTGCATCAGAATCTAACGAAGAGAGTGCTAATAATAACAATAGTGCTATACAGAGCTTAAATGATTTTTTCATGAGTAATAATTTAGTTTAAAATGTTAGGAAGCTACCACAAGCATCTTCATTGTTTTTTGTGAGAAATATGCTCGTGGTGGTTTCATAATTTTTTATTAATGAATGATTTATTTTGCTTTCTGATACAAAACTATTAAAGATTAAAACACGATTATTTCTTACTCGGTGAAAGACCTGAATCAATCGTTGAGCGGTACTATTGAGCAGATAAGTCCGGGACCAACAGGTGGTCGAAAACTATTTCCAACTATTTATATAAGCACTTATATAATTACTTATATATTTACCACATGAATTACTACCAGTCTTTAGGATATTTAGTTTTAGGCAGCAGGCTAAAACGGCTCAGTGAGGTTTTTCTTTCGGAGATCAACAAAGCATACCGTGCTGAAGGCATTGTTTTTGAAACCACATGGTTTCCCGTTTTTTATCTGTTATCAAAAAACAACTCCTTGTCTATCCAGGAACTATGCGAACATATAGAAGTATCACACCCAGCTGCAAGTCAGTTGGTCACCAACCTGAAAAGCAAAGGCCTGGTAATAACAGCAACGAGTCCTGAAGATGCGCGCAAGCAGCTGGTAAAACTCAGTCCCGAAGGGAAAAAACTACTCAAAAAGATATTGCCTGTTTGGGATGCCATACTCGAAACTATGGAAGAAGTTGCGGGTGGAAAACCAGAAAGCGATCTCATTCTGAAGCAGCTTACTACGCTGGAAACGGCTTTTAAATCGGTAAACATTGTAGAGCGTATCCAGGAAAAAATATCCCAACCAATAAAACCTACCGCAGATGTCTAATACATTTTCATATGGTACTGGCCACCTTAGCGCAGGTATTTGCCTCGCCATCGCCTCAGGCGAAGTCAGGGGAATTATTGATCCCGAAGCCGCCCAAAATATCCGTGAATCCTGGGAAGAAGTTAAGAAGATTGTACATAGCCAGAAAGCCGTTTACGGGGTTAATACCGGATTCGGCCCATTATGCGACACCCACATATCAGAAAACGACACCTCGCTATTGCAGGCAAATATTCTGAAAAGTCACAGTGTAGGCGTGGGAAATCCCATTCCCCGCGAGATTGCAAGGATCATGATGATTACCAAGGTTCATGCCCTCGCGCAAGGGTATTCAGGTATTTCGCCCCAAACATTAGATAGGATTATCTGGCATATTGACCATGATGTGGTTCCGGTAGTTCCAGAAAAGGGCTCCGTAGGTGCCTCTGGAGATCTGGCTCCACTATCCCATTTGTTCCTGCCGTTAATCGGCCTCGGTGAAGTGTATGATGGTGATTCCAGAATATCCGCAGGCAAAATGTTGGTAAAATACCATCTGGAACCACTTGTACTTGGCCCTAAAGAAGGACTTGCACTGATCAACGGAACACAGTTCATCCTGGCCTTCGCGGTAAAAGCTATTCAGCGGTTAAGCCAGGCATTGGATATGGCAGACCTTATTGGCGCCATGTCCTTAGAGGGTTTAACCGGCTCCACGCGTCCGTTTGATAAACGCATTCACCTGCTTAGGCCATTCAAGGGCAGTTTACATGTCGCCAACAGGTTATCTACGATGTTAGAAGGATCGGCTATCGGTCAGTCGCATGTGGGTTGCAGCCGTGTACAGGATCCTTATTCAATCCGCTGCATGCCGCAGGTACATGGTGCTTCGCGTAATGCATGGCTGCATTTAAAAGAACTTACAGAAACAGAACTGAATTCAGTAACTGATAACCCTATTATATTTAGTGCCGAAGACACTATTAGCGGCGGCAACTTTCACGGTCAGTTGCTTGCAATGGCCCTGGATTATGTTACCGTTGCCGCTTCAGAACTGGGTAATATATCAGATCGCCGCTGTTACCTGATGAACGAAGGAAAATATGGATTACCTAAACTGCTCACTGCCGATGCGGGACTAAACTCAGGTTTAATGATCCCTCAGTACACGACGGCAGCCCTGGTTACAGAAAACAAAACCTTATGTTTTCCGGCAAGCGCAGATAGTGTTCCCACTTCGCTGGGGCAGGAAGATCATGTCTCGATGGGTTCAATTAGCGGAAGAAAATTACACCAGGTGATAGACAATCTTGAATATATCCTGGCTATCGAATTGTTGTATGCCAGCCAGGCGATGGAATTCAGACGTCCGCTGCAGTCGGCCCCAATCATCGAAGCCTGTCACCTCCTGGTACGGGCACACGTTCCTGTGATTAGCGAAGACCGCGTTTTTGCAGATGACATCAACCAATTACATGAATTGATTACCAGTGGAAAATTACTGGCTACTGCAAAAAGTGCCGCAGCTGCTAACCACATTAACTTAAATAATGATGAAACATTCAGCATTTATTAATACCTACGCAAATCACCCTTACTATAAAGCCCCACGCGGAGCCCAATTACATGCAAAAAGCTGGCAGACGGAAGCTGTTCTCCGCATGTTACTCAATAACCTCGACGGAACAGTAGCTGAAAATCCTGAAGAGCTGGTAGTTTATGGTGGCATTGGGCAGGCAGCCAGAAATCCTGAAGCCTTGCAAAAAATCATTGAAATTCTGCTCGAACTTGACGAATACCATTCGTTATTGGTGCAATCGGGCAAACCTGTGGGAATCATCCGCAGTCACCCCGAGGCACCCCGTGTATTAATTGCCAATAGCAATCTTGTACCGGCATGGGCAAATTGGGAACATTTTAATGAACTGCGCAGCAAGGGTCTGATGATGTATGGTCAAATGACAGCTGGCAGCTGGATCTATATTGGTACACAGGGCATTTTGCAGGGCACCTACGAAACGTTTGTGGAATGTGGCAGACAGCATTTTAACCATCAGCTAACCGGAAAATTAATCGTTAGTGCCGGCATTGGTGGTATGGGTGGCGCACAACCACTTGCAGCTACCATGGCGGGGGCTATCTTCCTCGGCGCAGATGTTGATGCCTCACGCATACAAAAACGAGTGGATACACAGTATATCGACCGGATGACATATTCATACGATGAAGCCATACAATGGGTAAACGAAGCAAAACAAAGTGGCACCGCCATTTCTATTGGGCTTGTAAGTGATGCGGGCGATTTGCTGGAACGCCTAATTGCCGATCATTTTGTGCCCGACATCCTTACCGACCAGACGTCAGCACATGATCCGCTGAATAGTTATATCCCTAATGGATTATCAATCAAAGAAGCAACAACTCTCAGAGCTACAGACCCCGAAAAGTATAAACAGCAATCATTGAAGAGTATGGCGCGCCATGTAGGCTTCATGTTAAAGCTGCAGCAGATGGGGGCGGTCACTTTTGATTATGGCAACAATTTAAGGGAATTTGCCAAACAGGGCGGCGAACAAAATGCTTTCGGTTTCCCAGGCTTTACCCCTGCCTACATCAGGCCGCTGTTCTGCGAAGGAAAAGGGCCTTTCAGATGGGTGGCTTTGTCTGGTGATCCGGAAGATATATATACTACCGACAGGGCGTTGATGGAAGCCTTTCCAGAAAACACCCATCTCATCAACTGGTTGCAGAAAGCACAGGAGAAGGTAAGCTTCCAGGGGCTTCCAGCCAGGATTTGCTGGCTGGGTATGGGAGAACGTGAAAAGGCAGGATTGTTATTTAACAATCTCGTTGCAAGCGGAAAAGTTAAAGGGCCAATTGTCATCGGTCGCGATCACCTCGATTGCGGTTCTGTAGCTTCTCCCAACCGGGAAACCGAGTCCATGAAAGATGGTTCGGATGCAGTATCCGACTGGCCGCTGCTCAATCTGATGGCCAATACCTCTGGTGGTGCAACCTGGGTTTCTTTTCATCACGGTGGAGGCGTAGGAATGGGATATTCCCAGCACGCAGGAATGGTTGTTCTTGCCGATGGAACCGAAAGGGCGGCATCATGTATCAGTCGGGTTTTATATAATGATCCGGCTATGGGCATTTTCCGCCATGCGGATGCAGGCTACGAAAAGGCAGAACACTGGTCACACAAATTTGGACTTAGCATTGGATAGTACTTATACGCCAACTTATGAAAAAGTTAATCGGGCCATTTACCCAAATTCTTAGCCTGTCAGGTTTAGCCACAAAGGGACCATTAAAAGATAGTCAGCTGGAGGTGATAACCGTAGGAGCATTGCTGATTGAAAACGGATTAATCCTGAAAACAGGAAAGTTTGATCAGCTTTATGCTTCGCATCCAGGGGTCAGTGTAGAAGAAGTTTCCGGGGAAAATGTATTGTTGCCAGGATTTATTGACTGCCACACCCATTTATGTTTTGCAGGGAACCGGGCAAAAGATTACAGCCTGCGCATCCAGGGGGAAACTTATCTGGAGATTGCAAAAGCAGGCGGTGGCATTTGGGATTCGGTTACCCAAACGCGTCAGGCCGATGACGCTACACTCGTGCAGCTCTTGCAGCAGCGCGTTGCCCGTCATTTCTCCGAAGGTGTTACCACCATCGAAGTAAAAAGTGGT
>Ga0247815_10002259_pt1 | contig 14290 bp, 22 predicted proteins | sample UWRJL194509B1_FD_181014 | JGI IMG/M metagenome (GOLD analysis project Ga0247815, IMG submission 181014) | Plant litter microbial communities from Arlington Agricultural Research Station in Wisconsin, United States - UWRJ-L194-509B-1 | ecosystem: Environmental > Terrestrial > Plant litter >... | reverse complement strand
CATGATGCAAGGCAACAACCAGGTCCGTCTATCCTGTTCAGGCTCGTGCTTCCTTATCTGAGAGGGCGTTGTAGGCACTCGGAAGCCCAAGTAACCGCGTTACTTTGACTGCCAAGTGGAGCGCTATCGGCGTCCAGACGAGTCTTCCACCGCTTTCCTCCATATGGACGCGAGGACCCGGGCCGCTGGTCCGTGGTGTGCTCGGTGTGCTTGTGTTCAGGGCCTCGCTCGCCCTACTCGACGCGGCGTTCTATTGGACACGGTTCCGACAGTGGTGGGCGGGCAAGTTATGGGGACAAGGTGCCGGCTTCGAAGATGTGCTCGAAAGACAAGTCAGGGAAATGGTCAAGTCAGAACTGGGCGTGGAGCTGCATGAAAACAGTGAGTTCTGCACCTCCGTCCGATGACCCTTATGCGTCTAACAGACATTGTAGCGTTTGTAGGGTGATGCGATGTGAGCGACGTGGGCACTTCTACACGTAAGACACTTCTATACGTATGATACCGCCGATAGAGTGAATTATCGTTTTCGCTCCTTCCATTCAAGAAGCGCCGGCTGCCGCCCGGCAGAGCACCTTGCGGCGGCTAGTTCGACATGTTCGCACATGTTATCACCAGTTCACCTCGCTTGACTTTTACATGCCTTGATACTCGTGTGACTGACTCCTGCGAGGGCCAACATGTTTTGTGGGAAGAGTGTGGCTGTCTTCCTTGATCGTGGTGTACGACTCCGAGCGGCGACCTATAATTTATACAAGCCATTCAACAACCTTCACAGTTTTCCGCTATGCTCTCTAAGCATTGCTAGCCTGACTGAATGTAAGCAGTAGTTCGACTTGTAACTACACAACGACATCGTCATTGTCCGCTTCCACTGGCATTACTTTCATGTCTTCATCGTTGTATCAACATGCACATCTCAGTTAGCATTCATTGCAAGAGACTGATAGAACTACAAAGGTTATATAGGGATAAAATTTAGCGTATGAGGTATTTAAATGGCAAGACCAGAACAAACATTATCAGAAATGAAATACAATAAGCTCAAGGCAAACGCGAGCGCGCGTTCGATGTTGATCCGCTCACAGCGCCAGAAAACAATGGACCACACCCAAACCCTAGTTTCGCGACTGATTTGCTGAGTAAGCCGAGCGAACGTGAGTACGACACGTCCGTTGCCCTCGACGGAGGTTCAAACGGTGGGTCGAGCAGTATTGAGAGTGAACGCGAACGTGAGGGCGATGTCAATGGTGAGCGCAAACGCGAGGGCGATGCTGACGCCAATCTGCTCAGAGCATCGAAAAATGGCGAGCGCGACAGCTGTTTCGCCCAGGGTGGAATATCGACCGGCGAATCGAGCCATACTGACGGTGAACGCGAACGCGAGTGCGATGCCGATCTGCTCTGAGCGTCAACGAGATATCGATTGCACCCAGATATCAATTTGGAAACTGACCTGCTGAGCACATAGAGCGAACCTGAGCGTAACACATCAGTTGCACGCAATGGAGCCTTGGAAGGTGAATCGAGCGATGTTGGCGGTGAATGCGAACACAAACGCGTGCTGATGGCAATCTGCTCAGAGGATCGACCGACGGCGAGCGCGACAACCATTTCGCCTGCGAAAGACGTGCTAATAGCCAGTCGAATGAGACTGACGGTGAACGTGAGCGCGATAGCGATACCAGTGAGGATTTGCCCAGAACATCGACTGGCGGCAAGTGCGACAAAGGCTTTTGCTGCAGTGGAATCTTCATCGGTAAATCGAGCCATACTGACGGTGAACGCGAACAAGAGTATGATAACGATCTGCTCAAAGTGTCAGCAAAAGATAGTCCACACACAAAGCCCAGTATGAGACTGGCCTGCTGAAAACATAGAGTGAACGCGAGTGCGGCACATCTGTTGCATTCGACGTAGCCTCTAACGGCGAGTCGAGAGATATGGATGGTGAACACAAGCGCGAAGGCGAGCGCGGAGGCGAATGCGATGCTTATGGTGAGCGCGAAGGCGAAGTTGATACCGATGGAGAATGTAAACACGAGGGCGATGCTGATGGCGAACGCGAACGCGAACGCGAACGCGAGGGCAATACCAATCTGCTTAGAGTCTCAGCGATGCATATCCCATATACGAGGTTTCGTTCTGTCACTGACCTGCTGAGCAAATCGAGCAAACTTGAGCGGGACTCGTCCTTTGCCTACGTTAAATCCTCTCAACGCAAGTCGAGCGATATTGATACAGAACGCCAACGCGAGGCTGATGCCGATCCTGATCTGCTCCAAGCGCCGACCGATGCTCGGCTCAGCATCGTTTCCGTCTGTGGTGACAAACTCGATAGGCGAGTCGAGCGATACCGAAGGTGAACGTACGCGCGGGGACAATATTGATGCCGGCCTACTCAGAGCATTTGATAGACGGTAAGGGCAATAATAGTTTCGCATGCGATGAAACCTCAAACGGCGGGATAGATGATAATGACGGCGAACGCGGACGCGAAGGCGAAGGCGAAACATCCTTCGCCAGCGACGGACCTTGGAACAGCGAATTGAAGGAGACCGACCGAGAACGTGGACGCGATGGCGATACTGATGACGATCTGCTCAGAGCATCGACTGACGTTGAGCGGGACAATCGCTTTGCCTGCGGTTGAACTTTGAACGGCGAGTCGAGCGATGACGAAGGTGAATGTGGACGCAAATTTGATGGCGACGAGGGCCTGTTCGGTGTATTGACGGATGGTGAGCGCGACAAGCGCTTGGCCTGCGGTTATACCTCGAAGGGCGAGGCTACTGATACTGGGAGTGAACGTGAACGAGAACGCAGACAGAATGGCGATACCGGCCTGCTCGGGTCATCGACCCATGGCGAGGGCGACAATCTCTTGGCCTGCAGTTGAAGGTCGACCGGTAAGTTGAGCGTTGTCGATGGTGAACGCAAACGCGAACAGAAAGCGTAATAACAATGACGACTTGCTCGATGTGTTGACCGAAGATAAGCGCGACAGCCGTTTCGTCTGCGATGAACCCTCAAACGGCGAGTCAAACGATGCTGATGGTGAACGCGAATGCAAACGCAAGCTTGATGACGATGGCGATCTGCTAAGAGCACCCACATATGGCGAGCGCGACAACCGTTTATCCTGCGGTGGAAACTCAAACAACGAGTCGAGTGATGCTGACAGTGAACGTGGACGGGGTGGCGATGGTGGCCTGCTCAGACTATCGACTGATGGTGAGCGCAAGAGCGTTTGGCTTGCGGTGGACACTCGTACGGCGGGTCAAGGGACATCGATGATGACTGCGAACGCGAGGGTGTTGCCGGCCTGCTCAGGGAATCCAAAGATAGTGAGTGCAGAACACAACTCGGCCGGATGGAGAGCATGACTTGGGGCTCGAGTTTTGGAGACTGCGAATGCAGATGCAAATGTAAACGCAATGGTGTCGTGGGCATGCTCAGCAAGCCCGGTGATTGCGACTGCGACGCTGCTATCGATACCGGCGATGACGAAAAGTTGAGTTCGGCTGATGACGGTGACGGTGACCTTGGTGCAAGTAACAGCGTTGGCGTACGTGATCTTCCAGGCAAGCTGAGGGATAGCGAACGTGAGACCGCCGCTATCAACACCGAGGCGGAGCCACCAATCGTCTCGAGCTCTGATTCTGGTAGTACGCTGCTTGGTCATTTCCCTTCATGCCGGGCCCAGATTAAACACGCGAGATCGATTGTCACCGCCCAACATACCTGGTTCGAGACTTTGAGTAGGTTGGCCACGGCGTCCTTGAGCGGAGGAAACAAATGCGGGGCATTATTCACGGTGGCAGAGAACTGTTTGACCGTTGAAACGGCGATGATCATCGTGCGAGGCTTCTGCGGCCGCTGGATATAGATGGGGATTTGCTTGGGTGGCATTGCAGTTGCAGTTGCAGAATGCAGGCTTGCTCTGTTGATACGAAGTCGACGAGGGTGCACGCAAGGGATGGCAAGTCTGACTGATCGCGCGACCGGATCTGTCTCTGATATATGCGGCCGAGTACCGGCAGCCGGCGTCAGAGACATGGGGAAGAGGCGGCAGGCATGCGACACATACAAATCGTAACGTGCCGCACACGCCTCAAGCCGCTGCGGCCGGCTCCGCTACACACGACACCGTCGAGGTGGAGGCAAGTTCCAGGGTTGAATTCGTGCACTTAGGTGACTGCACGCGGGACAGAAGGCCAAAACATTACGCTTGACTAGATTCAGCGTATTGGCGACACGAGGGTGAGTGGGGCAGCAAAATTCAAACATTTGTGTTTATCGTTAACACGCCGCGGTGCAATGAGGCAGACATATTCTGGCGTGGCATTTTTTGCCTAGCCAGGCGGACAGCCTCTGCATGAGAGGTTCCTGCTGCTGTTGCACCGAAGCGTCGGTCGGGTGAACGAATACAGGCAACGCGCGCAACCACAGGCGCAGTCCTAGATTGATATGGATGTCATCGTTTAATGAGCCGCGCCGTAGGAGAATCTGGCCACACCCAATCGATCGGACGGTGAGGCGTGTAAAGATAGAAGGGTAAAACGGCGGAAACTCCGCGCGCGCGCAGTGGCTTGTATGAAAGCTGCCGCCTTCATCCCGCGCGGGACCGACCACTTTGACCTCCAGCAGGGAGAACTCCAACACTCTTGGCGAGCAAGCAGAGATCGCCGGACATATTTGAAGGAAAGCATTCATTACACAAGGTGATAAAGATAATCAGATTGAAGCGCTGAGTGGTAATAATGTGTTTATGGCGACTATATGTATACCCCGTATCTGTCTCTCACGCCGGTAATCTCGGGGTCGCGGAGTCAAAAGAAGGGTATGGGTCTGTTCTCGGTCCATTCATAGTGGCCGCGCGTCGGTGAAGTTCGCCACAAGGACGGCCAAAGCACGCGGCGTATCGATGGACCGGAAGGAATATTGACCATCGCCTTTCCAATTGAGAATGTACGCTGACCTTATTCAGAGTATAGCACGACGAGACGTGAGTGAAAGAGCGTTCATTCGTTCCCGAGGATCGTTCGCGCGACTTCATCCACTCGCTTCTTGAATGCCGTCTGTTTGCGCGAGTCTGCATTCGCCTCGGTAAGCAGTGAAGGGCTGGGATCTGTAAGGCCGCTACTCTCTGGCGATGAATGTAACCGGAGAAACGGGTTTGCGATCGACTTGGCGTAGGCGGCGTGGAAGGCTTTGAACACCTGTAGCAGCCAATGTGAATGCATGAGAGCCAGACAGTCAGAGAACGGTTAGAGAAAAGAAGAAGTCTGACGATGAGCATGTCTTGGTCGCGAACGACGGTATCGGTCAATGCGAGCGCGACAATGATCTTGAGCTTGAGAGGGGTCATAAAGCCATAAACCGCGACCTCTTCCATTGAAAACAGTAGGCCAAGGTAGCATTCGGTGTATTTGGGCGATGCGGCTGGGTCAAGTTAGATGAAGGCCATGTAGCAGGACGGCAAAGTACGCACTACGTTCTTCGATCACGTCCAGTGACGTGTGGGCCAGATAATGATACTTGAGGTCGTCGTTATCGCCTATAAAACTGCGCACGAGAATAGGAAAGTTCTGTGCCGACACAAATGCAACGGCATTGATCTTGAGCAGCGGCGGCATCTTGGGCAGGTCGTGGAACAGAGTCAAGCCGCGTCGCGACTTTCGAACGCCGACCATCCTCACTTGCCCTTCTCCCCTCCCTCCTTTGCACGTCGTTTCTTCATACCATGGACGCGCGATCACTTCTTCGCGCAAAGCGCCAGGAAGCTAAGATCGTGCATCCTTACGCGTCTTATACAACTGGCACGCTCCGCTGTACGATCTGCAGTCTACCCGTCAAGGATGGCGCAGCATGGGACGGCCATCTTGGGTCCAAATCCCATCGCAAGAATCTGGCGCGGGTGAAGGAAGAGCAGCGTGCGGCCGAAGAAGCCGAAGCAGCCCTGGTAGCTCAACAACAGCAGGAGCAGCGGGCGAGCTCAAGCGGCGCAACGAAACGCGCTGCGCCTGAAGATACCGACGCCGGATCTGCTGCTAAGAAAATCCGCACTGGCTCTGGATTCCCCTCAGACTTCTTCTCCGACGCGTCGAGAGCAATTCCGGCAGAAGAAGACATGGACTCGGACGAGGATGACGAGGACGACGGGCCATCTGCCGCTGCCATTCCACCACCTGCTGAACCCAAAGGCGCGCTTGATCTCGAATGGGAAGCATTTCAACGAGAAGTCATCAACACCGACGTCGCGGCCGAGGAAAAAGAAGAAGCATACGCTCGTGCCACTGTTGCGGCAGAGGAACAACTCTTCGACGAGCTTGAAGGCTTCCCAGCCGAACTTGCTGCACGTCGAGCAGCGGCCCAGGCTGGTACGGAAGCTGTCCCGGACGAATCGCTGGTCGAGGAGGAAACTGAGCAGCAGAAGCAAGCAAGAAAAGAGCAGGATGACCGAGAGCTCATCATGGATCGTATCCTCGAGGAGGAACGCGCACAGGAGGAGGCCGACAACAAGGTCGCCATGATGAAGGTACGTGGACAGTCGCTCAGCGTGATTGTACAAACATAACTTATTCTTGCAGGCGCGGCTCGAGCTTATCAAACGTCAGAGGGCTGCACGGAAGACTGCACAATGACCTTCTGCAGCGTTGTTCTAGCAAGACAACGTTTTCATTGGGTCTCACCCGCACTCTGTTGACATTTCCACTTTGATATACGTCGAGCTATGAGCTGTTGAAAGTACATCTGCGTCATGTGATCTTTAACTCCGCGGTTCTGCATATCGGCGGAGTTTCTGTATTCTCAGCTGAACCATAAATTCGGACCATCTCCCACCCACACGATCCCACACTTGAACAGATAACACGAATCTCATTCCTCTCAGGCTTGCGGTATTTACGAGAGACCGGCCACAGAAGATTTGTTAGAAAAGCCTGGTTCGTTTCTGTAACTAGTTTATCGTGCACAAATGAAATACATGTGAGGTCGCCGCAGCTGAACCGTAGGTCCGGGGAGTTCAGCGTCCAAAACTACCTGCGGTCCAGCCTGGTCCCGCAGCTTGGGCTCCAGCTGGTCCCCACACGAAGTTCTTGTTACCGTTATTGTTGACAATGCGAGCTCCAGACCATCCGCCCCCTGCGCCGGGCGAGACAAATCCGCCTCCGAAGACACGGTTGATGTTTCCGTTGTTGTTCTCGATGCGCACTCCGCCGGACCAACCGCTGTCGCCGCTCCCGAGTCCACCAGTAACGAATGGGTTCGGCCAGCCCACATCCTTGCCACCTGGAGACGGGCTGCTGAAGACGCGATTGATGTTTCCATTGTTGTTGATTATGCCTGGGCTCCGTTAGTCGACGCTTGCTCTGCACATCGAAAAACTCACTGCCGCCGCCAAGTGCACCGAAATCGACATCGTTCTCATTGGAATTATTGTTGATGATGTCAGCGGAACCGTCTACGTCATTCACATTCGAGTTGTTGTTGATTATAGCCTGGTGGCCAGAGGGTCGGTCAGCGGAAGGCTATGGGAGCATTGCTGGGACGCACATCGTCATCATCATCATCAAAATCGCCATCCTCGAGGTGGTCCATGATCGCTTGAGATTCTCCCTTCCCCGATCTGTGGTTCTCGTGCTTGTGCGCGAGAATGGTCTGCATCGCATCTTCGCTTGTTACCCGCTGCTGCTCGTTCGTGGCCAAATGCTGCGTTTTACCGTCAGCTCAACGGGTCAGGAGCTCCATGCAATAAATTCACTTCAAGTATTGTGGCCATTAGTAGCTCGAAATTTGTCCGGCCTTCGAACTGCGTTGATAAGTTAACATCTATCAACGAGCTTGAGGAATCTCGAGAAGTCACGCACCTGGAAAACTTCCAGAAGCAACGATAGGCGACGAAACACGATATTGACCAGTACGTCGTCACCCAACAGCTGAGCTACTTGAGTCAACGGGTTTGATTGCTTCTTCGCCGTAATTGCATGAGCAAGTTGCATGATGGCGCTGTGTCACCGGCCCGTCAGGTATGTCACAACCCAGAACGACCACACCACACGCACGCCGCGATTGCCCGAATCCTCTCTTGTAGGTGCGTATTACCCTGACGCTTGTACATAGCCGCGATGGTTGTCAACGCCGCGAGACTGTTCGCGAGTTTAATGAAGCCTTCCAGAACTTCCTTCGTACACTAATAATCGAATATAGATGAGCCGACACGAAGACGTGGCGCGGATTGAATTGCAACGTGCCTCGTTGATGTTACAGGTCTTGGCAAAGCTCTCTAGTGCGCCTTGAAGCGGGAGGAATGTATCTGAGCGGTCACGCTTGGTGCTGAGAAACTCCCTGAACACCGCCAGAGCAGAGGCTATCGAGGTCGGCGGTGAAGGACGCTGGATGAAAAGCGGAGCCTGAGGTTGAGGCAGTGTAACAGGCACAGGCATGGGTGGATTCGTACGCTGTACGCGCACGTTCGGTGTACTCTCTACGCCATGTGCGTGCAGCTGTTGAGCCACGGCATCAACCTTCGTCTGATAAGTGGTCGGCTCGCTCTGTGGGTGACCCTGCAGCGGGAGGTTGGAGGGACGCAAAGGATATGAACCTTGAAGTTGATTATGTGCAGGCTGAGCGTATGATTGCTGGTTGGATTGCGACTGGGAAAACGGCGAGTCCTTGATGATAGTAGATGGTGCTGGCGGAGCTGCACGAGACTGACCGTAGTCATCGCGGCGGTCGGACGTCTTGGAGTGTCGGCCACCCATAGCGTAGTAGATGAGACGGGCGGGCGGGGGATTCAAGTTGTGAGAAGGCGGGAGGAAGGCGAGGTTCGTACGAACGTGGACAAGAACCAGGGCATATTTGAAGAGGCTTTCAGCACTCGACATGCAGGAAAGAGCAACCGGACATGCTGCAACACAGCCCTGCACAGAGGTACTGAAATGGAAGCCATTTCAGGTGGAGGACAGGAGGCAAACGCGAGGATGCTCGCAACACCGCCAGACACCGCCGGCGACGTGTGAAGACGCGACGCGAGACCACGAAGAGCACAGATGCAACAAGCACGGGAAGGAAAAAGAGAAGTCTGAGCAGATCAAACGCGAGGATGCAAAGCACGCGGTAAGTGCGAGCATTACACAGGCGAAGGGCTAGCTCGAGACTCGGCAGACTGAAGCGCGACTTGATGGGACTTGGTGCCGATTTACACGAGGACCTGTATGTAGCGCTGCTTTGTGACTAAATACAAGGAATATGAAGCCCAAGCGGTGGCATAATGGTTGGACATGTCGAGTTGGTGGTTTTGCCAGCGGGATGGCGGTCGCTTGGTTTGAGACGATGGATGCTGTGGAACTGAAGCGCGTTACACCTGCGGAACGCACGTTCTTTCGCTCAGCAGCACACAGCTGCGCGTGAGGAGGAGGAGGGCAGCAAGAGGAGGAGGAGGAGGAGGAGGAGGAGGAGGAGATATAAGCATACAGAGAGAGAGCTGTCGCGTGGGAGGTGGCCATCCTCTTTCACATTGACTGGGGCTCTGCCTGAGTTTCGTGTCTGAGTTGGATGTTATACATCTCCTGGCGTGGGTGGTGCCTCAAAGACCAAAGACATGGACCTTATCTCATTTCAGAGGGCAATTGTCGTGCCGCGGCAACTTACGCCTATCCTGCTAGCTAGGACGATGTTGACGGCTCTGTAACCGCACTCAGACAGACATATGTAGACGTAACTCAGTATATGTGACACAGAACTCGACTACGAGTTAATATACAACAATTGTGACCAGTGAAACGAATACTGTACAACAAGGCGGATTAGTATTACTAGAGCGGCAGTTGAGACGCACGGCGAAAGCGGGGAAGCGGGGAACAGGAGCAGCCAGCAGAATCACACACCGACAGCATTGAGCTGTCTCGCGCCCCTTCCACCTGGCGGTCTCCGCACGACATTCTTGTTGCCGTTCTTGTTGACGATCGACCCGCCGCCCATGTTGCGATTGACGTTACCGTTCTGATTGACCACGCGTCCACCTCCTTCGAGCAAGTTGTCGTTGCCATTGTGGTTGGTAATCTCTCCGTCGCCTTCGTTGTCGTTGCTGTTATAGTTTTCGATGCCGTCGCCGCCCAAGTTGCGGTTCTTGTTATCGTTCTTGTTCTGGATGCGCCCGTCGCGACCTCTGTTCTCGTTGCTGTTTTTGTTAATGATCTTGCCGTAACCTTCTAATTCGTTATCGTTGTCGTTCGCGTTGAGCATATCTCCGGTGCCCTCGTTCTTGTTGCTGTTGTTGTTGACGAGATTCTAACCAAAAGGGCGAAGACGAGATACAGCGTTAGCGAAGAAACTTTGAAAGAAGTGTGTAAACTGACCTCGTCGTAATCAGCGTCGTCGTTGCTGGCCGGGGCGACCTCAACTTCGTTTGCTACGACCTCATCTTGCTCTTGCTCTTGCGCGAGGAGATCGAGAATACCGGGGTCGGCGGCCTTCTGAGCCTGCGGCTTGGCGGCCGGCACTTCTGGCTTAGCGGCCGGCACCTCTGGCGTGGGATCGGCGTAGGCAACTGCGGCGCTACCCCGTTTGGGCTTGTTGGACGACTGCAGCTGGCCCATGATTTGAGAGACGGCGACGATGGCGGGGTATGAGGAGGATGGTGCGAAATGGACGACAAGGGCTGTGGACCTTTAAATGCAGCACGGTTTCGAAATTTCTGTTTATAAGAGTGCCCGCTTGGAAAACGTGGATTGGGGTGGGCGAGGCGAGATGAGGCCGCAGCTGGCAGGTTGCACCGAAGCGCGTGCCCTGGCATGAGGCATGAGGGCAGGCGTTAGCACTGCATGAACATAATGCGGACATGGACTGGCAAAGGGGGATTATCATGGTAAGGGATTTCGATCTGACTGTAAACCGAAGGGTAAGAGCTGAAAAAAGGAAATGCGGACCAAAACAACCTCGGGCTGGAGTCGGTCTGGCGAAGGCAACGAGCCGCAGGGAGCAATGCGGAGACGCTCTAAGCCTGTATTGATAACTCGTGATCCAGTGTTAGGTCGCTTCGAGATCGGCGAGAGTAAGAGGTAAAAGATGCGAGGCAGCGCGTTCTCCTCGTTTTAGCTTCGCAATTCTGGCCCAGTGTGCAAGGAGTCCATATTGGGTGTAGGCTCAATGTGGTTAAGCAGCGATCGATTTTGTGAGTTGTGACTGTGGTCAGACTTCCCATCCAGGCCGTGAATGCTACTAGAGCCACACCTCTGGCACGATCCTGCTGACAATTCGAGTCGATGGTAATCCAGCACCGTACTGAACGCGAAGGCCGACTGGTTGAACATCTACGCGTCTGTACCAGAGCCATGAACGAAGCTAGCCAGTGATATGCAAGCAATGCGGCATTTTCCCCTGTGGTCAGGGTCGGTTTGTGAGCTCGTCAGGATTTTGAGTGCAAAGGAGAACGCCGCGGCATTGCGCGTCTGGGCAATCTCTTTCTTGCACATATCTTCTCCTAAAGTTCAATGGTTTCCGCCCCGACGCTCCCTCAGTCCCATGGCTTCACATTGAGAACAGCGATGGGTTGAAACTCATGGGTTACATTTGAATGCGAGAAGCATTAGTAGCCTGAGAAACCGCCACCAAGGCCGAAGCCGCAAATTCATCACGGCGACGATACCTGCTGTTGGCCAGGGTGTGGGCACACGCTATCTTCCCGCACTCCAACCGTAGCAAATCCTCGTTTTTGCCTCTGACTCGAGCCGGCCATCACGCCCAAGGCTCTCCGAACTTCGACCTGATCGGGACGGCCATCTACACGCTCTTTACACGACTCAACTGCGTTGCAGCGCATTTGGACTCCACCGGTAGAAACTCGCGGGAAATCGTGAACCAAGCAACTAGATTATCAGCCATGCCGTGCTGTATATAGACCCACTGGCCGTCCGCCTGCGCCCCTCGTCGCAGTCACTCGCAACATACGACACACTATGTCAAATTCCTCCACTAGTTACAAGTTTACCGACCATGTCCAGGCGATGCTGAACGCGGCCATTACTCTGGCCAGGGAATGCCGTTCGACACAGGTGCACCCAGTTCACCTCGCCTCTACATTATTCAACGAGGGCGGGGCGGCTCAACCTTCGCTCTTCGTAAGCGCTATCCGAACAGCTGGTGGTGATACCGTGAGTATTGCGTCTGGTTAGAAGGGAATGAAATGTTTTGTCGACTCACATGAGCTTTATGCAGGCTGCGGTCCAGCAGGCAATACAGAGGCGCATTGACCGCCTGCCATCGCAAGGTGCTACGTCCAAGCCTATTTCACTCGGTACTGCAATGCACCAACTTCTACGCGAGGCTCAGTCGCTACAGAAAGCCAAGCACGACCAGTATATCGCGCAAGACCACCTGCTGCTCGCGTTGCTCAAGGATCCGACCGTGGCGTCCGTAGCCAAGGAGTGTAACATCGATGAGGCCGCGTTTATGTCAGGACTCGGACAGCTGCGTGACCATCGGCATAACGACAATAAGACCACGTCGGAACCCAGCTTCACGGCGCTCAACAAGTACATTCACTTCCTCGCTCTCCTCTAGTCCCAGTTCTCTGACTCTTCCATTTAAAAAGATATGCTCAAGATCTCACCGCAGCCGCTGAGGAAGGCAAGCTCGACCCTGTCATCGGTCGTGACAACGAGATCCGCCGTGCGATTCATATTCTCAGTCGACGCACCAAACACAACCCAGTGTTCATCGGACCACCCGGTGTTGGCAAAACCGCCATTGCAGAAGGACTCGCTCAGCGTATCGTCAAGCGCGATGTACCCGATTCGCTGATCTGCAGACTGTTCTCGCTTGACATGGGTGCGCTCATGGCCGGTGCTAAGTAAGCATTGTTTCCCACTCAGCACTCTTTTCGATGCTCACAAACTCAAAAGATTCAAGGGAGATTTTGAGCAGAGGATCAAGGACGTCCTGAACGAGGTCGAAAAATCGCAGGAGAGCGGAACCAAGGTTATTCTCTTCATTGATGAGATGCACCTGCTCATGGCCGGTGGCGGCGGCGAAGGCGGCGGTATGGACGCTGCCAATCTCTTGAAGCCCCTGCTCGCCCGCGGCAAACTTCGGTGCATCGGTGCCACGACACTCATGGAGTACCGCAAGTACATCGAGACCGATGCTGCTCTGGAGCGTCGCTTCGCCCAGGTTCTAGTTAACGAGCCCTCAGTCGCCGAGGCGCTCAGTATTCTGCGTGGCCTTCGTGAGAAATACGAAATCTACCATGCTGTTCGTATCGCGGACGCTGCCCTCGTGCAGGCTGCGACTTTCGCCAAGCGCTATCTCACTTCGCGTCGCCTTCCCGACTCTGCCATCGACTTGGTCGACGAGGCGTGCGCAAGGTTCGTTTCCGCTGGTTTCACGCCGTGACATTCGATATTGACATTATCTTCCCAGTGTTCGCGTCGCCCGCGAGACTTGGCCGGAGGATATCGAAAAGCTTGAGCGCAGGAAGCTCGAACTCGATATCGAGATCCACGCTCTCGAGCGAGAGACAGACTCGCACTCCAGGGAACGTCTCCCTATGGCTTGCAAGGAGCTTGCAAACCTCGATGAGAAGCTTCATCCACTCAAGGCCGCGTACGAGGTGGGCAAGAACCTTGGCAAGGAGATCGCCGACCTCCGCCGGGAGATCGATGAGCTCAAGTTCAAAGCGGACGACGCGGAGCGCAAATACGATCTTGGGACTGCTTCGGAGCTGCGCTACCACGACATTCCAGAACTTGAGAACAAGTTGAAGCGGAAGGAGGCACGGAAGGCAGCGGACAACGGCAAGACGATCACCGACACGGTCACGCCGCAGTCCATCGCCGAGATTGTAGCTCGCTGGACTGGCGTACCGGTCACGAACCTGCTGTCCACCGAGAAGGAGAAGCTGCTCAGGATGGAGAAGGTCGTTGGAGAGAGCGTGGTGGGCCAACCGGAAGCCGTCAGGGCTGTCGCCAACGCGATCCGACTGTCGCGTTCGGGTCTGCGTAATGTAGGACGCCCTATCGCCAGCTTCCTCTTCGCGGGACCGAGCGGAACGGGGAAGACGCTGCTGAGCAAGACGTTGGCGACGCTATTGTTCGACTCGCCGGACACGATGATTCGAGTCGACGCCTCGGAGTATAGCGAGAAGCACTCGATCAGCAGGCTCATTGGCGCACCGCCTGGATATGTCGGTCACGAAGCCGGCGGCCAGCTTACGGAATACGTCCGCCGCAAACCGTATTGCATCGTGCTTATCGACGAGTAAGTTCACTCGTGTGCAGCTGTCTTGTTT
>Ga0247815_10002258_pt1 | contig 14290 bp, 11 predicted proteins | sample UWRJL194509B1_FD_181014 | JGI IMG/M metagenome (GOLD analysis project Ga0247815, IMG submission 181014) | Plant litter microbial communities from Arlington Agricultural Research Station in Wisconsin, United States - UWRJ-L194-509B-1 | ecosystem: Environmental > Terrestrial > Plant litter >... | reverse complement strand
TTCCCGATATTATTGACATCAATAAATTAATCACTTTGTTGGGTAATTTAGGAGTTAAAATTCAACGCAATGAACCGGGTTCGATTACGTTTCAGGCTGATGAAGTTAACGTTGGATATTTAGAAACAGAAGCTTTCAAAAAAGAAGGTGGAGCGCTTCGTGGTTCTATTATGATTGTTGGACCGCTTTTGGCCCGTTTCGGAAAAGGATATATTCCTAAACCGGGAGGAGATAAAATTGGTCGTCGTAGATTAGATACGCACTTTGAAGGTTTTATTAACCTTGGAGCAAAATTCAGATACAACAGAGAAGATCACTTTTACGGAGTAGAAACTCCTGCAGAAGGACTTCAGGGAACAGATATGTTGCTTGACGAAGCATCTGTAACCGGAACAGCAAACATTGTTATGGCAGCTGTTTTGGCAAAAGGAAGAACTACCGTTTACAATGCAGCTTGTGAGCCTTACTTACAGCAATTGTGTAAAATGTTAAACTCAATGGGAGCTAACATTACTGGTGTAGGATCTAACTTATTGACTATCGAAGGTGTTGAAAGCCTTGGAGGTTGCGAGCACAGAATCCTACCTGATATGATCGAAATTGGTTCGTGGATTGGTCTTGCGGCTATGACAAAAAGTGAAATCACGATCAAAAATGTAAGTTGGGAAAACTTAGGTTTAATCCCGAATACTTTCAGAAAACTTGGTATTACAATCGAAAAACGTAATGACGATATTTATATTCCTGCTCACACAGATGGATACGAAGTAAAAACTGATATCGACGGTTCTATTTTAACTATTGCCGATGCGCCTTGGCCTGGATTTACGCCTGATTTATTGAGTATCGTTTTGGTTGTGGCAACACAAGCAAAAGGCGATGTTTTAATTCACCAGAAAATGTTCGAAAGCCGTTTGTTTTTCGTGGATAAATTAATCGATATGGGAGCAAAAATTATGTTATGCGATCCGCACAGAGCGGTGGTTATGGGACATAATTTCGAATCTCAACTAAAAGCAACTACAATGTCATCTCCTGATATTCGTGCAGGGATTTCATTATTAATTGCGGCGTTATCAGCAAAAGGAACCAGCACAATTCAAAATATCGAACAAATCGATCGTGGATACGAGCGTATCGACGAACGTTTAAGAGCAATTGGAGCAAAAATCGTAAGAGCGTAAAAACATAAATATTTAAATAAAAATAAATATTCAAAAAATAAACCATTAAGAAATTAAGGAAAATTAAGATTGCAAAAACTTAATGAGTCTTAATGTCTTAATGGTTTCTATATCTTAAAACTTGATGTTAAAATCCTTTAAGAAGCTCAAATGACAGATGAACAAAAAGCTGTAAAAGCTACTATATTTAGTATAGTTGGAAACACCTGCTTAGCCTTGGTAAAAGGCCTGGCAGGTTTTTTTGGCAATTCTTATGCCTTAATTGCAGATGCGATCGAGTCTACTGCCGATATATTTTCGTCTTGTCTGGTGTTATTCGGAATTAAATATTCTAATAAACCCGCAGATGAAAACCATCCTTACGGACATGGTCGTGCAGAACCATTAATTACTTTTTTGGTTGTTGGTTTTTTAATCACCTCGGCAACTATTATTGGGTACGAAAGTATTGCCAATATTCAAACTCCGCACGGATTGCCAAAATCATGGACATTGTATGTGCTGGGAGTAATTATTGTCTGGAAAGAGTATTCATATAGACTGGTAATGAAACGTAGTAAAGAAACCAATAGTTCTTCATTAGCAGCTGACGCCTGGCACCATCGTAGTGATGCTGTTACATCGGTAGCTGCGTTTATCGGGATTTCGATTGCGCTAATTATGGGAAAAGGTTATGAATCAGCAGATGATTGGGCGGCACTTTTTGCTGCTTTTTTTATCCTGTATAATAGCTATAAAATTTTCAGACCTGCGCTTGGCGAAATTATGGATGAAAACCTGAACGATGATTTAGTCGAAGAAATCAGAATTGAATCCTTAAAAGTAGTTGGTATTCTTGGAACCGAAAAATGCTTCATCCGTAAAGCCGGAATGAAATATCATGTCGATCTTCATGCCATTGTTTCGGCTAAAATTTCGGTAAAAGAAGGTCACGATTTGTCACATAAACTACAAGATACCCTAAAAGAAAGAATTCCTGAATTGGGCAATGTTCTGATTCATATCGAGCCTGATGATTATCACTGAGGAAGGTGCTAAGTAGCTAAGATACTAAGTTTTTAAGGTTTTTGACAGTTTTGTCAGGCTGAGCGAAGTCGAAGCCCACGCAAAGAATATCAAATTGCATAATAAAATCCGCTTATTCTTTATAGAGTAAGCGGATTTTTATTTGGGCGTTTTCGCCGTGGCTAACGGGCTATCCGCTATATTCCTGATTTAGAAAAACAAGGATTTTTAGCCGTAGTTTTTATTAATCGGGAGATGTTACTTCTATCCCTAACGCAATCTTTTGGAATGAAAATTCGTAAAAAGTAATACGCAATCTTGTCATCCCGAACGAGGGATCGTCGCAAGAAACTCCGCAGTCAAAATCGCCAATCTTTGTCGAGCTACTAACGAAGATCCCTCGTTCCTCGGGATGACAAGATTGTGGTTAAATCTTTTCGAAATGAAATACTAAACTAGAACATTCTTATGAAAACGATTGCCCATAGCCCCGATAGAAGTGGAAATCCTTTTGTGTAATGAAATGGAACAAAAGATTGCAACGGATAGCGGGATTAGCTCCTGAAAATTATCATAGAAATAGGATTGTAAAGATTTAAAAAAAAAACTCAGCAACTTAGAATCTCAGAACCTTAGCACCTTTAGTCTAACACATTCAAAATCTTCAATCCAAACACAACGCCATTTTGCTGGATTCCGCCTTGATAGGAATGAACATAATCTACTCTGAATAATTTAAATTTCCCGAATCCTAAATTGTCTAAGCCAGCCGTAATTTCTGTATAAGGTTTTCTATCCGGAATTGCCAGAGAATGAAATCCAAGATTCATGGTAGATTTTAAAAGGTTCAATAACGGGATTTTATTCATAATAAACCCGGTATCGTTATACTCGAAATGGTTTTCAAAATAACTGTCGTTTGTGCTGTTTGAGTAGTATGGCATTAAATTAAAAACATTCAAATAACGATCGCTTGTTCCTATATGCGTTTGGTTTCCGTTAAAATGTCTGTAATCGATAAACGAAATATTTTCGGCATTAAAGAACTTTCCTGCTTTTATATTCATTCCCAGAGTTCCTTTATTGCCTAATGATAAATCGTAAACAACAGCTGCTCCAATGCGTTCAAATTCGTACTTTTTCTCGCTGGCGGCAAATGCTTTTTCGAAAGCTAAAAATAGGGTTGGATATTTATCGTTTTTAATATTGTATCTGCCGTCAGGTCGTGAAATGTATTTGTTGCCAAAGTTAATTCGGGTATTTATTGCGGCTTTAAATAAATGATGAGGATCAAAAGTCGGGGTTGTAAAATCATTTGGCGCCAACGGATTATTAGAAGAATAGATATCATCTTTTTTAAAGAAAGAATAATCAGTGGTATTAAAAAGAGGTTTTCGCTGCTCGTAACCCACTTTTCCAAATAAATTCACTCCATTTAGAATGTTTTGCGAATAGCCAATCTGGGCATATTCCAGATTATACAATTTCATATAATTGTCTTTAAAAAACAAAGAACTTACAGAATTGATGAGCTTATTTATGGGTTGGGCACCATTAAATTGAGCCACTTTTGTTCCTCCCGAAACATTAATAGTTGCAAAATTTATGTTGTTGAATTTATGTGTAAAATCTCCGGTAATCCTAAAACGCTCATCCGAGAAACCATAATTAAAAGTCGTACTAATCGAAGTACTTTTTCCTTCGTCTTCATTCCATTTTTTGAAGGAGAAGCCAGAATCTAAATTAAAACCCTGAACGGTATTAAAACTTAAAGAAGCGATGTTTAATAGTCCTTTGTAATCAAGCGAATATTTTTTGAAAGTGTTTTTATAATCATACCCCATTAAAATATCGGTGACTTTAAACTTATTGTTTTTTGCATCCACCGAGTCCATATATTTTTGAGATTTTCTGATGGTTTGCAAGCTGTCTTTTTTAGTATAATCCGTGCTTTCTTCGATGGTTAGCGGAATTGGTCTGATCTGATTCCAGAAAGCATCGTCTTTTTTGTTGGCATTAGCTTCAAAAGCGACAATTTCATTTCCAAAGGTTTTCTTTTCAAACGAAGCCGGAAACTCATAATTAGAGTATACATAATTAAATTTTCCGGAGAATTTTACGCCAAAGATACCAGCATTAAAATCAAGAGTTTGCGCATTTTTTGTCCAGATTTTATTTTTTGTATTGTAACTAAAGCTTTGTTTTAGGGTCATAACTTCGGTAAACTCATTCTTCATTCGATACCCTTTTATATCTAAATCAAGGGCATAAATGGCAAAGCTATCGTCGACAATATAAATATAACCCTCAAAAACAGGTTCTTTATCGCGTTTTGGTATGACTTTAATTTTATAAACCTGTTGTTTGTTGTCGTCGTAAAATGTTCCTTCGAGTTTGTATTTGTAGTAACTGAAAGCATTGTCGGCAATAGGAGAGATGAGCTTAACATCAAAGTCCAGCGTGTTATCATAAAAATCATAGGTCGATAACGAAGCAGTATTATAACTATATCCTTTATTGTTTCCGGAAATTTTAGAAGCAATAATTTTCTCTTTTAATTTGTCGGGTTTTTCAAAAGTAATTTTAGAAATAGTTTCAGATAAATACAAAATTCCGGTTCCGGTAGAATCCAGATTGGATGCCATATCCTGGCCAAGATCTACTTTTTTGCCCAGAATTTTTTTAGGCAAATCCTTAACTTTAAACATTCCTTTCGAATAAAAATCGGCAGTATATCTTCCGGTTTTGTCCGAGTTGTCTTTTTTCTCCGCTATAGCACTCCTTATAATGGCATCAGCAGGATTTTTTTTAGGATCAATTACAACTTCATTTAGAGCAAAGCTTTCTTCAGCCATTTTTACATCCAAAACAATGTTCTTTGAATCTCCCGAAACAGATATTTTTTGAGTTTTGAAACCCAGATATTGAAAAACGATTTTGTTTTTACCAACTTCCTTTATGTTTAGCTGGTATTTTCCTTGTTCGTTTGAAGTAGTTCCGCTATAAGTGTTTTCTTCAAATACAGAAACAAAAGGCAGCGGGTTTCCTTTTTCGTCGGTTATAGTTCCCTTTATTTGGGCAAAATTTGAAATTGAAAAAAATAAAAAGGCAAATAAAGTATAGTTTTTCATGGAAGTGGTTTCTCTAACAAAAATAGAATAAGTTAAAAATGAGCTTATTAAAAATTTGTTAAATAAAGACCTACAAGAAAGATTGAATCGCGAGATTATAACTTTTTAGTCCAAAGCCTAAAATTACGCCTTTTGCATTGCCCGATAAATACGATTGATGTCGGAAACTTTCACGCGCATAAGTATTCGAAATATGTACTTCGATTACGGGTGTTGTCACCGCTTTTATTGCATCTCCCAAACCTATTGAGGTATGTGTATAAGCGCCGGCATTCAAAATAATTCCGTCATAAGTAAAACCAAATTCCTGAATTTTGCCAATCAGTTCGCCTTCGATATTACTTTGGTAATAGGAAAGTTCGATGTTTGGATACGTTTTTTGCAACGTTTCAAAATAATCTTCAAAAGTTTGACTTCCGTAAACTTCCGGTTCTCTTTTTCCTAAAAGATTCAAATTGGGCCCGTTGATTATAGCGATTTTCATATTTAAGTTATTTTGAAAAGTATTTAGATTTTTTTAAACCATATAAGGTATATAAGTTCATTTAATCTAAGTTACTGTATTGTTGATTTTTTTAGTGATTGATATTGCAATTGATTTTTGACATTGACATTGACATTGACATTGACATTTGCAATTGAACTTGGTAAAAATAAAAAAACCGTTCTAATTTATAGAACGGTTTTTATAAAAGTATGTGATATATTTTTTAGAACATAAATCCTGCTGAAATCTGGAATACAGAGTTCTTAACATCTGCATTTTTAGAAGCTTCTGTCAATCCTAAACCATAACGTCCTTGTAAAAAGAAGTTTTCAGTAAGTTTTACTCCTAATCCGGCATTTACACCAAATTCAAAAGTTTCACCATTTTTAACATCAAAATCATTTCTTTCACTTACTAAGAACGAAGCCTGTGGACCAACTTCTAAACTAAATGTATTATTTAAATAAAATTTAGCCATTACAGGAATAGAAATATATCCTAACTCATTTTTAATATCTCCACTCACATCATCAAATTTATAAGATGCACCAGTTGTAGAGTATAAAAGCTCTGGTTGAATAGAAAATTTGTCTAGTAATTTTATTTCGGCAACCAAACCAGCATGGTAGCTAGTGATACCTTCTTTGTCTATTTGATCTGGAAAATCTCCAGTTTGACTTGCAAAGTTAACCCCTGCCTTAACTCCAAGTTTTAATAATTGTGCCTGAATTGTAGCTGATGTTGCCAGGAACAAAACAGCTGCTAAAATTATTTTTTTCATAAAAGTGTTTTTTAAAATTTGGTATTTTTTAATGTTATCTATTAGTCAAAACTACATTATTTTGATTTTATTGCTTTGCATTTTACTTTAAATAATTAATAAAATTCGCACCCAATTGTGATTTTATAGCCTTCCTTTTTTGTTTTTTTAATCTAAGATATTGACGATCAGTTTATTATTTGTAATTGAATTCTGTCTTATTTTATTAGTTTATAAACTTCTAGTGGACTTTTTTTAACAAGTATAAGTTTAGTTTTACGATATTAATAATAAATAAAATTGTAAACATGAAAAAAATTATTTTAGCTGCTATTGCAGTAATGACAGTGGGTTTCGCCAGCGCACAAACAGGAGGATTTTCTAAAGGAGATGTATTTGCTTCTGGAGCTTTAAATGTAGGTTCTCAAAAAACAGGAGATGACAAAAAAAGTGGATTTACTATTGAGCCTAAAGTAGGTTATTTCGTAACTGAAAATATTGCGATTGGAGCAAAATTAGGTTTTGGTTCAGAGAAAGACAATGATTTAAAAGATAACACATTTACTGCTGGAGCTTTTGGTAGATACTACTTTACGCCTGCTTCTCAGTTTTCTATTTATGGTCAGGCTGGTATTGATTTTACTAATCATAAATTCAAACCTAGTGATGCAAAATCAAATGAAATTGGTGCAAATGTTGGTTTAGGTTTAAGTTATTTCTTATCTAGTCATTTTGCTATTGAAGCTACTTGGCTTGGTTTAGGTTATAGCGTAAATAATAATGGTGGACATGGTGCTGAAAAAACAAATACTTTTGGTTTTGGTACTGATTTAAGAGATGTAAGCTTTGGAGTTGTTTACAAATTCTAATCAAGAATTATAATAATTGAAAGGCCTTCCTAAATTTTAGGAAGGCTTTTTTTTGTTTATGGTTGTTTAATTTACAACAAATTAAAGTTTGTTCGTTTGCTTTTAGTAAGGTTAACTGTCTAATTACCACTTTATTTGTTAAATTCCAAATTATTTTTTGTGAAGTATATTTTTATATTTGATCATTAAATTTAACCAAAACAAATTAAGATGAAGAAAATTATTTTAGCTGCTATAGCAGTAATGGCATTTGGATTTGCTAATGCGCAACAAACAAGATTTGGAATAAAAGGAGGTCTTAACCTTTCAACAGTAGTTGGTGGAGATGTTGATGATACTAAATCATTAGTTGGTTTTCACGTTGGCGGTTTTGCTGAAATTCATGTTGTAGAGAAATTTTTTATCCAACCAGAACTTTTATTCTCAACGCAGGGGAGTAAATTTGATGGTTTTGGAGGAGATTACGATTATAAATTGAATTATTTAAATATTCCGGTTTTAGCAAAATATTATATAGTTGATAAAAAATTTAGTGTAGAAGCTGGACCGCAATTAGGTGTTTTATTGTCTGCAAAACTTGATGGTGAAGATATTAAAGATTATACAAGATCAGTAGATTTTGGTTTTAACATTGGAGCGGGTTATAGTTTTACTGATAATCTTTCGGTAGGTTTTCGTTATACTATTGGTTTATCTCCTCTTTCAGATAAAGATATTGATAATGAAGATGATTATTACAATAGTGCAAAAAACAGTAACCTTGCGTTATCTTTGGCTTATAAATTCTAGGATTTTCTATAAAAATGTTCGAAAGCCTTTCTTAATCAGAAAGGCTTTTTTTTTGTAGGAAAAATACATTTTTAATAAGATTTTGCGCCTAGTTACTACAAAAAATGTTAAAATACAAATAAATTTTTGGTAAGTATATTTCTATATTTGCCCTCGAATTAATTTAACCAAAACAAATAATAATGAAAAAAGTTCTTTTATCTGCAGTTGCAGTTATGGCATTTATGAGTGTTAGCGCTCAAGAAACAAGATTTGGAGTTAAAGCTGGTCTTAACCTTTCATCTTTGACAGGTGATGTTGAAGATGCAAAATCTTTAGTAGGTTTTCAAGTTGGTGGTTTTGCTGAAATCAAACTTACTGATAAATTCGCAATTCAACCTGAGGTTTTATTCTCTACTCAAGGGGCTAAATTTGATGATATCGAAGGTGATTACGATGCTAAATTAAACTATATCAACGTTCCTGTTTTAGCTAAATATTTTGTTACAGAAGCTTTTACAGTTGAAGCAGGTCCACAAATTGGATTTTTAGTATCAGCTAAAGTTGATGGTGAAGATCTTAAAGATGCTTACAAGTCAGTAGATTTTGGTTTCAATTTTGGAGCTGGATATAATTTTACAGAAAATCTTTCTTTAGGTCTTCGTTATACTCTTGGCTTATCAAGTGTTGCTGATACTCCAGATGAATTTGAAGATTTTGGATTTGGTGATATCACTGTTAGAAATAGTAACCTTGCTTTGGCTTTGGCTTATAAATTCTAATATACCAAAAAAAATATATTTTAAAAACCTTCCTGATTCAGGAAGGTTTTTTTTATTTATACCTGTTATACTTTTGAAAATTAATTACTTAAATAAAGTAGGTTAAAGATAAATCTTTATATTTGTATAAGAATATTCTGTTTTTTATTGTTGTTTTTGTTCATTGATTTTAAATTTATAGAAATGAGAAAAATTACTTTATCAATTGTAACATGCATGGTATTTGTATTTGCGAATGCCCAATCCACCAGATTTGGAGTAAAAGGAGGTTTGAATATTTCAAATTTTACAGGTTATCAGGAAGATGTTAAATCCTTAGCCGGTTTTCATATTGGGGGATTTGCAGAAATAAAATTTTCGGAAAAATTTGCAATTCAGCCTGAGTTTTTGTTTTCTACACAAGGTACTACTATTGAAGGTTTTGATGGAGATTCGAATACCAATGTCAAACTCAATTATTTAAACATTCCGGTTTTAGCTAAATATTATATTACAGATGCTTTTAGTGTCGAAGCCGGGCCACAGATTGGGCTACTATTATCAGCTAAAAGTAGAGGCGAAGATATTGGTGATTTGTATAAATCATCAGACTTTGGTCTTAATCTAGGTTTGGGGTATAATTTTACAGAAGATTTTTCTATAGGTTTTCGTTATACCATAGGGCTTTCTGATATCGCAGATGTTCCTGATGATTACGATGATTATCCTGATTTCTATAATGCAAGCTTTAAAAACAGCAACTTTGCATTATCGTTAGCTTATAAATTTTAAAATTTGCAACGACATAATTTTATAAACCTTCTTAATTCAGGAAGGTTTTTTTATGTCTAAAAATGTTTTACTTTGTAAGTATGAATTGGAACCGATACATCAAAGATTATCAATCGTATTTAAGGATCGAAAGAGGACTGTCTAAAAACACTATCGAAAATTATGGTTTTGATATCGAACGGTTGTGTCTTTTTTTAGAGACCAATCAAATTGAAGTTTCTCCTTTAAAAATTAATGATGAAACGATACAGCAATTTATATATGCTGTTGCCAAAGAAGTCAATCCGCGTTCTCAAGCCCGGATTATTTCAGGCTTAAAAAGTTTTTTTAATTACCTGGTTTTTGAAGATTACAGAAATGACAATCCGCTGGAATTAATCGAAACACCCAAAACTGGACGTAAATTACCGGATACTTTATCGGTACAGGAAATTGATGCGCTTATTGCTGCGATTGATTTAAGTTCTAATGAAGGCGAGCGAAATCGCGCCATGTTAGAAACTTTATACGGTTGCGGACTCAGGGTTTCAGAACTGGTTTCGCTCAAAATATCGGATTTGTTTTTTGATGAAGGGTTTATAAAAATTACCGGAAAAGGAAACAAAGAGCGTTTTGTGCCTATTGGGAAATTGACTCAAAAATACATACAGATTTATCACAAAGAAGTTCGCGTAAATCTAACGATTAAAAAAGGTCACGAAGATACTTTGTTCCTGAACCGAAGAGGAAATCAGCTTACACGTGCCATGATATTTACGATTATCAAAGATTTGGCGGTAAAAATCAATTTACATAAAAGCATAAGTCCACATACTTTACGCCATTCATTTGCTACTCACTTACTTGAAAACGGCGCCGATTTAAGATCGATTCAATTAATGTTAGGCCATGAGTCTATCACAACAACCGAAATTTATGTGCATCTGGATCGAAGTTTTCTAAAAGAAGTGATGCATTCCTATCATCCTCGAAAATAATTTTTTTGCGATGACAAGTCATTTTAAGCGAAAATTTAATATATTGTGATGTATTTTCTACTAAATGCAGATAAGATCGACAAACAGCGCTTTTATTGTTTTAAATGTTATTTTGATCACTAAATTTAAGTAAAATAAGTAGCATATGGTTTTTGATTTATATGGAAATGAGGACTGCTTAGAGGTAAATAATTTTTACAAGAAGTTATTTGCAGAAATGCCTGATTTGCTTTTTCAGTTTGTTATTGATTGCGATAACAATTATACTTTTCCACTTGTCAGTAAATCTGCTGATGAAATTTTTGAGCTTACAGCCGAAATGTTTTTAACTGATCCCAAACTCATTATTTACGATAGAATTTATCCTCAGGATCGCGATTTCTTTTTTGATTCCTTAGTCAAAGCGCGAAGAGAAGTAAAACCCTGGGAAATTGAATTTAGGGCTGTTCTTCCAAAAAAAGGATTGCGTTGGTTTAAAGTTTCTTCTAAAACCGAATTGTCTCCTTCAGATGGCTGTGTGAGTTTTTATGGTCACGTTTCTGATATTACAGAATTAAAAGATAAGGAAGAAAAGCTGCGTATATCCGAAGAGCGTTTTCAGTTTGCTCTTGATGCTTCTACGGCCGGAATCTGGGATTGGGATATGGTGACCAATAATGTTTTTTATTCTTCGTTATCGCTTAAAATTCTGGAACTCGAATCGACTGATATTTTTGATGATCCGGAACGCTGGGATAAGATTGTGCATCCGGACGATTTGCCTAAATATTATTCAGATATTCAGGAACACTTTGATAATAAGATTCCGTATTACGAAAATTACCATCGTGTAATGACGTCGAGCGGTAATTATAAATGGATTCTCGATCGCGGAAAAGTGATCAAAAGGGACGAGAACGGAAAACCATTACGTGTTATTGGTACGCATACTGATGTTTCTTTGCAAAAGGAAAAAGAGTTAGAACTTTTAAAAACCATGAAATTATACAGCGACCAAAATAGCCGACTGGTGAATTTTTCGCATATCGTTTCGCATAACTTAAATACGCAAGCCGGCAATATAAAATCGATTTTGGACTTTATTGATGCCGATATCGAAAGACAAACCGTAAATGAAATGTTGGAACATTTAAGAACCGTTTCTAATGACTTGAATGATACAATTTCAAATTTAACTCAGATTGTAAAAACACAAAGTAACATTAATATTGCGGTTGTATCCTTAAAACTTTGTGACTATATCGACAAAACGATTTCGACTATAAAGGGGTTTGATAAACAAAAGAATGTTACGATAATAAATAATGTTCCTAAGTATTTGACGATTAATTTTAATCCGGCTTATATGGAAAGTGTTTTGTTGAATTTTGCCACAAATGCCATAAAATATGCACATCCGGATCGGGATCCCGTTATTGTATTTGATTTTTCGATTGAACCCGAAGGACATAAATCCTTAAAAATTACAGATAACGGATTGGGTATTGATTTGAATGTATACGGTGATTTATTATTCGGGATGTATAAAACATTTCATAAACATCAGGAAGCCCGCGGAATTGGTTTGTATATAACCAGAAATCAAATTGAAGCGATGAAAGGGACAATTTCTGTAGAAAGTGAGGTTGGAGTAGGGACTAGCTTTAAAATCATCTTTAACGATATTTAAAACTTTAAATTGATATAAATAATAAAGGCTATCTGTAGAAGATAGCCTTTATTATTTTATAGTGTTTCGAGATTACTTCGCAATATTCACTGCTCTTGTTTCTCTAATTACAGTCACTTTTACCTGACCTGGATAAGTCATTTCAGTTTGGATTTTTTGTGAAATTTCGAATGATAAGTTTGCTGCATTGTCATCAGAAACTTTTTCGCTTTCTACAATTACACGAAGTTCTCTACCAGCCTGAATTGCGTATGCATTTTTTACACCGCTAAAACCGTAAGCTACTTCTTCAAGATCTTTCAAACGTTGAATGTAAGAATCTAAAACCTGACGTCTTGCACCTGGTCTTGCTCCTGAAATAGCATCACAAACCTGAACGATAGGAGAAAGTAATGATTTCATTTCGATCTCGTCGTGGTGAGCTCCAATGGCATTACAAACTTCTTCTTTTTCACCATATTTCTCCGCCCATTGCATACCTAGTAATGCGTGAGGTAAATCACTTTCAGTATCCGGTACTTTACCAATATCATGTAGTAAGCCTGCTCTTTTTGCCAGTTTCACGTTAAGGCCTAATTCGGCAGCCATGATACCACAAAGTTTAGAAACTTCTCTTGAGTGCTGCAATAAGTTTTGTCCGTAAGAAGAACGGTATTTCATTCTACCCACTACTTTTATCAATTCAGGGTGTAAACCGTGAATTCCTAAGTCAATAACCGTACGTTTACCAACTTCGATAATTTCGTCATCGATTTGTTTAGCCGTTTTAGCCACAACTTCTTCAATTCTTGCCGGGTGAATACGTCCGTCAGTTACCAATTTGTGCAATGATAAACGCGCAATTTCTCTACGAACCGGATCAAAACAAGAAAGAATAATAGCTTCCGGTGTATCATCAACAATGATTTCTACTCCCGTTGCAGCTTCAAGCGCTCTAATGTTACGACCTTCACGACCAATAATTCTACCTTTTACATCATCAGATTCAATGTTGAAAACAGATACGCAATTCTCAACTGCTTCTTCAGTTCCAACTCTTTGAATAGTGTTGATGATAATTTTCTTAGCTTCTTGCTGAGCTGTAAGTTTTGCCTCTTCAATAGTATCCTGAATATGAGACATTGCTTTACTCTTAGCTTCAGCTTTTAAGCCTTCAACCAATTGTTCTTTTGCTTCTTCTGCAGAAAGTCCTGAAATTACTTCAAGTTGTTGCAATTGACTTTTGTGTAATTTGTCAACTTCAGCTTGTTTTTTGTCTAAAACTTCAATTTTGTTATTGTACTCGTTTGTTTTAGCTTCAAAATCGTCGTTAACTTTTTTGGCTTTAGAAAGTTCGTTAGAAATTTGAGATTCTTTATCGCGAACTCTTTTTTCTACTTCGGCTACTTTTTTATCTCTGGCTAAAATTACTTGTTCGTGCTCAGATTTTAATTCAATGAATTTTTCCTTTGCCTGAAGAATTTTATCTTTTTTAATGTTTTCGGCTTCTAAATTGGCATCTTTTAAAATTGAAGAAGCTTCTTTTTTTGCGTTCTTGATTAGATTAGAAATATTGCTTTTTTCGATAATTTTAGCGATTGCAAAACCTGCCGCAATCCCTATTATACCTGAAATAATGATCGTTATTATGTCCATGTTTGTTAAAATTTATATATAAAAAAAGCCTACATTAATTGCTTGAATAAACTCGTAAAGACAAGTTTTGAGCTAACTCACTGTTCAAGTTTCCTTGCCGAAGCAGGGCATACTATAGTAGCGAAGATTCACTCACTTTAATTTGTTAGTGTTGAGTTTACCAATTGTGAACTAATGTAGGCAGTATCTTAGTTTCTGTAAAGAACGTTTAATTTTCGAGATATTGATCTAATAGCGAATTTAATCTTTTAA
>Ga0247815_10002257_pt1 | contig 14294 bp, 5 predicted proteins | sample UWRJL194509B1_FD_181014 | JGI IMG/M metagenome (GOLD analysis project Ga0247815, IMG submission 181014) | Plant litter microbial communities from Arlington Agricultural Research Station in Wisconsin, United States - UWRJ-L194-509B-1 | ecosystem: Environmental > Terrestrial > Plant litter >... | reverse complement strand
GAAACACATCGTCTTGCGCGAGTCGCTGCCGATGACCCCGGTGGGCAAGATCTTGCGGCGGGAGTTGCGGGATATTGCGTAAAGAATCGTCGACACCGTCTTGACCCTCATCGCGCAACTATTTGAGCACATTCCGTAGGACCGGCTTTAGCCGGGAGCGGCGGTACATTCGCAGCGTCCCGTCGTCAAACCTTCCGCCCTCCCGGCTGAAGCCGGTCCTACGAAGGCAATTGAGGCTCTAGCCCAACAATTTCGGGCAGATTTGCGACAAATAGTATGATTGCTCTAAATGTGACTACTGGATAATCAAGAGTCATTTTAGTGACTGTAGAGGCCTTTGTTGGCTCTATGCGACCCTCGGCAAAGCTGCTACTCTCGGCGCGCTTTTGGACCAGTCCGTAAGTCAAAAGCGTGAACCGCAAAATTCCAAAACACAAGAAAATCACCGCGATCAAGCGGTGTGAAGAATTCGCTGTCGCTGAGGAGCCGGCTTCCATGATCGAAAATTTCTGGAAGGACAAGTACCCGTCCGGCATTGCTGCCGATATCAATCCAGACGAGTACCCCAACGTCCAGGCGGTATTGAAGCAGTCTTGCCAGCGTTTCGCCAATAAACCGGCCTTCAGCAACCTGGGCAAGACGCTTACGTACGGTGAGCTGTACGAATTGTCCGGTGCCTTCGCTGCCTGGATCCAGCAACACACTGACCTGCAACCCGGCGACCGCATCGCTGTGCAGCTGCCCAATGTGTTGCAGTACCCGATTGCCGTATTCGGTGCCATTCGCGCCGGTTTGATCGTGGTCAACACCAACCCGCTGTACACCGCGCGGGAAATGGAACACCAATTCAACGACTCCGGTGCCAAGGCCCTGGTGTGCCTGGCGAACATGGCGCACCTGGCGGAAAAGGTCGTGCCCAAGACTCAGGTCAAGCACGTCATCGTCACCGAAGTGGCCGACATGCTGCCGCCGCTCAAGCGTCTGCTGATCAACAGCGTCATCAAGTACGTGAAGAAGATGGTCCCGGCGTATCACTTGCCCAAGGCTGTCAAGTTCAATGACGTGCTGAGCCAGGGTCGTGGCCAGGCGGTCAACGATGCTTCACCTGCGGCCAATGACGTCGCCGTGCTGCAATACACCGGCGGCACCACGGGCGTGGCCAAGGGCGCGATGCTGACCCACCGCAACCTGATCGCCAACATGCTGCAGTGCAAGGCGTTGATGGGCTCCAACCTTAATGAAGGCTGCGAGATCCTGATTACGCCGTTGCCGCTGTATCACATCTACGCCTTCACCTTTCACTGCATGTCGATGATGCTGATCGGCAATCACAACATCCTGATCAGCAACCCGCGCGATCTGTCGGCCATGGTCAAGGAGCTGTCGAAGTGGAAGTTCAGCGGCTTCGTCGGCCTCAACACGCTGTTCGTGGCGCTGTGCAATAACCAGGAATTCCGCAACCTGGATTTCTCTGCCTTGAAAGTAACCCTTTCCGGCGGCATGGCGCTGCAACTGGCTGCCGCCGAGCGCTGGAAGGAAGTGACCGGCTGCGCGATCTGCGAAGGCTATGGCATGACCGAAACCAGCCCGGTGGCCACGGTCAATCCGATCCAGAAGAACCACGTTGGCACCATCGGTATTCCAGTGCCGTCGACCTTGTGCAAAGTCATTGATGACGCGGGCGTCGAACAACCGTTGGGCGAGATCGGCGAGCTGTGCATCAAGGGGCCGCAGGTCATGAAAGGCTACTGGCAGCGTCAGGACGCCACCGACGAGATGCTCGACGCCGATGGCTGGCTCAAGACCGGCGACATTGCGGTCATTCAGCCCGATGGCTACCTGCGCATTGTCGACCGCAAGAAAGACATGATTCTGATCTCCGGCTTCAACGTCTACCCCAACGAACTGGAAGACGTGCTGGCGACCTTGCCCGGCGTGCTGCAATGCGCAGCCATCGGCGTTCCGGACGAGAAATCCGGCGAAGCGATCAAGGTGTTCGTGGTGGTCAAACCCGGCGTGACCCTCACCAAGGATCAGGTCATGGAACACATGCGCGCCAACCTGACCGGCTACAAAGTCCCGCGCAGCGTGGAATTCCGCGATGCACTGCCCACCACCAACGTCGGCAAGATCCTGCGCCGCGAGTTGCGTGACGGGGAATTGAAGAAGTTGGGGTTGAAAAAGTAAGTGCTTGTATGTTGGTCAGGCCTGCGTAAGTAGCAGGGCTGACCTTTCAACTGGATCGGAGCTTGCGTTCTTTGCTTTGGAAGGCATCAAAGATCGTCGATATCGACGGGCAAAGATTGTTCGTGCTGACGCGATTCGATTAGTACACAGAGCTCAACATCTTCGAGATGCTCTTCGCTCTCCGAGATTTCTATTTTGGGTTGGGTTGCAGCGTCGCTCAGATGTTTGCTCATAGGTAGCAGATACTCGTTGCTGCGAGGTCAGTGCACGAAAGCGGAGGCATATCCGATAACCTTCGACGCCTTATTAAGCAGCCTCGCGATTAAATTCGCTCCTACAGATTAGTGCACATCTGCTCTGCCTAGAACCTTGGAGCCAATTTATTTGCGATTGGCCAGGACATCCAATGCATCTGCCTTCCCGATGAAATCCAGCCCCACGTAGTCTGATGTTCGCCCAACCGACGCTGCATCTGCATCATTCGCCCCAATCTGCGACAATCCCCCCTTTTGTACCCTTCAAAAGACCCTGCGCACCTGATGACCGATCAAACGCCTTCTATCGACCAACTGCTGAACAACCTCGACCACGCGATGATCAGCGAACGGCATCGTTTGCGTCGTCAGTTGCACGATCTGCGCAAGAAGCCCGATGAGGCGAAGCTGGCGCAGTGGGTGGCGAAGGTGCAAGCCTCGTTTGCCCAGGTGACGGCGCGGCGTGACAGCGTGCCGGTGATTCGTTACGACGACAGCCTGCCGATTGCCGCCAAGCGCGACGAAATCAAAGCCGCGCTGCTCAAGCATCAGGTGCTGATCATTGCCGGCGAAACCGGATCGGGGAAAACCACGCAGTTGCCGAAGATCTGCCTGGAAATCGGTCGCGGGCAACACGGCTTGATCGGTCACACCCAGCCGCGTCGGATTGCGGCGCGCAGCGTTGCCAGCCGGGTCGCCGAAGAACTCGGTACGCCATTGGGTGCGCTGGTGGGTTATCAGGTTCGTTTCGAAGATCAAAGCGACAGCAACACGCTGATCAAGCTGATGACCGACGGCATCCTGCTCGCAGAAACCCAGCACGACCGGTTCCTGGAACGCTACGACACGATCATCGTCGACGAAGCTCACGAACGCAGCCTGAACATCGACTTCCTGCTTGGCTATCTGAAAACCCTGCTGCCGCGTCGCCCGGACCTGAAAGTCATCATCACCTCGGCGACCATCGACTTGCAGCGCTTCTCCGAGCACTTCAACGACGCACCCATCGTCGAAGTGTCCGGCCGAACCTTCCCGGTTGACCTCTGGTATCGCCCGCTGACGTCCGAACAGGACGAGGAGGGCAACAGCGTCGAAGAAGACCTGACCGTGGACCAGGCGATTCTCGCCGTGATCGACGAACTGGAAGCCTTCGAGCGCAGCGAACGCAAGAGTCCCGGTGATGTGCTGGTGTTCCTGCCCGGCGAACGGGAAATCCGTGATGCAGCAGAGATGCTGCGCAAGGCGCAACTCAGGCACACGGAAATTCTGCCGCTGTATGCGCGCTTGTCACCGGCTGAACAGCAGCGGATTTTCCAGTCGCATCCGGGACGCCGCGTGGTGCTGGCCACCAACGTTGCCGAAACTTCCCTCACTGTGCCGGGTATCCGTTATGTGATCGACACCGGCACCGCGCGGATCAGCCGCTACAGCTATCGCGCCAAGGTCCAGCGTCTGCCGATTGAAGCGGTTTCCCAGGCCAGCGCCAATCAGCGTAAAGGTCGTTGCGGCCGGGTTGAGCCGGGGTTGTGCGTGCGGCTGTACAGCGAAGAAGATTTCAACGGGCGACCGGAATTTACCGATCCGGAAATCCTGCGCACCAACCTCGCGGCAGTCATCCTGCAGATGCTGCATTTGCGTCTGGGGGAAATCACCGATTTTCCGTTTATCGAACCGCCGGATGGCAAGGCCATCAGCGACGGTTTCAACCTGTTGCAGGAACTCTCGGCGGTCAATCGCGAGAACCAGCTGACCCCGCTGGGCCGCCAATTGGCGCGCTTGCCGGTGGACCCGCGCATGGGGCGGATGTTGCTCGAAGCGGCGAAGCAGGGCAGTTTGCAGGAAGTGTTGATTGTCGCCAGCGCCATGTCCGTGCAAGACGTGCGCGAACGCCCGCCGGAGCGTCAACAGGCTGCGGATCAGGCCCACGCACAATGGAAAGATGCGGACTCGGATTTCGCCGGCCTGGTCAATCTGTGGCGTGGTTTCGAAGAGCAGCGCCAGGCATTGACCGCCAGCCCGTTGCGCAACTGGTGCCGGCGCAACTTCCTCAATTACCTGCGGCTGCGCGAATGGCGCGATTCCCATCGACAACTGAGCCTGATCTGCCGCGACCTGCAACTGACGGTGAACAAAGAGCCGGCCGACTTCCCGAAGTTTCACAAGGCGATTCTTTCCGGACTGCTGAGCCAGGTCGGGCAAAAGGCTGATGAAGGGGATTATCTGGGCGCGCGGCAGCGTCGCTTCTGGATTCACCCCTCGTCCGGACTGGGCAAGAAGCGCCCGCAATGGCTGATGGCAGCGGAACTGGTAGAAACCACCAAGCTTTACGCACGCATGGTCGCCAAGATTGATTCGGACTGGATCGAGCCGCTGGCCGGGCATTTGATCAAGAAGAACCACTTTGAACCGCACTGGGAAAAGAAGCGCGGCCAGGTCGTGGCGTTCGAGCAGATCACGCTGTTTGGCCTGATCGTGGTGGGACGTCGACCGGTGCATTACGGCCCGATTGATCCTGTGGTGTCCCGCGAGCTGTTCATTCGTGAAGGTCTGGTGCGCGGCGAAATCCAGTCCCGGGCCAAGTGCCTCACGGCCAATACCAAACTGCTGGAAAGCCTCGACGAGCTGGAAGCCAAGGCACGTCGTCGCGATATTCTGGCCGACGAAGACACGCTGTACAGTTTCTACGAAGCGCGGATTCCCGCCGAGATTCATCAAACCGCGACGTTCGACAGCTGGTACAAGACCGAAAGCCAGAAGAACCCGCAGTTGTTGATCATGCGCGAGGAAGACGTGCTGGCCCGTGAAGCCAGTGAAGTCACCGCCGCGTATTACCCGGACACCTTGCGCCTGGGCGACCTGACGCTGGCGCTGACCTATCATTTCGAGCCGAACCATCCCCGCGATGGCGTGACCGTGCGCGTGCCCGCGCCATTGCTGTTGTCGCTGCCCGCCGAGCGCCTGGAATGGCTGGTGCCGGGTTTGCTGGAACCCAAGTGCATTGCCCTGGTGCGCAACCTGCCCAAGGCGATTCGCAAAAACTTCGTGCCGGTGCCGGACTTCATCAAGGCCGCCTTGCAGCGCATGACCTTCGGCGAAGGCTCGCTCCCGCAAGCGCTGGGCCGCGAACTGTTGCGCATGACCGGCGCCCGGGTGACCGATGAGGCCTGGGCTGAAGCGGCGCAGCAGCTGGAAAATCATCTGAAGATGAATCTGGAAATCGTCGACGCCGAGGGCAAGTTCCTCGGTGAAGGACGCGATCTGGATGAGTTGACCGCGCGTTTCGCCCAAGCCAGTCAGGCCGCCTTGGCGGTGCCGCAGACAGCGAAAAGTCAGCAGCCGGTGGAAGCGAAGGTGTTTGCCCCGGTCGCCGAGAAAACCCAGCAGAACATCGCCGGGTTGTCGATGACGGTGTATCCGGCACTGGTCGAGGAATCGGGCACAGTCAAGGAAGGGCGTTTCTCGACGCCGGCCGAAGCCGAATACCAACATCGTCGCGCCTTGCAGCGCTTGTTGTTGCAGCAACTGGCCGAACCGGCGAAATTCCTGCGCAGCAAACTGCCGGGGCAGACCGAGCTGGCGTTGCTGCATCGGGAATTGGGGCGCATCGATGCGTTGGTCGAAGACATCCTGTTGGCGAGCCTCGACAGCTGCATTCTCGAAGGCGAAGCCAATTTGCCACGCGACGGTGCCGGGCTATTGGCGTTGGCCGAACGCAAGCGCGGCGGCTGGACCGAACACGCCGAGCGCCTGGCGAAGCTGACCCTGGAAATTCTCAAGCTCTGGCATGGCCTGCAAAAACGCTTCAAGGGCAAGATCGATCTGTCCCAGGCCGTGGCCCTCAACGACATCAAGTCGCAGCTCAGCCATCTGGTCTATCCAGGCTTCGTCCGCGAAACCCCGGCGCAGTGGCTCAAGGAGTTGCCGCGCTATTTGAAAGCCATCGAAATGCGTCTGGAAAAACTCCCCGGCCAGGTGCAGAAGGATCGGGTCTGGAGCACTGAACTGGCGGGGTTGTGGGCGCAATATCAGGCCCGGGCCAGCAAACACGGACAGGAAGGCAAGCGCGACGACGAGCTGGTGGCCTATCGCTGGTGGCTGGAGGAATACCGGGTTTCACTGTTCGCCCAGCAGTTGGGCACCAAAATGGCGGTTTCGGATAAACGCCTGAGCAAACAGTGGAGCCAGGTGGAGGGGTGATTGGAAAGGGCACCTGATTCCGGCCGGGGCTTGCTACGCGACGAAGGATCGCCTATAGGGTTCACCTTTAATCACCCGCCCGGATAGCGCCAAAAGCCAGCATTTATGGCACACTTCGCGACTTGAGCCCGATGCGTTGCCCGGATGTTCTTGCGCCTTCGGCGGTTACTTTATGCAGGCATTGGTACGTTGGTTCCATAAGTGGGCCAGCCCGCCGTGCCCGAGCAGGTCGCTACCTGCATTGATCAATAAGAGAGGAACGACCGTGCACAACGTCGTCATCAGCGGCACAGGCCTGTACACCCCGGCCGACAGCATTTCCAACGAAGAGCTGGTGCAGTCTTTCAACACTTACGTTGCTCACTTCAACAGCGAAAATGCCGACGCCATCGAGCGCGGCGAAGTGCTGGCACTGACCGAATCCAATGCGGCTTTCATTGAAAAAGCCTCCGGCATCAAAAGCCGGTTCGTGATGGACAAGGCAGGCATTCTCGACCCGCAGCGCATGAAGCCGCGACTGCCCGAGCGCACCAATGACGAGTGGTCGATCCTCTGCGAAATGGGCGTCGCCGCTGCCAGGCAAGCCTTGCAGCGCGCGGGTAAAACCGCCGCTGATATCGACGGCGTAATCGTCGCCTGTTCCAATCTGCAACGCGCCTATCCGGCCATTTCCATCGAAATCCAGGCAGCACTGGGTATTCAGGGTTTTGGCTACGACATGAACGTCGCCTGTTCTTCCGCGACCTTCGGCATTCAGGCGGCGAGCAATAGCGTGCAGCTGGGGCAGGCTCGGGCGCTGCTGGTGATCAGCCCGGAGATCTGCACCGCGCATCTGAATTTCCGCGACCGCGACAGCCACTTCATTTTTGGTGACGGCGCGACTGCCGTGGTAGTCGAGCGCGCTGATCTGGCCACTTCGGCTTATCAGTTCGATATCGTCAGCAGCAAACTGCTGACTTCGTTTTCCAACAACATTCGCAACAATTTCGGCTTCCTCAATCGTACCGCCGACGAAGGTGCGGATTCGGCGGACAAACTGTTCGTCCAGGAAGGTCGCAAGGTCTTCCGTGAAGTCTGCCCGATGGTCGCTGAGCTGGTCGGCGCGCACCTTGAAGCCAACGGTTTGAATGCCAGCGACGTGCAACGCTTCTGGCTGCATCAGGCCAACCTCAGCATGAACCACCTGATCGTCAAGAAGCTGCTGGGCCGTGAAGCGACCCTCGAAGAAGCGCCGGTGATTCTTGATACTTACGCCAACACCAGTTCGGCCGGTTCCGTGATTGCGTTTCACAGCTATCAGGATGACTTGCCCAAAGGCGCGCTGGGCGTGCTGAGTTCGTTCGGTGCCGGTTATTCCATTGGCAGCGTGATCTTGCGCAAGCGTTGATCGCGAAGCAGGAAACCGGGTGTTAACCGGGTATGTCACTTTTATGCGTCGGATAAATACCGTGAATGACTTCATTGTGAGTCATTCAAGGATTTACCGATGCCTGCAACACCTCCCCTCAATAGCAATCCTGCAATTGCTCCAGTCCCGGCCGGGGCTGGCGAACCTGACGGTTCTTTGCCATTCGGCACGGACCACGCCAATCTTGAGTTCCTGAAAACCGCGCTCCCCGCCTGGTACGTCGATGCCTCAAAGCCCATGCGCGAGGCCTTGCGCCGGAGTCATCTGAAGAGCCAGATGTCCAGACGAGTGCTGGAACCGATCCGCAATCGCCTGGTGCCGATCCAGACCTTCGCCACTCCGCTGCTGGAGCAGGCCTTGTTTGATCGCTTCAAGGTGCGTCTGGATGTGACGGCCAATCAGCTGGTGACCATGAAGGTCGACAGTTTCCTTTTGCTCGAGACCCGTACCCCGTTGAAGCAAACGCTGCTGCATGCGGCGTTGCAGAATTTCGAGGCAAGCGAAGCCAGCGTCGACGGCCTTGGCCAAGGCGCAGCACTGTTGCCGGTCGACGGTTTTCAGGTGGAATTGGTCTACGGCTACGGCCCGCTGCCAGGGATGCCGCGCTTTCGCTATCGCTATAACAACACGCTGGCAATCAAGCCCGAAGCGTTTGCCGAGATGAGTCGCGCGCTGGATCTGGGTGGGCGATACCAGGCGCTTCTGGACAGCGTGTTCAAGCCTGCCCCGCTTGAGGACCAGCCGCCGCTTTTGGCCGCTCAGGCCGTGGCGAGCGCTTTTATGAACGACGAACGCGATGCGCTCGAAGTGTTGGCGCATACCGCCCGCATGAAAAATCATCTCAGCGCCGACACCTGGCAGCTGTTGCTGGAGGTCGTCAATCCCGATGGCCAACCTCGCTGGCATGGCAGCAGGGTGCGTTATCGCCAGCTGCATATGCTCGATACCTACGCGTTTCCCGGCAGCACGCTGTATGGCGCGCTGCTGATCGAACCCGATCTGCCTGGCGATGACTTGCCTTGCGTGGTGTATCTGCCGGGCGACCCACAGACGCCGCTGAAAGAATATGCGTCCTTCAGCGCATTCACTGTTGCGCTGAACCACACGTTGTTCGACATGAAGTATCAGGAATACTTTCGGCGCTTTGTCAGCCTTGAACAGAGTCATCTGTTCTTCATCAAGCTTAATGAGCGACTGACCCCGTTGCGACCGGTCCCGGGCGATGAAAACCTGTTGGCACCGTATTTCGATGAAAACGCCGAGCTTTATCTGGCCAGGCGCGCCATTGACAAGCCCCCGTTCGAAGCGCTTTACGAGCACTTGCAGGCCAAAATGTACGCGGATTCGCGAATCGTCGCGGTTCCCACCAGTGATGAAGACCGTAAAAGCCGGCTCAAGCGTTGGCAAGCCTTCGAGTCGGTGGGTATGGATTTGCTGATGGTGGCGGGTTTTTTCGTGCCGGTACTGGGCGCTGCCATGGCTGTTGCGGCGGCGGGACAGTTGTTGCACGAAGCGTTCGTGGCTGTGGAGGACTGGACCCATGGCGAAACCGAAGAAGCGCTCAATCACCTGTTCGATATCGGTGAGAATGTTGCAGCGATGGCGGTGTTGGGCACAGTGGTGCATACGGCGCCGCGTGTGCTGCCCTCGGCGTTTGTGGAAAGTCTCGTCCCGGTCAACTTGCTGAACGGCATGACGCGCCTGTGGAAGCCCGTGCTCTCGCGGTTCCGGCAGAACATCACCTTGCCACCCTCAGCGATAGCCAATGCCCAAGGCTTGATCAAACTCGGCGGGAAAAACTGGTTGGCACTGGAGGGCAATGTTTACCGGCTGGAGTTCGATGCCCGCATGGGCAAGTGGCGCGTCCAGCATCCCACCGACGCCGAACTGCATTCGCCGCTGCTCGAACACAATGGCGCCGGCGCCTGGCGTCACGAAGGTGAAAACCCCATGGGCTGGGACGACATCAAGGCATTGAAGCGCCTGAGCAGGTCCCATGAAGGTTTTTCCGATGAAACCTTGCAACGCGTGCTGCGCGCCACCGGTGCCGACGAGGCGTTGTTGCGTCAGGTGCATGTGGAGAATCTGCCAATGCCTGCGTTGCTCAACGATACCCTGCAGCGCATGGGCATCGAACAGCAGGTGGAAGATTTCATTACGTTGACGAGCGGCAGCGATCTGGATCTGGTCAGTACGCCGCGCATCGAGCCTTTCCTGAAGCTGCTCGCCTCTGCCGAAAGCTGGCCTGCTGCCCGTGGGCTGCGTCTGCTGCGTGAACCCACTGCGGTGCCGGGAAGCTGGAACATAACCCCTGATTTGAAAACCTTGATTGAGGTCTCTTACAAGCCGGGCGGTATGACCGTTCTGCTTGATACGGTGCTCAAAGGCTTGCAGCCTGATGAAATCACCCGCTTGCTGGGTGCGGAGGTCGAAGGGAGACCCGCGCAGATTTTGCGTCTGGCCCGCAATCTGTCCGAGCTGGCCCGGACTCACACACGCCCACTGAGAGAAGAGCTGTACGCGCTGGCCGAACACTCCAGCGATCCGTTGATCAAGCTGATTCGCCGCGACTTCCCCGGCATGCCCAAGGCCATCGCCCAGGAAATGCTCGACGCTGCCAACCCGGCGCAAAAGCAGCGCATGACGACGTCCGGGCGAATCCCCCTGACTATCGCCGAGCAGGCGCGGGAGTACCAGCGACAGCTGCGATTGAACCGCGTCAGCGAGGATTTTTACCTGGCGCAAACCGACAATCCGGACACTTTCAAAGTTGGACTAGGCTTGCTGTCGAGTCTGTGGGGCTGGCCAGCGAACCTCGCCATCGAGTTGCGCGATGCAACGCTGACTGGCGAACTGCTGGATGCGGCCGGCAATAGCCCGAGCGCACAGATCCGTCACACGCTGGTCAGGACCGATTCGGGATATCAAACCTTCATCAGCGATGGCAACCGAATCGGGGGTAGCAGCCAGACGTTCTTCGAGGCCTTGTTGCAAGCCTTGCCTGATTCAGCCCGACAGAATATGGGCCTTTCGGCGGCATCTACCGAGCGAGACCTGCGGCACTTGCTGGGTGATCACGCCATCACCCGACGCACGAGCGTTGCACGCATGTTGAATATCCAGTCAATCAAGCCCGGTTTCTGCTGGCCGCATCGCTTGGCAGACGGGCGTGTCGGTTATCCCATGAGCGGGCGTTTGCGCAGCTTGTTCAGCCGTATCGGGGTTGGCGCGCATAATTATTCACCGGAGTTGGCCATCAAGGCGTTGTATCCGGGATTCATCGAGGGTGAAGTCCAGACATTCCTTAATCGGATGCGGGCTGAGTATACCGGCGAGGCTTGGGGCTTCAGCACCTTTGCCAAGCAGCGGCTCAAGGCCCTGGCGAAAGAATACAAGGCTCTGGAGCAGGCGCTGGACGAGTGGCTGGAAAGTGAAAGAAGCATTGCCGACCCCGACGCCTCACTGGCCGACTCCATACAGGATGCCCAGGCTTCGGTAGCCATACGGCTGAAATTGGGCTGGAAAAGAATGGGCATCAGGCGCTACAACGACGCTGGCGAGTTCATTGGATATGAACTCGATCTGAGCGACTTGTGCGTTTCCTCGCTGCCCGAGTTGAACGTCAACTTCGACCATATCGGTGTACTGCGAGCCGAGCGGCTGGAGCTGACGACCCCGCAGGCGGATCGCTTGCTCAAGCCGTTCAATAACTTGCGCATTCTCGAGCTTGATGGCAACGAGCTGACGACCGTGCCCGCCAGCGTTGCGCGACAGGGTCAGCTTCAGAAGCTGTCGTTGCGCGATAACCCGCTGGTCCTGGACCCGGATTCTGCCCGGCACATATGCAGCGCGACGTCCCTGCAAACCCTGGATCTGGAAAACTGCCCGATTGGATCACAACTGGATCTGCGTCCGCTGAACAGGCTACTGACGCTGGGGTTGCGTTCCACCCACATCGACGCTTTACCGGTTGGAATGTGGGATTGTCCACTGTTGCGCGATGTCGATTTGCGCGACAACCGGATTACCGACCTTACCGATGCCAGTCTGGCGAATCTGGGCAGCGCTTACGTCAGGGTGCAGTTGCACGACAACCCGCTTAACGAGGTCTGCCTGCTGCGTGCGGAAAATCTGCTGACCGACGCTGCTCGGGCTCGCATCGGCATCCGCGAGGCGCGGATCCACTTTGAGCATCAACCCGGCGCGGATGCGGGATGGATGGAGGGCGTTGCAAACGGTGACAAAACGGCGAGGGCCTTGAAGTGGGACGATCTGGAGGCGGAACCCGATTCCGCAGACTTCTTCCGGGTGTTACATGAGCTAACCGGCAGCGCCGACTTTGCCCAATATCAAGAAACCTTGAGCATACGGGTATGGGCGTTGATTGATGCCATTGCTGAAAACCGGGCACTGCGCGAGGAGCTTTATGCCATGGCGATGCAACCGCAGACCTGTTCCGATGGCGTCGCGATGGTGTTCAGCGACCTGGAACTGCATGTGCGGATATTCAACATCATGGCCACGTCGCAAAGCACCCAACAACCCGCCAATATGTTCAGGCTGGTCAGGGGCCTGGCGCGTCTGGATGAAGTCGAGAAAATCGCGCTGGTCAATATCCGGACCCGAGAACTGCTTGGCGAAACAGTGGATCACGTCGAGGTACGGATGGCGTTTCGAACCGGGCTCGAAAAGCGCTTGCAGTTGCCTGAGCAGGTACGTGGCATGACGTTTCTGGCGTTGGCGGGTGTCACTAGGCCCATGCTGGATAATGCCGGGTTGCGGGTGCTGGCCAGAGAAACCGCGCCGGGATTCTTCAGTCATCTGGTCGCACGCGAGTTCTGGATGAAATTTCTTGAAGAGCGCTTCAGTCAGCGGTTCGAGACCATCAACGCACCTTTCTATGAGCGTCTGGACGCCCTGCACAGCCGCCGTATGGAGCTTGTGGACGGGGATTATATTCAGCAGGTCGGCGAGATACAGCGCGAGCGCGCACTGGAGGTTGAGGCATACGCGGTGCGACTGACCGAGGACATCGCCGGGAAAGTCGCGCGTAATGAAAACGGGGGACCTTCGCGCTCGACCTGACGCCAGGCGGGTTCCTGCGAGCGCGGCGACAATGTCGCCATGCGGTAGTGGGTTATGTCACGCCCCGCCCGCAAATAAATACCGTGAATGACTTCCTGGTAATCATTCACGGTATTTCCAATGTCCTCAACAACACCCGCCATCCACTACCCGTCGCCCACAACAACGCCTGTGTCTTCCAGCACCGACGAGCATTTCGGCGCCGTACCTTTCGATACCGGCCACGCCAATCTTGAGTTTCTCAAGGGCAGCATTCCGGACTGGTACGTCAAGGCGCCCAGGCAATTGCGCGAAGCGCTGCGCCAAAGCCAACTCAAGAGCGAGTTGTCCCGGCATATCGTCGAGCCGATCCGGTCACGGCTGAAGTCGATAGAAAAATTTGCGACACCGCGGCTGGAGCAGGCCCTGTTTGACCGTTTCAAACTGCGGCTGGACGTCACCGCCAACCAGTTGGTGACCTTGCAGACCGAGGGTTTTTTTCTCCAGACTCGTACCCCCCTCAAACAAACTCTGCTGCACGCGGCCTTGCAAAACTTCGAAGCGAGCGAAGCCAGCGATGGCGGCCTCGGGCAAGGCGCAGCGCTGTTGCCGGTCGACGGGTTTGCGGTCGAATTGATTTACGGCTCCGGACCGCTGCCGGGGTTGCCGCGTTTTCGCTATCGCTATAACGGCACGCTGGCTATCAAACCCGAAGCGTTTGTCGAGATGAGTCGCGCGCTGGATCTGGGTGGTCAATATCAGGCGCATCTGGACAGCGTGTTCAAACCTGCGACCGCCGAGGGACAACCGCAGGGTTCGGCAGCTCAGGCGGTGGCCAGCGCTTTTATCAACAGTGAACGCGATGCACTGGCCGTATTGGCGCACATTGCCCGCATACGCGAGCATCTCGGCGCCGACAGCTATTCGATGTTGCTTGAAATGGCAGAACCTCACGGCCATCCGCTGTGGCACGGCAGGCCGGTACGCTATCGCCAGCTCCATATGCTCGATACCTACGCGTTTCCCGGCAGCACGCTGTATGGCGCATTGCTGATCGAACCCGATCAGCCTGGTGATGACTTGCCTTGCGTGGTTTATCTGCCCGGCGACCCCGAGGCGCCACTCAAGGAGTACGCATCCTTCACGGCATTCGTCGCGGCAATGCGCCACAAGTTGTTCGAGAT
>Ga0247815_10002256_pt1 | contig 14297 bp, 21 predicted proteins | sample UWRJL194509B1_FD_181014 | JGI IMG/M metagenome (GOLD analysis project Ga0247815, IMG submission 181014) | Plant litter microbial communities from Arlington Agricultural Research Station in Wisconsin, United States - UWRJ-L194-509B-1 | ecosystem: Environmental > Terrestrial > Plant litter >... | reverse complement strand
TACTTTGCTGTGCAGAAATTACACCTATACATTTCGGGGCTTCCATCCCCTTCCAATGGGCATATACCCAAATGTCTGTTTTGGTAGCCGCCATTAGGTTAACAAATCTAAATCCTGGAGTTTTCTGCCAAGTCCATCATCCACTGCCAGTTTAAGGAAATCCTCATGTAAATTCATTGCTTTAAGCACATTGAAATATGCACCCATAGAAACACTAGGATCACCCCGCTCTATCTTACGAAGTGTTACCCTTTCAATAGCAGCACGTTCAGCAAGCTGAATGGCAGTCAGTTTCCTACGCTTTCTGGCAAGCTTGATGTTCTCACCAAGCTGATCCCAAATTTTTTGATACATGGGAAAGACAACAGCCTTCTTTGACTTCATAATGGATATTATTATATCCAAATATAGCGAAATTGGATATAATAATATCCATAAATAAAATTTCAAGTAATACTACTTTTTATTACGATGCACAATAAACTCAAATGATTTCCTAATTTTTGCTTTCGTTGTTGCAATGCTGGCTATTCCGATGATTTACGAAGGTTTGAAGGGGGCGAAATAACATGGTTAACAAATTTCCAAGAAACCCCTTAACGGTATAATTGACCTTCTGACACAACAACTTTTAAAATAGTGGTAATTGGGGCTTACTTAATGAATGCAGATAATTGCTTGTCAAGATCCTCCCGGGTGGATAAAACACATGAAAATTAGACTGCCTGGCCAGTTCGAAAAGGTTCTCTGCAAGTTTTCTCGTCTTTAAACCTTTACATGACAATCGCTCATAACTAATATTCAAGGACATAGATCTTTCTCTCTGTGTAATCCCACACTGTTTTGAATTGCAACAGGAACCTATAGCCGATTGTCATAAGATTTGATTCGGTTATGCCATTTTTCTTTTTTAATGTACCGAAGGCTTTTTGATCAGCTAACTCCAAACCTTTTAAATTCGTTGCAAAATTTCCGTTAAAAAGGATTTTTTTAACCATATGCAAAGTATCACCATTACCATTGACGCCTGAAACGAGAATGGTTTTACGACTTTTAAGACGCTTCGCCGCATTCCTATCTAGTTGCAACGTTCCGTTCTGTCCAGTATCAAACGCACCAATCATTTTGATCCCATCTATTGTAAACTTGACAAGCGGGTGATTAACCAAGTTTCTGATTTCAAAATCGAGGACGGCAACAACTTTTTCATTCTTTAAAAAGTCTTTGTATTTTCTTCGTTCGGGAGTGGACTTATAAAAAGTCACCTTACTATGCAGGTAGTCTAGCTTGAAAAGATAGCCCCTGAAAAAATCATGACCTATATAGCCAACACAATCTGGTGTGATATATTTTTGAAGAAAATCATAATTTCCGCTCGTAATGTTGTCCAGGTTTCGGTAGATAAGTCCATTTGGAAATTTGATCTCGCCAACGCCATCATTGATATGTGTTTTGAAAGATTGTCCGCTGCCGGTAACACTGGAGCCTTTTACTTTTTTGTTAGGTAGATCCAGATAATTATCATTAAGAGCGATCGATGTTTCATATCCTGTGTCGAACATAAATTTTCCAGTCACTCCATTAACTGTCCCTGTAATAAATGGATAAACACTGATCAAAGTGATGGGGAAAACGATCGTATCACTGCGTAGCTCGACAAATTTTTCGATAACTTGTGATTTCCCATTGATTGCGCTTAATAACAGCAAACAAACCGGCAAGGATAGTTTAAAATTATTGAACATAACAAGTAGCTTACTAAAAGTCTGATCAATCATCGGCTGGTGAGTCTAGAATATAATAAAGTGAATATGGCGCCGACTACTATTTCTATCACCAGCCAAATGAGCTGCTTCATAAAAAAGCCGTCAAGAAGTAAGCCGGTCAGTCTTGCTATGACAATGCCGCAGCTAAGTGCTGCCAAAAACGCCCATATCGTCATTCCCCATTGGCCCCATTGCTGGAAAACGATCAGGAAAATACCAACTCCGATCACGAAACCCCATCCAACTCTTTTCTCGATCATTTCATAACCGCTATAATGGGACGCAGACGGAACGATCAGGTCAGGCCTCATTGTTAACAACATGCCCACAATGATGATGACAATCCCGGAAATTTTTAGTAATATATTCATTGGCTTACTTCTTATTTAATTGATGGGTCAGTGATCCAGTTTAAGCGTCTTATATAATTTAAAAATAGGTTTTTTGTGTTTTAATTTAGCCTAGGGGCTATTTAATTGAATTTTGGATCGTTTCAATAGTAGAAAATACCGGATGGCATGTTATATAGTTTAGAGGCCCCGCATGCTCAAGGGATCGGCGCTTTAGACGCCAGCCGCCTTCTGATGATACTGATGAATTCGGGCGAAACGCCGATATAAGATGCAATATGATACTGGGGAACACGCGGCGGAACGGTCGGATACATATCTACGAATTCGAGATAGCGATCCATCGCTGATTTACCGATCGTACTTAACAACCTGTTTTGGATTGTATAAAGGCTTCGCTCGATCAGGATGCGGAAGATACGTTCGAATTTAGGTACCTCATGAAGCAGTCTCTGTTTGTTTTTGGGACTGAGCATCAGGAGCTCTGTTTTTTCAAGCGCTTCAATGAAGAACATCGATGGCTTTTGCTCATGGAAAGATGCAAGGTCACTTATCCACCAGTCCTCGACGGCAAAAGACAGGATGATCTCACAACCGTTGATGTCCACATGATAGATCCTTGCACATCCTTTCACGATGTATGCTTCGAACTGGCAGATATCTCCCGCGCGTAACAGGACGGTCTTCCGCGGAACCATCCTTCGCTCTAATAAGCCGGTAAAAGTGTTTTTTTCATCATCCGTCAATGTGATGTTCCTGCTGACATTAAGAAGTATATTTTCGAACATCTCGACAGGGTTGTATATGTTAGTTTTCCAAAATTTTGCTCATTTTCCAATGAATGAGTATGATGTAACAAATATTGCAAACTATTATTTCAATATGTTTACCAAATGGTAAAAAATCAAGTTTCAGGAGATGCAGGGTCAACCAGCAGACTGGATCTCCAAACTTTCATTATCAGAAACACCAACGTGAGTTTAGATGCTGAATATTCAAATTCCGCCGGAATTCCAGTGGTGAAGTGCTGGTTTTCCTCCTGAATAATTTGTTAAGTGATTGCGGGTGTTTGAACCCTAATTGATAAGCGATCTCCGACACCGTCAGATCGGTCACCGACAGGTATTCTTTAGCCCTGTCTATCAATTTTTCCTGAATGTGATACTGTGCCCCCTCCCCTGTCATCGAACGGAGCAGGTCGCTGAAATAGTGTGGTGACAGATTAAAGCAGGCGGCTATATATTCAACGGATAGAATACCGGACTTTAAAGCAAGTTTTTTGTTGAGATAATCGTCCATGATCTGATCCATTTTGATGATCACGGCATGATTAACCGGTGTACGCGTAACGAATTGCCGCTCGTAAAAACGGTTGCTGTAACTTAGCAGTAATTCGATCTGCGCGATGATGACCTCCTTTGAGTGTTCATTCAGGTGCTGGTATTCCTCTTCGATCTTCAAAAAGATCTCCGCTATGCACTTCTCTTCTGTGTCCGAAAGATGAAGCGCTTCATTGCCTACGTAAGAAAAAAAACCATAGCTTCTGATCTTCGAAGCCAATGGAAAACTATAAAGGAAGTCGTGGTGAAAAAATAACGCATAGCCTGCATCCTCGCCGGTCTCGCAAACCGGTGGAGCATTCAGGCAAAGTATCTGTTTCGGCGCGATAAAGGTCAGTATCCCGCTATGTTGATCGTATCGCCGCTGACTATAGTCCATCTCAGTTTTAACATTTTTTTTCAAAGTGATGCAGTAGAAATTTAATGAAAAGCGATTCCAGACCGGATCATCCGCTGCACGGAAATCGGCCACCCGGACTACGCTGATCAGCGGGTGAAGCGGATCAGGCAGAGCGAGCAGACGATGTTTTTCGGAGATGGTACCGATCAGTTTCATGGGGACCTTTCTTGCGTTTTTAGGCTTGTTAAATCAGGAACGTTAAGAGCAGACCAGGTCTTTCCGTCTGGTCTGCGATCTCGGCATTAGTTTTACCAGCGTAGCGTTTCTACAAAGAAGGAGCCGTTCTCCATCATATTTTCGAAAAATACCTGCTTGGTTTCCAATCGGTTCCAGTCCCGTTGAAGCTCACAGGCGAACTGGGTCACCGAGGACAATTGTACCCCGGCCTGCTCCATCCGGCGGAGAGCCACTTCATGAGCGATGGCCGACGTTCCCCCAACGGCATCGACGATGGTGTAAACCTCGTATCCTTCTTGAAGAAGGTCGAGCGCCGGGAAGCTTAGGCAGACCTCCGTCCATAGGGCGCAAATGACCAGCTTCTTTTTACCAAGTGCCTTTACGGCATCCTGAAACTCCTTGTCTTCCCAGGAATTCACCGTCGTACGGTCGATCTCCTGCACGTCTGGCAGGACCTCTTTCAAATGCCTGATGGTCGGTTTGTTGATGCCGCTTTCAACGTTTACCGTGGTCAGAATGATTGGAATATTGAAGCCTTTAGCCACTTTCGTCACGATGACGATATTTTTGACCAATTCTTCATGGTCCATCGATCTGACTGAATTGACCTGAAGAGGCTGATAGTCGATCAGAATCAACGCCGAATTTTCAGGGGTGATCAAATGATCATTCTTGGGGTCGCGAATGGGTGTAATGCTGCTCATGGTATGAGAATTTAAAGGGTAAATAATTATTTATTAGGCTTTTTGATCGCTGATGATATCATTGGATTGATAGATAATTAGAATTTATATAATGCCTGATAACTCATAAAAAAACCGTCCCTGTGAACCGGGATTGTGTCATTGATAAATGCGCCGGTCTTGAAATACTGTATGCCGGAATTGAAAGCGAAGAACTTATTGATCTGCCATTCCACCCCGGTCAGAAAGACTGTCCCGATGTAACGCTTATCTGACCCGCGCGAGCCCGTACTGAACCTGCCGTTAGGTCGGTAAACCCCGTCCCTCACCGAGAACCGCCAGTTGAAGACCATATCGAGCGTCAGCATCACCTTACTGCCCGCTTTCCAGGTGAAATAGGGATGGATATCGATCAGGTTCACCGGGCCGAGCTGGGGATTAAAACCGAAGTACCCCGCTTTAGGATACATCGGATTAAAGGTTTCCAGTTTGCCGTCGTCCGGTGTTCGGTCACCGGAAATATAATCGTTACGAAGGCCAGCAAGAGGCTCGCCACTGATACCGGCGAAACAGTAGGCGATATCGACCGACCCTGTCCATGCCCGGATGGTTTGGCTGCCGAACCTGCCGGATTGCCAGGCTGCCTCCAGATTGTGATTGAAACCTTTCCCTTTACGCCAGAACCGAAAGCCGAAGGTGTGTCGCTGTTCGCTTCCGACCCCTTGCTCATACGCTATGTTTTCCCCCTGAAAGCCGATATAATATAGATCGAGATCGCCGATCTTAGCTAAGGAAAGTGTGCTGTAGCCGCCCCACAATCCCGGCTTCTTCAACGTTATATTGTCGAATACACCAGGCAGTACCCTGGCCCAGGCAAGTACGAAAGCATCGATAGTAATGCCGGTCGCTTTATACATGATCTTAGCCCCGTCGAAATACAGCCGCGCGTTGGGGCCGTCCTGGACAGAGATCAGGCGGCCGCTTCCGTAATTGACCTCCTGCCTGCCAAGGCGCAACGTGGCCGCCTTGCTGCCTGAACTATAAGGCGTCAGATCGATGAAAAGGTTCTGGATATTCAACTGGTCCTCATCGATCGGTCTGGGGCCGTCCCTGCGCCCGTCTTCCTGTGCACTGCGCAACTGCGCGAATAGCCTTATCTGGCGGTGCAGATGCCAGTCGATATGAAAATGAGCCCTGGCCGTAAAGTACGGATCTCTGCCCAGGCCTTTTTCCCCCCAGTCCTCGTTACGGACATAGTCATATTCCGTCCTTATTTCACCGCCTAACGATAAATAGGGATATTCGGACTTGCTTTTCGACAGCGGTATGTACTTAACCGAGGTGTAGGTTGTTAAAAGGGAATCTTTAAGGAACAGGTAGTTCTCATCATAACGCATCAGTTCAAATGTCTGCCCGCTCACAGCGTTCCCTGCCAGCAGCAGGCAGATGATTACCGTATATTGTTTTCTTATGATTCTCATTGACCTATTTGCTGACCTAATTTTTTGATAACCACCGTAAAATTTTACATGCGACCACGCCAACTTTCCCCGCCACCCATTACTCCTTATCCTCCGGTCGGAGCCGCATGGATACAAAGTTGCCAATCAGAAATTTTCTGTCCATTTAACTAGTTCAAGAAATTGCAGTCATTGAAAATTAATGGAGTTGTTATCGGTCAAAGATCCGACCGGTATAACGCGATTGATCATATTCAAATCTGGTCATCCCAGAGCCTGATCTAGTCTTCGATAAAATACAACTGTTGTTTTTCAACATACCTAACCAGATACCGGTTCTAGCCACGGTCTCTATATTTGTCATGGTTTATGATCAGCAGATGTTAGTGTATGCGATTTAATAGTTATTTCTGAGCGCTGTCCAGGAACACATATAGCGCTGCGATCTTTCCATTAAAGAACTGCACGATGTCCATCCCTGTAGCAACGGGCGGCTGTCCTGCAGGCCCCGCACCCCAGATCAGCCTGCCGACGTCATTATTAATGATCACAGGACCCAGCTTCGTGAACACAAAATTAGATGGCAGGATCTTTTGGGTTGTGGAAACGCTCGTGTTGATCGCGTCGAAACCGGTCACCCGGTCTTCCACATGGTTCAGCGTCGCGGATACACTGTAGATCTTTTCAATGGCTTTCAGCCTGGCCACGGCGTCCCTTTCATTCCAGACCCGGTCGAGATTTTCCTCCATTACTTGTGATAATTCATAGCTCATGGTCGGTAAGTGTTTAAGTTTTTTGAAAGATCAGGGTTACGGACGATTTGCTTATTTGACCGCCGTAGCTTCGAGTTCTACTTTTAACGTTTCAAAAAGGTTGGTCACCTGAAAGAGCGTCAGTGCCTGCTTGATGCCGTTTTTCGCTATCCAATCCTTCAGGATATCGAAGTGCGGTAGAAAGTCATCGTTGGAGGTGACATATACGTTCAGCCTCACAATGTTCTTCAGTTCGTAACCGGATTCCCGCAACACCGTTTCCAGGTTGCTGATAGCCAGCAGCAGCTGGGTCTTCATATCGGCGTCGCTGGAAGTGCCGTCCGGATGTACGGCGGCCTGACCGGCACAATAGAGGGTGCTTTGTACGTTCTTTACTTCAACGGCCTGAACATAGTTACGGTCGTTTTGCCAGTTCCATGGGTTAATCTCTCTTTTTTCCATCGTTCGTATTTTTAAACACTGTAAGTGATCATTGGCTTACGGTTTGCTGTCCCGGAGGTCGCCTGACAGAGCGCTTTTCCGGCTTACTTGCCGCTGAGGCCAGTCGTTATTATCCGTACCTAAAAAACTCATCGGACGAAGTTATTGATAATCACGGCCGGTCGGCGCTCCATCGCCGATAGGGCTACAAGAAACAGCAATGTGGTTCATCTGTAATTTACGCTTCAAATCAATTTGTCCTTCCGCCAAATTTTGATCTTTAGGAACAGCATGCTGAAACGACTTGTTCCAGACACGGATCGCGTTATTTTTTTACCATATGGTAAATGTTTCCCATAAAATTATTGCGATATTTATACATGAAAGAACTCTTTGATTATTTACAGCAATTCGATACCCTGAACGAGCAGCAGGCGGAACTGCTCATCAGCAAAGCCAAATATGTCGATCTTCCGAAGAAAGCATATTTTTCTGAAGCCGGAAAGGTCCCAAGGCAAGTCGCTTTCATTGTCAGCGGGATATTGCGGTTCTGTTACTACAATAACAAAGGTGAGGAGATTACCCATTACTTTGTCGGCGAAGGCCAGTTCGTCACCGATTTTCCCAGATTCGAGGCGAAGGTCATCTCGGCTGAATATATCCAGACCGTTACCGACTGCAAACTCATCGTCTTTACAAAGGATGACTGGGACTACCTGCTGGCGACGATCGTCCCCTGGCGCGGCATCGAGACCGCAATGATCAAAAAATGCCTCGACGAATCATTATCCAGACGAAGTCCGATGGTCTCAAACGATGCGAACGAGCGTTACCAGGCATTTCTGCAAGGCTTTCCCGCCCTGGCCAACCGTATCCCGCTGGCCTATGTCGCTTCTTTTGTTGGCGTAACACAACAATCGCTCAGCCGCATCAGAAAAAACCGGCGTTAGTTCATTTTGTACTACATGGTAAACAGGTTTAGTAAATGGTGGGGCATAAGGTTTATGCCACCATGAGAGATACAACAGGCAAAACTGCGGAAAAAGCTGAGGCATTTTCCGCAGTTGAAAATGTTATCGTGTTTAATGAGGGCGGATAATCTTTACATTTGACTCTGTTTATAGGAAGGGAGCGTATCGCGTCCTTGTGTATTTGCGTTTTTAAATACACTTTTCGAAGTCTTTATTCTTTATTTCCTAATTGAACTATTTGCTCCAACGCCTGTACATCAATCTGGTCTTTAGGGCGATTCACTATTTTCTTATTTTCGATTAATTGGTTGATGTGAAGAAAAGGAATATTAACATTTTCTATGTCAGCTTCGGATGCCATTTCAAGGCATTCGTCAAATGTGTATCCACCGAGCCTTTCATGGCAATAAGAATATCGAGGCGAAGTCCATTATTCAAGTGGAAATTATGCTTTCCAGAATTTTAACATCTCCTCGTCAAAGATATCCACAGGTTTTTTACTAATAAAAGGTTTATGGATTACAGAGGCTTTATTCATGGTCTGCTGTACTTTAAATAAACGGGTAGCCATTTCAAAGCGCTTTTTAAAGGTGCGTTTTAACCCCTCCTTTAAAAGCTCTAATTCTGCCTGATCAAATGTACTTGAGGTTTTTTCCATAGATATTGACCTTCTTGATTGTAACCAAAATTACATAAACTCTATGTTAGTAGCAAGGCGAGTATATATAGACTAATTGCAAAAAAAGCTTCAAATTGAATTAGAAGCTGTTTATATACTTGTACATCCGATAGGATGCACACATGTGATCTTTGGTATATCACCACTTCTGCATTGAAGATAATTGTTTAGATCATCATAGGATGCCTAATTCCCCGATACAGAACTTACTAAAGATATTCTCTAGTAAATCATCCATGGTCACTTCTCCTGTGGTCTCAACAAGGTGATACAGCACCTGTCCAACATCTATCGCCAAAAACTCCGAAATAACCGGATTGAACAAACCTTCAGAAACACTAGCCATTATGTGATGAATTGTCTTCAAATGGTAAGACACATATTAGAAGGTCAACATGAATTTTATATGATCACAACCAAAAGAAGAACCTTAGGAGACCACATTTCACCTTGCCAACAACTCCGAAAGAAAATGACTAGATTCGTTTTCTCCATTTGTATTTAAATGCTTCAAAGGCTTAATTCGATATCTACTATTGTAAGGGTAATCCCAACAACCGGGAGCATGCCTGTAGTAGTGATGGCCGAAGATTATGAAGACTATGCATGCAAATATGATTCGAAAGGGAAGCTAATCAACGAATACCTAGCCCATCAGTTCCTTGAGATCTGGGGATTGAATACTTTTCCAGCAGCCGTCGTACAGATCAGCTCTGATCATATTCCCGACAATATCCTAAATGGGCGGATACAGCGCCCTATGTTCGAGAAGCCAAGCTTCGGTCTTCGCTATGATAATGATGCGAGTGAGATCAATGAGGCGTTAATGGGCCTGCGAAATGATTCTTATGAGCTTAGGAAATTTCCAAACCGCTTTGATTTAATGAACATTGGACTATTCGACCTCTGGCTTGCCAACGATGACAGGAATCAAAACTACAATCTGCTGACTAGGGGAAGTGAATTTGTACCTATCGATCATTCTACTATCTTCGATGGCAACCGACTGGGCGAACAGCTTTCGCAGCTGACCTGGGAGGACAGTATCTTAAATACCGACCTAGCTATAACCTTTCTTAACAGCAGGCAAAAAAGAGAGAACCGGCATGCCGAACTATTGGCACAATTCCCTACCTTTGTAGCCGATTGCCGGCAGGCATTGCCAGCACTGATCGAAGATCTGCCCGTAGAGTGGTGCGATAACAAAGCTGAACTTGAACAAAACATCCTTGCTAGCGTAATGGATAACGAAATTTGGTTACAGCAAACAATTGCGACTTTCTCGGAACTTATTCATAACTTTAATCGTTAACCAAAAGATGAAAACCTTTTATTCCATATTGTACTGCACTATCCGTCCAAACCTGGACGAAAAGGTCAGTATTGGACTTTTCATGGGAAACGACAATGAGTGCAGATTTGAATATTCAGCCGACAAGCTAGCTGTGATCAAGGATCTTTTCTCAGAAGCTGCCTACAACAGCATCAAACTTCATCTCCGTTCGCTCAGCAGGCTGTCCCAGGACTGCACTAATGACTCGCTGCATGCACACAAGGGGCACCGTATCTTTAGGGAAGATTATTTTGGATATTTATCCAGGTATGCACAGAACCTCGTCACCTATTCGGAACCGACAAGGATCGATGTGGAGCTAGGAGATCAGGTATTCCAAAAACTATTTGAAAAATTTATCTTCAAATTTCCCCTGACCGTCGAACATACGATCAAGCCCATCGAAAAAGCGAGGAAGAAACTTTTCAAATCCATAGCCGAATTCGTCAATTTTGATGTTGAACTAAAAAAGGATGTATTTCCTGGACTTTTGGTGCCTTCAAAGATCTGGTTCATCGGAAAGAACGAGGTGCAGGTGACCGGTGAATCAAAGGATTTCAACGGGGTCGCACATTTCATTCAGCAGCAGATAAATGCACATATGTTCCTTGTCGAGAAGATCAGGGAGACCAAGGATGGTAAAAATGGCCACTTCTTCTTTATTGGCGACGAACCATCAAAAGACCTAAAAGAGAACCACAAGCTTTGGAAGGCTGTAAGGGAGTCTAAAGTGCTTGATCTTGTACCTTCTAGTGAAATAGATAAAGTCGAAACATACATGCAAAAACACGGTGTAGAGCCGATGTTCAAGAAAACTGAGTAGTCTGCACGTCATTTCTAACCTTACCAGCATCTTTTAGAACTTCGTCTCATTGAAATCTAGAAAGGCATCTAGTTTTTAATCCAATCATTCATTTTCATTGGAAGTTATCGTGCAGCCTGATTTTCAGCATAATCTAGATACATACTTACTATCCTTTCCAAATCTTTGATTTCCTTTTCTATCAGATAATTTTTTGCAACCCCAATATCACCCTTTAAGACTTTTCCATCCGGAGCATTTTTAAATGTTTGTAAACCCATATTGGGCTGGTTTGAATTAGCTCTCTCTGCTATAATTTGAGCAGCAGTCTTCCCTGATATTGCATAGTGTACTTTGTTTTGTACCGTTTTGAAAAAAGTCTGTGTGATTTCTGCATGTTTAATATATCTATACTACACTGCTCATATATATCAGTAATTTTTAGCTAAAACCTACGCTCATTTGCAAGTATTTCTCGAATACGCTGCAGAAGTGCATATTCCGGAGAAAGTTTACCAGCATTCCGGGGTGAAACCTTACCAGATATTCCGGATAAAAGTTTACCAGCTTCAACTGGCCTAATACACCTAAGGGGTGTTTATAATATTATTCAATAATAGGCTTTATTTTTTTCTTCTCAAAGAGCCACCGATAAGATCGATTTTATGTGCGTTAGCTGTCAATCTGTCTAAAGCGGCATCTGCAATGCTGGGTTCATTTAAGAACTCATACCACTTATCCAGCGGCAGCTGGGAAGTAATGATTGTGGATCCATTTCCATAACGGTCCTCAAGAATATCAAGCAAGGCAAGTTTGGCATCGTGGGAGAGCGGCTTTAAGCCGAAATCATCTAATATGACCACCGGATGGGCGGCGATCTGTTTGATCCATTTGAGATAAGTGCCATCAATTCTGGCTTGAGCAATTGCTTCCAGAAACTTGTTCATCGCCAGGTACATTACCTTATGGCCCATCAGGCAAGCACTGCGCCCCAAGGCGCAAGCGAGATAAGATTTTCCCACACCAGTTACGCCGCTGATGAGTATATTTTCAGCTTTGGAAATGAACATTCCATCGGAAAGCCGCAAGAGCATTTCCCTGGTCAGCCCTCTTTCGGGTTTGCAGATAATTCCTCCAGCAAGGCATTGTAACGTAATTTGCTGTTTTTCAAAAGTCTCTCGGTACGCTGGTGGTTTTTGAATTCAATTTCAGCCTGGCAGAGCATGGCAATAAGTGAATGTGCGTCTTCCTGTTGATGGCTGGGAAGATTGAGCACGGCCTGGTAGCGTCTGGACATGCCTGTGAGTTTCAAGGCATCTAATTGTTCTAATGTGGAGTTCTTATTCATGATTCAGTGTTTTTAAGGATTATATGATGTAAGATTAGAGCGGTCAGTTGACATCTGTATATGCCTGAGGACCACGCAGGTTGTTGTGTATAGGTATAGGAGAAGATGCTGCAGGAATATCTTCATGCAGATCCATATTATTGCTCAGGATAGTGTTAACCACTCCATAATTGTATTTGCATCCCCTTAGTGCTCTTTTACAAGCGGCTTCAACACGGTCGGCCCCATAAGAGCTGATCAGACGTAGAATACCTAGACAGGGCCCATAAGCCTGATGTATAGTAATTTTGCTTTCCATGATTTTATTAAAAAACTCATGGGTAGAAGGTCCGTTTTCCAGGGCCTTTTTCAAATAATATTCCGGGTTCCATCCCTTTTGTTCAGCAATTTTCCTGTGGTTCTCTGGCATGTGATCCACCGAAGTACTGTATCCGTGTTTTTTAAAGCCTCTGGCATGAATAGCTATGCGATTGAGTTCATGGTAGATTTCCACGTGATTGGTATCATATACCAGATTGACCTGTTTGCCCACATAGGCGTAGGGAACGCTGTAAAAATGCCAGTCTTCTCCCAATACCACATGATAATTTTTCTGGACTTTTGCTTTTGCATAATGGCGTAATTGGTAAGCGGATTCTAGAAGCGCATGCAATCCTGGTTGTTCTTCAGCGCGGAACAGCTCTACTCTGCTATAACTTTTTTTCTGAAAGTTTTGCTGGTGGTGAAGGTCCAATTTTTCCATTATACCCCGGTTAAGCTGTTCCAGGCTATAGAAGGTATGATTCCTCAACAGCGCATAAACACGCCGATGGTAATCAGGACATTATTCTCGGCGGAAGGCTTATCTTTTGGAGAAAACGGACGAGTGGCCAGTAGTCCGATCCTGTTATGCAAGGCCCACTGCTGCAACAGATCAGGGAAAGTAGGTTCGTATTTACAGGTTCTGCTTACCCATTGTCTCATATTATCAGAGATCACGTTGACTGGGACTCCACCAAAATAGTCCAGCATGGCGTTTAAAGCATTGATCAGCTGGGGAAGAGTGGCATTGGGAAGTGCCCGGACAAAGGAATAACCGCTAAAGGCAAAACTGCAACCAGTACAGGGCAATCGATGATTTCACCTTCTTCATTCACATAATGGAGCTTGGCACCTGCAAAATCGATTTCCAAGAGTTCACAAGGAAGGTGCTCCAAATGCATTGATGGCTTTCGAATGGCCATTTCGATATCCAAAAGCTCACAAAAACGAGAGTATTGGTAGCCTGTGGGGTAGAGCTCCAGGTATTCCTGCCATAAAAGATACCGGGTTACCCCCACACATGTAAGTTCATGGCTATAGTACGGCAACTGATCAATAAAATGGGCTTTGCGCAGGTCTTCAGGCTCTATTTTGGCTGGTTTAACCTCCTTGAATAATGCTTCCAGATCAGCTTCTTTAAGGCATAATAAAGAATCATAGTCTATCCCCGTTGCCTTAATTAGTGTTGAATAAAGATGAACTGTAGGACGTGAGACCTTGGTTTGTTTTGCTATTTCACGTTCAGAATAGCCCCGTTTAAGGAAAAGTAATATCTGTTGTACTTTTTGCATAATAAGTGTTTTATTCGCCATGTCTATAAAATTGATCGATATCAAATTTATTGGAAAGCGAGTGTCAAACACCCTTAGTGGTAAAGTATTCAGCGGAATTAGTGGTAACCTTTGTGCCGGAATGTCAGGCGCTTAAACCTCACATTTCCTTCAACATTGGTAAACTTTGCTCCGGAAAACCGGTAAGGTTTCAGGTGGAATAA
>Ga0247815_10002255_pt1 | contig 14299 bp, 18 predicted proteins | sample UWRJL194509B1_FD_181014 | JGI IMG/M metagenome (GOLD analysis project Ga0247815, IMG submission 181014) | Plant litter microbial communities from Arlington Agricultural Research Station in Wisconsin, United States - UWRJ-L194-509B-1 | ecosystem: Environmental > Terrestrial > Plant litter >... | reverse complement strand
CCGTTCGCGTGCACAGTCGGTCTCGCAGACCGACGTCCCAGTCCCGCATCCGACCCACCTTACTCCACCTCCTTCCCGTCCTCACTCTCAGCACCGCTCAAACCCTCAGCGGCCTATACCGCCTACCCCCGCTATGCCCTATCCGCCCAGCCTCACCAGCACGGCAACCTCGGCTAGGTCGTCAGCCTACACTAGCCCCGGCACAAATGGCGTACATGACTATGCTCGAGTCGCTCCTTTTGATGACCAGGGAGAGTTTGCGTTCTACGACAAGCTTCAGCGCTCCCAGCAGTTATCAGAATTCTCGTTTAGCGCAGACTTGGACAACAGCCGCTGGTCAGAGAGCTACAGCCCGGCCACTCGCTCGCGTGCCAACTCGTGGATTGGTCAGAATGACGATCCAAACTACGACTGGAATGCGGGCCGTGGACCCGCGGATAACGACGAGGGCATGACCACAGACGATGAGGATGAAGACGCCTATGACGCTGCGGCCGTAGCCATGGCAGAAGACGGCAGCGGCCTCATCGTGCAAGGCCAGGGTGTCCCAGTCAGTGCGCTGCAAGTCAACGCTGGTCCGTTCACTTCCCCTTGACTTTCTCTCACGCGAATCCCTCCGCTGATCGCTGGCGCATCGCAGGCACCACCCATCTTCTCCTTGCTTCGTCTCTCACCCCAAACACCCTCCCTTCCTTCTTGATTCAGACTTTGCCAAACATCTGTAGCACGCTCGTCGCCCTAGACATCTCGGCCAACTTCCTAGCAGCCCTTCCGCCTCCGCTGGCAGGTTGTGTCAGCCTCGAGGAACTCAACGTCAGCGCCAACCCGCTGCGAGCGCTTCCGACTTTTCTCGGGAACCTCACTGCCCTGCGCGTGCTCATTGCCGACTCAATCACGCTAACATGTGCCGCCTTCCCAGCCACGCTTGCCGCTCTCACACAGCTTCACACCCTCAGCCTGCGCAGGAACAAGTTAAATGCTTTGCCTGCGTGGATGTGTTTGCTCCCGAGCCTCGAAACTCTACTCGTCGACCAGAACCCGTTCCTGGGAGAATTCGCGGCGCTGCTGGCCCCGCTCATGGCCAAGGCAGAAACGCCCATGACGCCGCTGTACCCTCCCAACACCCCAGCGCTGGGAACCTACCCGTCGGACAATATCCTAACTGACTCAGGTCCTCCGAGCGCTGATCCGGGCGTCTCCTCTTACTTCCCAGCAACCACTCCGACTCCGCCGGAAGCTGCAATCGAGGCTGAGGACTATACAGCACGCTACTCCGATTATGTGCCGAGTTCGCGCGCCCCGGTTGCCGCTGCACAGAGCAAGTCTATGTACGAGACCACGCGGCCGGATTCGCCAGCCACTAGCGACAGGAGCATGCTCACTCGCCGCGGAACCGCACCCAGTCGGCCGTCGCGTGCAGCCAATGTGGCCAACCAGTTGTCAGCGCTCGACCCGCAAGGAAGCAGCCGTGGCAAACACTACGACGATTACAACTCAGAAGAAGAGCAGACCAGCAGCCGTGCGTCCCTCCGACGCATGCGCAGTGCGGCCGAACTCCGGTTCGACGGCACCCCGGGCGGCGCTGACCACGGCAGCGAACGGCCTGTCATGGCTCGTAATGCCTCGACAAACGCGTTGGCGAAGTACGGCAACATCTTCCCGGCCACTATGGCCGCGGACATGGACGTTGCCCGCGCAGAACAGGACGAAGGCGATGCTGCAGCCAATTATGGCTCGACTGCGAGTCGGCGCCGCACAGCGCGTGCAAATACGACCACGAGCATGTACGACCGAAGCCGTGACCAACCGCTGCCACCTACTCCTGGTGCACATACACCCAGCAGCAGCGGGGCGAGCACACCTTACTACCCATCCAGCGGTGATCGCGACAGCACGATTGGCAAGGCCGGCAAGCCGAAGTGGGGCTTCCTCAAGAAGATGAGCATGGGCAAGCTCAAGGCAGATGCGCCGCCGCTGCCTGCGCCTCCGGGTACGGCGCCGCTCTCGCCGCCGCGGATGCCCACTTCCCCGCCCAAGGCTTCTCGTATACTCGGCGAGAACATCCCGACGGACCTTGCTTCGATTGCAATGGGGAGCGTGACATCTTCGCCTGGAGGTATCGACTCGCCAACGCTGCGACATGTGCCCTCAATTCCGTCGCTTGCGATTCCACCACCGCAGCCTCTCCAACCCTCGCCGACTCTGACATCGCCGTATCTAGCACCACCGGGCGGCACAGCTCGGTCAGCGCGTCGACGGTCATTCCTTCCAATTGACCGCCCATTAGTAGTGTCGACCGCTGACACCCTCACGCCGCTCTCCATCCCTTCGAGCTCTGCGCGCTCATCGACGGTTGCCGGCACCGACTACACGTTGAGTAGTGCGGACGCAGACAGCGATGTCAACACGTTGTCCGCGTTTTCGGACGCGGCACAGAGCGCCACAGTGTACGACGGGCAAGGTCACGGGCTCAACGGCAACGGCGGCGGCCCGATCTCTGGCACCGTAAACCCGCAGTCGCGCCATCTGCGCTCGGTCATGTCATATCTGCGCGACATGTCGGACCTTGGTGCGGCGAGCAACAAGACCGGCATGACGGGCCACAGTAGTGGGAGCGGCAGCGGCCACGGGGCGGTCAACGCGACGACGAGCGTCAATCTGATCGCGGCTCTTGCACAGGACATGAGTCTGAACTTGAACGGCTCGCATGGGGATGTCATGGCACGACCGCCTATTGGCGACCGCGTCGTCTCGGACAGCTCGTACATGAGCGGAGGATCAGATCCCAGGGACGGCGCGACAGAGCACCAAGGCGAAGACCGGTTGTACAAGGACGACAAGGCAAAGCGTGCGAAGATTGTGCGAGAGATCGTCGAGTAAGTTTCTGCCGTGGAGTGTCATCCTCGGCGCAACCGTGGAAATCCTGTCGTCCCTGCATGGCTAACTCTTGCAACCAGGACTGAACGCACATACGTCAAGGGCTTGAACGAGCTTGTGGACATCTACATCCGACCAGCGTCCATACCTGTGACTGGCATCAACTCGAACGGCAAGGAGACCATAGTTCCGCTGTCGGAGCGCAAGGTTGTGTTCAATGGCCTCGAGAGCCTGTTCTCGTTCCATCAACAGTCGTTTTTGCCGGCTCTAGAGGGCGGGGCGGCTCCGTTGTTCACGAACGCGAACGACGAGGACGGCCACATCTCGACCATGGTGGCAATCACCATCGCCAACGTGTTCCTGAGCCATGCGGCGTTTATGAAGATGTACTCGACTTACATCAAGTGAGTCTAGTTATTTGAGGACTTTAAAACGTGACATTAACGGTTATTGCAGCAACTTCGACAACTCCGTGCACCGGCTCAAGGACTGGACGAAAAGCTCACGGTCACAAAGTCAACCGGCGACACCTGCCTATGGTCCACCATCGCCACCCACAGCGGTGGAGTCGTCTAACCAATCTGCACTCAGCACAGCACAGCGCAAGCGCATCAAAGGGTACCTCAAACGCTGCCGCGTCAGCCCTCGCCACAGCCAACTCAACCTCGAGGCGTATCTGTTGCTCCCGATCCAGAGGATACCCCGGTACAAGATGCTGCTCGAGCAACTCGTCCGTTCGACACCGCCAAAGCCTAACTCGTACGACGACCCGCTGGACCGCGCTCTCAACGAGATTGCAGGACTGGCAATGAACATGAACGAAGGCAAACGTGATGCAGAGTGGAGAAAGAAACTCGTGCAATGGCAGAGTCGCATCCGCGGGAAATTCCCCAGCCCGCTCGTACAACCTCACAGGTTCGTTGAGCTTGGGATAGTCCTGAGGCTGTATATTGACCTATCTTTCCACCCAGGCGACTTATCAAAGACGGTCATTTGATGCTCAAGCGCGTCATGCGTCTGCGCACTGTGAACGAGGAGATATTACTGCCTGGCGGCGAGAAGGCGACCGTTCCACTCGAGCAGCTGCAGCGAGAGGCGACGCCCCGGTTCCTCGTGGCAATCCTTTGCAACGACCTTTTGGTTCTCTGCAAGGATCCATCCGGTGGTAAGGATCCCAACTGCCTTGTAGATCTGTGGGCGGTCTTGCGCATGCAGACTTTGCCCCAACCTGCGAGCGTGACCTCACATAGTAAAGGTCAGACAGCCAGGGTCTCTCGCAACGAATGTAGGCTCACACCGTTGCCCCTCTAGAGCTGCGCATTGTCGACAACAAAGCGATTCTTTACTTCGAGTGCGACTCGACTCACACTGCGCTTTCATGGTCTCGAGGTGAGCCCACTGCAACTGCTGCGCTACATATCCCACTCACTTTGCCCACCAGCCATCAACTTGCATGTGCCGACCCTCAAGTCTTGATCGCGTTCGCTGCCTCGTCTCTCGTGCTGTTTATCTGTTCATTACTCCGCTTGCCCGCCCATCTCGTCCATTCCATATCTCATCAATGTCTACTCGCACCTGCATTTTCCGTTTGCTTGCCACTCACCACTTCGTTCAGTCGCTCCTTCTGTATTCACGCTCGTTATCTCGACCCTGGATTCCGTGTTTTCTCTACATGTGTTAAAGCTTGCCTGCTATGTTCCCGGCCTTCCGAAGGCCCTACCCTCTCCTTTGTTTCGTATCCTACCGTTTATCTCGCTCCTTCAAATCGTTCGATAGCATCTCATTGCGCGATTGCTTCAGCTGGTTTCTAACTCAGTGGGCAGTCTGTATATGTAGTCACCGGGTCAAACAGAGAGCACCCTGCTGGGTCTACGTTGCAGCCTATCGCCTGAGAGTCCAGGCTACGACGCAGCTATCGACACTTGATTATTCTGAACCGCCCACGCGACGGCGTTTTGCAAATCGATTGTGTCCCCGTCGGAGCCCCGCGAGTACAAGTTTGCCACGTCAAGTGCAAGCCTCGCCAGGCTCCCTGTACCTTGACGACAAGTTGCTCCTGACCGTTGGAGCTTGGCATAAGGTCCGGGAAGTTTTCCGCGGGATTGGTGCGAAATGGTGAAGTACGGGCAAAGCCGTGAGCGAATCGGCGCCACCACCTGCAAAGAAGACCAGTCAGTGACCACGCGTCCGATGTTGCACCGCCGAAAGTACAAACAGATGAGATCTCGCTGCGCTGCGCGAACCGCAACAGAAACGTGAGAATCGTCTGTCAAGAAGCGTGTGAGTATCGGTACTGGCAAGGTCGGGGATGTGTACCTCAGTCAGGAAGAAATTGCTGTCACCGAGCTGCCAACACAGTTTGGGAAGCTCCTGCACCCAACGTTGGAGTTCTCGGGTGAGTCCGCTCGGGGGTAGGCGAAATCTCCCGATGTACTGAGGCTCAAATTGGATCTATGACGCGGAAGAAGGTTGAGCTGCTGTTAAAAAAGGCAAAGTAGGGACTTACAAGCAACACCTGTCCCACAAAGGCCGTGGCGAGAGGTTTCACATTGCCGCTCGAGGAGCATTGAATGGCGTGGGTCACCACTGACGCCAGCACTTGCTCGCCGAGGTGCCGAGATTCTGTCTCGGATCCAGTGGACGGACGCGCAGCCGAGTTCAACAGCGACCAGATTGTTGGAAGAAGAGCCTGGAGCGCGTCCCCGGACACTCTATGTGTGATGTTGTTCTGTGCGTGAGATCCTCAGTTAGCTGCCGCCAATCAGGCGAGAGTGAGAGCGCGCTCACGAGATCTAGGCGGTCGATGATAAACTCGGATACGCGCTCGACCTGGATCCCTAGGTCAAGAGTGCGTGCTCTAGCCACCGGTTGCTTGCCTTTGCGGTTCCTAGATGCAGGTTGTCTGTCATTCGATGTGAGGCTTGTCAATGCCATGAGACCTGTCATCTCGCAGTACGCCAGGTTGAGACGTTCAGCGGCAAGTTCGCTCTGCGAGTCTTGACGAGTAGCGCGGAATGGAAAGTATGGATCCATGAACGCGAGTACATTTTGTAGGTTGGCCAAGGCCGTTCGCGACGTCTCTGGGAGCTGCAAAGAATCGAGTGTGAGCTATGGGCCATCGAGCAAGAAAAAGTGACACACAATTCGGGGGTCTCGAAAGATACTGACGTAGAGGACGCGCAGGATGTCGATCACAGCGACGACTGTATCGATCTCCAGCTGGGACGTAGCGGTTGGCCGACCTTGGACCGCCAGCAGAGTTGGAGCACAATCAAGGAACGCGGAAGTAAGGACCGGGTGCAGGGCTCGCGCAAGATCCTGTCGCGTGCCTTCAGTGTGTAGTTAAGCGATAGAAAATTTAAACGAACTTCAATCCTCGTGGACAATATATCGCCCGACTCCGTAAACGACGCCGACGTCGCACTTGCCACAGCGTCCAAACCGTCGACGATGTGCGAGAGAGACCAAGCAGCGGAGGTGCCAACATTGCCAACGACAAAACCGAGATCTGGGCTGTTGTCAACGGACTTCGCAGCGGTAAACGTGGCATTCGGTTGAACAGAGTGAGTCAAAGGCAGGACGTTGGCGAACTCTTCAAATGCTTGTCGAGTGGCGAAAGACGAAGCAAATATCCAGGCATATGATGCTGCAGATCCTTGTCGCGAGTCTTCGAGCGCATGTTGAAGAAAATTGGCAAGAGAGCGAAGCACTAGGAGGCGAGACTGCACTACAGTGTCAAAGTACTGGAGATATGTGAATCATGGGACGAACCGCCGGCGAGAGCACCACCCCAGATACAGATGATTTGGCTGCGTGGAAGACGACTGAGCACGCGTGCGGCCGGTGTAGTACCAGACGTACTTTCAGCCTCTTCACGACTGCCGCTGGCATTGAGCAGTGCCAAGTAGCCTGCGAGCACGCGGCGACCATCTCCACTGGCACTGGAGGTAGAGTTTTCCGTTTTGTTGGCCCATCCAGAGGTTACGACGTCTGGCAGAGCTCGCATAAGGACATCGAGTTGCCGTACACCGTCGATGCGGATCTCGGGGAAGATATGGGTTTGCGCTGATGTGAGAAAGAGGAGGAGTGTGGGAACATGTGGGCGGAGAACATTCTGTTGCGAGGTGGTGAGCTGTCTGGGAGTTATGACGGAGAGGGGGAGGCAACTCACTGGAGGGACGATGCTGAAATACCAGTCGAAGAATGACAGCAGGGCTTTGCGCACAGTCGAATCCTGCCACAATGAGACCGTGAGCATGTAAGGTCCCAAAACTCGGCAAGTATCGCACTTCGTCTGTAACCAGTTGTGCACACGCGCGGAGGACGGAGGTGATCGAGCCCTGGACGATATCGGGATTCTCCTGCATGAGTTCGCGCAAACCAGACAATGCATCTGAGAAGGACTTTCAGCTCCATACGATGGCTTTAGTGCAGATAATAACCTCGTTTGACTTGCGGGCTGTAGTGTTTCAAGTGTACAATTAGTTCATTGACGCTGAGGTTGCGTCGCGTCCGTGGTACCGCGTCGTCGCGGTCCGTGGTGATGCTTTGCGAAGGTAAGGCGATAGCTATATGATCTAATCAGCACTAGAATGACTTTGGAAAAGCACCCCACTGACAGCGCGCCTTGAATGAGGTGTCGATAGCATTAGCAGCAGGCGCTTTGCCTTTGCCCAGCTTCAGCTTTGCTTTCTGCGCGAATTTTGAGCGATGCTTCTTGAGAGCGAACTGGACTGACTGCAAAATCCGCTGCCTTCTCCTTTCGCTTCTTAGCACTCTTGGGCATCTTAAAGTGAGTAAATTGGAAGTTTGTGTGAGGTGAAGGCGTGAGAAGCTGCGGTGGCTGAGAGCCTGGACGGCAAGATGATCATCGAGACTCCAGACTCCGAGTCCGATCGCATGCGTTGGGATCTGTCGATTCGGCCCGCCTGTCCACCCGTTACAATGCCCGCTCTCACGACTTGTCATCATCCTCTTTCTTACTCATGCCAGCTGCGCTCGCTTCTGCAGCCATAGCGCTGGTCTGTGGCTCACTAGCAACCTGCGTTTGGCTAGCCACACGGCCACGGTCATCATCGTCCACGCCACCCGCTTTCATCGTCACAAATTCTGTATACCATCGACGCAATATCCCAGACACTGCTCAACATGCGTTCAAGTATACGACGCGCTCCTTACTTGTGTCCTTGCGGCATCTTGAGGCGCGCAGCCTCGACCTTGGTCATGGTCGTCTCTTCGGTTACGGCTTACGTCCAGCCTTGCGCATTACTGGAATCTCTCCAGCTGACTACTTGACGAGACTGTCAGTCGGCACAACGTTTGACCCAGTAGTCATGTCGATTCAGTCACGTTTGAGAGATCTCATTCGTACGCGGTTGGGCGACGAGGTGGCGTCGACCTGTTGCGAAGACGTCTGGATGCATACCATGCCTACTTACCTCGGCATGGAGATGAATCCGCTCACCGTCTACTTCTGCTATGATTCTCGAAACGGCGCGTGTGTGGTCACTGTTCTCGAGGTCCACTCGACCTTTGCAGAGCGGCACGCATACGTCTTGGTCACGGGCGAGGCTTCAAGCCAACAGGCGGCAGGCTCGGGATTCGAACACGCCTGGGTCATACCCAAACAGTTTCACGTATCGCCTTTTTCAGCACGCGATGGATTTTACGAGTGTCATATCAACCCACCTAGCCCTTCGCCTTCATCCGTGGCGTCGAGCACTGCACTGGACCGCATGCCCTACGTTCGGCTGCATCTCCTCACGTCAGAAGACACGCCGAGGATAAGACTTGTCGCCATACAGCGTGCCGTTATAGCTCAGTCACTCACGTCTTCCAACCTCGGTCGAACAATTGCCGCAGAGCCATTCACATGGCTTCTCACATTCGCGCGCATCCTGTACCAGGCGTATATCCTACATTATCTTCGCCGTCTGGACGTATACCTTCGGCCGGAACCTCACGGTCTCTCCAACCGCGAAGTAGAGATGCGGCAAGGCCGAAACCGAGTTCAAGTAGTCAAACAGCCCGAACCAACGCTTTACTGGCTTGAACCTGGAGGAGCCGATCGACTTGCTCGTGGGTTGTTCGAGCAGTTCTTAGACCAGCGGGCCAAGGAGGTAGGAATGGAGGTCACTCTGGCTCCAACCAATCCATTCGAGGCGACAAAGACGATTGGCCCGTCCGACGGCGCCAGTGGCAAGTTGACCATCTACTTCAGATCCTGGGAGGCATTTGTGTTCATCCTAGAAGCACCAACGCCACAGTTGGCACTCGCGCTGTCCCGTGCGCAATTTCAGCCTCTTTTCACCGTCTCCAGCGAGAGGTCGTTCATCCAACTTCTTCAGCCAGCATCAGAAGCGTCACCATCGCGCCGCGGCCAACAACTCGCAAGATTTTTCAGGCGGCAGTTGTTACCCGAAGTGTTGCACGATACGTGTCGCGCCCAGGGGAATGCTTTGGAAAGCATCAATCCATGGTTGGCCGCGAGAATTTTATTTTGGAGGGTGCTCGTGGCGCACCTCGAGCATGGAGCATTCAGTCTGCTCAAAGCGAGGACAGTTCCAGGCAACGAACCGTGGTTACAGTGGCAGCGTGCGGCACAAATTCACGCCACAGATGAAGACACCTCAGCTTCGGAGTAGTACCGTTCATGTGGGTACCTAGACATTAGACGAAAGAAGTTGAATTCCAGATGCTCAAGGCGCATGGTTAGAGTACGGCCCGAGCCCGCATGCTGCTTTGAAGTTGTGCACTGTGCAACATATAGTCTACCTACATTCGTGCCATATTAACAGGTACAATTCGGAGGCAATAGGTTGAAAACAGGAGGACCAGTTTGAGAGCGCGCCGCACCGCGCCGATCTAATCGCGGTTTGCGGCCGCAATAAGCTCACATGCGGCGCATTTGGAGTCGCAGCATACACCGAGTCATCAGGACTCCTTCTCTTATTCTCATACCACGACCGGCATCGTTTAGAACCATGTCTACCGACGCTGGCCAGTCAGCTCCTGCCGTCGAGCCTGCTGCGGCCGCACCGACCGCTGAAGCAGGTGCCTCCAAAAAGAATGCAGGTGCGTTGCGCGCTCCTCGTCGCGCATACACTCGACATGTTGATCGTCCACGATCTGACTCGAACTTACATCGCGCAGCCAAAGAGGCCCAAAAGGCCGCAAAGCTCGCCAAGTTCGCAGAGAAGGCTGCTGCAAAGGCCGCCGCCGTCGTTGGCGCACCCGTTGCCGAGAAAAAGGTCAAGGGCGACAAGGGAACCAAGGCTGAAGAGCCCCAGTTCGTCAACACAACACCCGTCGGCGCAAAGAAGGGTGAGATTTTTGTGCTCACCATGACCCCGAACAGAGTGTTCATCGCTGTGGCTTGCAGATCTCTCCGAAGCGATGAGCGCTGGCTACAACCCGATCGCCGTCGAGTCAGCCTGGTATGACTGGTGGGAGAAGCAGGGTTACTTCAAGCCTCGTCTCACGCCTGAGGGAGACATCCTGCCCAAGGGCAGCTTCGTTATCCCGCTGCCGCCGCCTAACGTCACGGGCACTCTGCACATTGGCCACGGTCTCACCATCTCAATTGAGGACACGCTCATCCGATGGTTTGCCTCGCTCCTATATCGTTGGGCTGTTCTGTTGCTTATGGCCATCCGTCCTAGGTATCGCATGAAGGGCTACTCTACGCTCTACGTCCCAGGCTTCGACCACGCCGGTATTGCCACCCAGGCTGTCGTTGAGAAACGTCTTGCAAAGCTATCCAATCAGACTCGCCACGACCTTGGTCGCGAGGCATTCGTTCAGAAGGTGTTCGAATGGAAGAACGAGTGAGTTCAAGTCGGCCTCGTGCGTGACTTCGTGCTCACAAGTTACAGTTACCAAACACGCATCACCTCCCAACTCAAGAGGCTCGGAGGCAGTTATGACTGGGATCGGGCTGCCTTTACAATGGACGAGAGTCGTTCCCGAGCTGTCACAGAGAATTTCTGCAAGCTCTTCGAGGACGGCATCATCTACCGCGCCAACCGCCTCGTCAGCTGGTGCACGAAGCTTCAGACGACACTCTCAACCATCGAGGTTGACAAAGTGGAACTTCCGGGTCGGAAGCTGCTGGAAGTGCCTGGCTATCCCAACGAGCGCGTAGAGTTCGGTGTCCTCACGTCATTCGCGTATGAGATCGAGGGCTCAACAGAGCGAATCGTTGTCGCAACCACCCGTCCGGAGACGATGCTTGGAGATACCGGCGTCGCCGTTCACCCTGACGATGCTCGGTACAAGCACCTCCATGGCAAGTTTGTCCACCATCCTTTCGTCCCTGGGCGTCGCATGCCTATCGTCGCGGATTCAATCCTCGTCGATATGGAGTTCGGTACTGGTGCCGTCAAGCTCACCCCGGCTCACGATCCGAACGATTACGAAGCTGGTGTCCGGCACAAACTTGAGTTCATCAATATCCTCAACGGCGACGGCACCCTCAACGAGAACGCTGGCGACCGGTTCAAGGTGCGTTAGTCGTCAAGTGACTCGGTAATGGTGGCTCACAGCTGGTTCACAGGGCATGAAGCGTTTCCACGCCCGCAGAGCCGTCATTGAGGCGCTCAAGGAGCTTGGTCTTTACGTCGATGCGAAAGAAAATCCGATGACGATCCCTATCTGCTCGTTCGTGGGCTACCACTGGCAATTCTTCGTTTCTCTTCTGACACCATCGTAGCCGTTCCGGTGATATTGTTGAGCCCGTAATGAAGCCTCAGTGGTGGGTGGACTGCAAGCCACTGGTCGAGGAGGCTGTCAAGGTGTGTATTCCGGCGTCATGACCTACAGTCATTGACGGCCAGGTCAGAGGACAAGGGCCGGCGAGTTCGTCATTTCTCCACAACAATCCGAGGATGAATGGTACCGCTGGATGGCCGTCATCCAGGACTGGTGCATCTCGCGCCAGCTGTGGTGGGGTCACAGATGTCCCGCATACATTGTCAAGATCGACGGCGCAACCCCTGACGTGCGTATGCAATTCATCGGTCCCATTGAAGTTTCTAATGGTGAGATAGCCCTCTGATGTTAGCTCATGGGTGGTCGGTCGTACGCTGGAAGAGGCGCAGGCCCGCGCAGCGGAGAAGGCCGCTGGTCGTCCGTTTACTCTTGAACAGGACGAGGATGTCTTGGACACGTGGTTCTCCAGCGCTCTATGGCCTTTCAGCACGCTCGGGTGGCCAGAAGACGTGAGATCATCTAATCACTTTCACAGCCAACGGGCAGACAGTTGATTATTCCCTCAGAGCCTTGACATGCAGAAGTTCTACCCGACGTCCATGCTTGAGACCGGCTGGGACATCCTCTTCTTCTGGGTCGCACGCATGGTCATGCTCGGCATAAAACTCACGGGCAAGGTGCCTTTCAAAGAGGTCCTGTGCCACGCGATGGTCCGTGATGCACATGGTCGCAAGATGAGCAAGTCTCTCGGGAACGTCATCGATCCCGTCGACGTGATCCAAGGCACGACGTTGGAGAAACTCCACGAGCAGCTCTTGGCCGGAAACCTTGACGCGAAAGAAATCGAGAAGGCGAAGAAGGGTCAAAAACAGGACTACCCCAATGGAATCCCCCAGTGTGGTACTGACGCGCTGCGGTTCGCGCTGTGCGCATACAGCTCTGGCGGTCAGTAGCTCAACTATCTGTGGCGGTATTATCTGACTTGTTGCCCTAGGTCGCGACATCAACCTCGACGTTCTCCGTGTCGAGGGGTACCGCAAATTCTGCAACAAGCTGTGGAACGCGACAAAGTTTGCTATGCTCAAGTTGGACGATTCCTTCGTTCCAGCAGCCTCTCACACCGTCAGTACACCCTGTTCTCCGATCTTAACAATCAAGCGCTGACGCTTCCTGGTTATCTCTTCATCAGCCAAGTGGAAACGAGAGCCTTGTCGAGCGCTGGATTCTTCACAGGCTCAACGTCGCCGTCCAAGAGATCAACACGCAGCTCGAGGCACGTAACTTCATGGCTGCAACATCGGCCGCGTACAACTTTTGGCTGTACGAGCTATGTGACGTCTACATTGTGCGTTGGCTGGTGATATGAGGTCACGGACCATAGAACTGAGCGGCCTGCAGGAGGCGATGAAGCCTATGACTGACGAGGGGGCGACGGCCCAGACGAGGTTGTCTGCCCAGAACACGCTTTACACCTGTTTGGACCAAGGTCTGAAGTTGCTGCATCCGTTCATGCCATTCGTCACCGAGGAGTTGTGGCAGCGTTTGCCAAGACGGCCAAACGATCGGACAGAGTCTATCATGATTTCGTCCTTCCCCGAAGCAGTATGTCCAAGTACCCATTCTGTAAGCGACCTCCATGCTGATGGTCGCTTCAGGACGAGAGTTTGTTGTTCCCCGCCGAGGATGCATTGTTCAACACCATCTTCAATGCGATTAAGGGAGCCCGTTCTCTCGCAGCACAGTACAACATTCAGAACAACATCCAGAGTTCGTCCACTCCTGTTCGCCCATGGCTCGTACTAACATTCAGATAGTATTCTTCCTCGTACCGCAAGACGCCGCGCTTCGAGAGGCGTTGGTGACACAGACCAACACCATTGTCGCGTTGACGAAGGGTTGCCAGAGCTCGCGCGTCGTCGATGATGCAGCTGCAATTCCGAAGGGCTGTGGTTCCGCCGTCCTTTCGGCAGACTTGACTATCTTCATCGACGTTGCGGTTTGTGGTATTCCTACCGAAGTTTCGGCAATCTAGCTGACTGGCTGGCATGCATAGAACTCTGTGGACCTGGATGCTGAGATTGTCCGGCACGAGAAGAAGCTTAAGACAGCGGAAGAGGCAGAGGAGAAGCTCCAAAAGTCAATGTCGAAACAGGACTACGCGACGGCTGTGCCAGCTCCAGTGCAAGCAGCTAATCAGGAAAAGGTGCGAGCCGCGAGAGTCCACTCTTTCTTGATGCTCATCGTACCTCGTAGTTGTCCACAATCCAGACGGAAATTTCAACGCTTCGGACCTCCATTACCGCCTTCAAGGAGTTGAAGGCTTTGCAGTGAATCATATGCTTCTCAGACTGTAGTGACGGCAGGTGTTAGCTGCACGCTAAATTTTGCGATATAATTGTGCTTGAGAGAACGACTTGCGACTAGAATTGAGTATGATATGCGAATGAGAGCGATGGATGCAAAACGAATGCTGGGGGATCACATGCAGGAGAGCAAAGGTCCGTGAAGAGAGGGGTAGCGAGTGTTCATGATGAAGTCCAGGAGACGGTGAGGTACGAGGAGTGTTCGGGGGCCGCAGCACGCCAAAGTACCTGGTCAAGAGCAGTGGAGGTGAGGAAAAGAACGGAAAGAGTCTAAGGGAAGAGCCGGCGGCGGTCGCAACTTTACGTGCGTGCGAAGAGTGCCCGTTCAATCATAGCGTTGATCGCCGCTT
>Ga0247815_10002254_pt1 | contig 14301 bp, 22 predicted proteins | sample UWRJL194509B1_FD_181014 | JGI IMG/M metagenome (GOLD analysis project Ga0247815, IMG submission 181014) | Plant litter microbial communities from Arlington Agricultural Research Station in Wisconsin, United States - UWRJ-L194-509B-1 | ecosystem: Environmental > Terrestrial > Plant litter >... | reverse complement strand
GACGCGCTCCAGAGGTATCTGAAGGCGCATGCTCCGGATCCGACAGGGAGAAAGAAAGTCCTCCTCGGAAAGGGAAAAAGCGCGAGTCCGTCAATCAGTACGCTAAGAGGGGAGTGGGATATCAAAGAGAGTGAGTAGCGCAGCTAGTACTGGTCCGTAGGCGACGAGGAGTGGTGCGATAGGGTGGTCTCGTGAGTGTGGTAATGCGATGGAGGGATGTGTGGGATAGATGTATCGGGGAAACAACTCATGCAAAGACTGCAAGAGCGATGAGGCCGGCGATCGTGACGGCAAATGCGGATGCGCCGACGGTCGATGCGGCGTCGCCGGGGGTGCCGCTCGGAGACGAGCCATGGCTGGTGGTGCCGGTCGTGCGGGTGGACCCAGAGCCGCTGTTGCTAGCACCTCCACGAGTGACGGTGTTACCTGGGACTGTCGGCGCGCTGGTCGGAACGGTCGCACCAGGCTGAGTTGTGGTGGGCCCAGCGGATGCGGTAGGCGGTGCTGGGGTACCAGTCGGTGCCGGAAGTCCTACCGCATTCTACGAGAGATGTAAGAATGAGAATAAATGCGACAAAAGAAGACGTACAGCGCCATAAAGGTCCGTCGATGCGTACGTCGTGCACTGGCTCGAGGCCGGAACTGCCGAGACGCCGACGGCGACCGGAGCCTGGTCGTCACTCTCGCATGACGAGAAGACATCGGGGGTGAACGAGTTGGGCACGTTAATCTCGCAGCCGTAGATATCGAGCGTGTGGCGGCAAAGGCCGCGGGGGTTGCCCGACTTATCATCGCACAGCTGGCGATGGGAACAAACGGCGACCGTCAACAAGCGGTTCCGAGCACATCATACACTCAAACTAACCTTCATGCAGAAATGGCCGTTGCCAATGAACTCGTGCCATACAGTTGATTGTGTCTCACGGCCAGGCGAGTAGGGAAGGCTGTCCGAGTATGCGAGTCCACCAACGGGGTTGCCACGCATGTCCTGGCCACCAGAGTCTAGCTCGCCACCGTCTCCATTGATGTTGAGCTTGGTGTGGTCGATGAAGCCGACGACGGCGACATACGACTTGGCACGCAGGAATTGAACGCCCTTGAGAGTGCCCTCGGGCATGAGGCGAGCACCGTGGGTTGGCTTGGTGCAGTACGCGACCGTCTCGTGCTCAGCATTGCCTGAGATGAGAAAACAGTGATCAGTACGGCATTCCAACTTCTAGCTGATTGGGAGAGCGAGCGAAGAGTGTTGAGAGAGGGGTTCCATGCAACGAGATGTGCTGCGAGAAGTCCAAACTTGGAACCACGGTTCGCGCGACTTACCGACCGAGTTCATCGTGGGCGGTGCGAACAAGCAGAAATCGTCAATGCCGTTCACGACCAGAGTCTGGCACATGGCATCGTCGCTCGTGTTGCGGCCATTGCAGTTGTTGTAGCCAACCTGGGGACCGCGATACTCAGGAACAGTCGTCGGCGGCGTCGTATCGGCATGCAAAGGCAACTGGTCGAAGCTGAAATTTGACCAAGTCAGAGATCGGTAACAAGTAAAACTGGAATAAACCAACGGGAAACGCTTGCCCGTGAGTCTCATTGCTGAGGGGTCGCGAGGATCCTTGTTGGGTGGTGGGACTGGGCCATCTTCCTGGGCAAAGGCCGAGGCAGCAGCGAGCAGAATGAGTGAGAGAGTCGGGAACATTTTGTGCGAGAGATGGCGTCGGGCCAAAGGGAGAGGAGGGGAGAGTAGATACGGACGAGGAGGAAGGAGAGAGACCAGTGTGAAGAGCACCGGCTAGCGGCGGTCGTCCGCCTTATTATAGCCATCAGCGCGCCTGTCCCACCTTGTTGTCAGAAATCCTTGATCGCCGCCGGCCCTGGCCGGAACATGCCGTGGAGATACTAGCTGCAATGCGCATCAAAGCAGAAGAGCAGAGGGAGAACCAGCCGGCCACTCTGGCCACTCCAAGACACTGCTCATACGCAGGTAAACTGTAAGCATAGCCGGCTTCTGTGCTTCTCGTTCCTGTCTGGGCTGTTAGGCTCGTGCATATTTTTAGAAGTCGCACACACAAACTCGCTTGTACCGATTTAGAACCTGTCAACGCTCAGGACAACAACTTCATCGAACCATTCGATGAACGCTTCCAGCATCGTGAACTTCTGCGTTCCCGTTCATAAAACTTGAAAGGTGCTAGGCAGATCATGAGTTGGCTGTGCGCTCACCATGTTGCGGTCTGCTGGCTAATGCCCCTTTACCCACATTTGAGCCACTTAACACCAACCGGCAACTCAGCGCAAAAGCTCTGGCACAGCTCCTGAGCTGCAGATCCACACAAGCGACTCTAATATCTGCGCAGGTCCCCACGACGGACGATCCGGCTCTGAGTGAACTCCGACCGCCACCTCGCCGGTAATTTGCAGATCTCATTAGTTGAGGCCAGGAGACTTACCTGCGAGCCACCGGTATTGTTTTCCACGTTGATGTGAGCGATTTCGTCAAGAAATACATGTGTATATGCAAGTAAGAGGACCGAAGGATGCTAATGAAAATGCTGCGTGGGGAATCAAGCTACACGGATTGATGCGGGTTTAGAAGAACAATCGGCCCCGAGAACGATCATTACAGAGAGGCGAAGTTTGTGCTAGACGCATGATGCAATGAAGAAGCGGAAGCAGTACGGTAAGCGAGCAGAACAACGAACCGACGATCAAAGTTTCAACTCCGCCTCCCCACCGTTGACCCACTCGAACGGCGGAAGTCGTGCGTCCTGATGATAAACACACGGTGCACGCCCAATGCAAAGTCCATCGCCCGGCACAAGTGGCTTCCATGCATCCGACGTCTCGTCGTCGTCGAGATCGATCTCGTCGCGTGGGACACTCACAAGCCATTGGCCCGTCACTCCATCCTTACGGTGTAAGCTTGCGCACGCGCCTTGGCCCGGGGGATGCACAAAATAATTGTCGTCCTCGTTCTCCTCGGTGTACTCCATACCATCGGCCATCGCATCCTCGTCCCCACGTACATGCACCTCGCGGAGAAACTCGCTATACAGCGCACCCCGCGCCGTGACGCGTCGCGGGGCCTCAGGCTCAAGGCAACGTTCGAGCAAGTCGAGTGCGTCGTCGAGGCTCTGTGAGTCCTCTGGGTGGTCATCGAACAACGAAGGATTGAGTCGCAATACAAGCGCGCGCCAGGTGGTGCCCTCCTCGGAGACGCTCGGGACGTTTGTGATGAAAGAGCGATTATGCAGTAGCGCGGCTTTTTCGAGACGCTTGTGGCCAATAATCGTGGCGAGTTCCATAAGTGCCTCAACATCATCGTTCGCGCCATAGATCGGGAAACGTTTGGTTAAGAAGAATAAGAGAATGGTGCCCGCGGCCCAGATGTCAATCGCTGGGGCATTTAGTCAGACAAATACTGTAGCACGAGCAAGTGCACCCACCTCCAGACTGGTCGTTGCATTTGAGCAGGACTTCGGGTGCACGGAAACCGCGGGTACCAGCACGGTTCGCGCGCGACTGGTGCTTGCCCTTCTCATCCGCGGGCCATCCAACACGCTCGCTTGGCCACTTGCGCCGCATGCGCATATCGCGCCTCGCCTCGCTCAGCTGGTTCCGCCAGTCCGGATCGAGGTCTGTAAGCCCGCCGTGTGGATATAGTGCACTCGCACTCGTATGGTTGCAGGCTCCGTTGCCTTCAAGCGGTTCAATGTACTGTGCGAGTCCAAAATCGAGAAGTGTGCCATGCAGAGTGCGGACATCGAAGAGGAAGTTGGCAGGCTTGACGTCGCGATGAATGATACGGCGAGCGTGAATATCGCGCAGAGCGCGGAAGAGACAGCGGAAGTACGCCTTCCAGCCGGACACGGGCAGCGTGTTGAAGAAGGTGCGAAAGTCGTCGTTTCGGTGATACGGCATAATGGCGACAACTTGGTCGCGTACGCGGAACGCGGTGATGAGCTGCGCGACATGGCGACTGCCCAGCACGTCGGCCAGGATTGCGATCTCGTTGCGAATGCGCTCCGGCGATGATGTTACGTAGATGCGCTTGATAGCAACGAGATTCGAGCCAGAGTGGGGCCCGCTTTGCCAAACTGTATTGTCAAACTCGTCCTGGCGAAGGTCACGCGCCTTGTACACGCTGCTGAATGTGCCCGTACCCAGGCGGTCGATCAGCTGATAGTCTTCTGCTAATTGAGGCATTGCAGCTTCAAGATCCTTGAACTCTGCGCGAATGTGCGCCTGGTCTTGAGCGGGTTTTAGCTCCAGCGTGCGGTCCTCGTCCGTCGAGTAATCAAGCGAAGCAGCATCGTCGTCTGAGCCAACCTCTTCCTCCTGTTCCTCGTCTTCCTGCTCTTCTTGATTCTGATCTTCATCGCCTTCGGCGTGCATAGTCGCGTCCTGGTCAACCAAGGTGGTATCCCCCTCTTGTGTGGGTGGTTCTTCGTCTGCGCCAAGCAGCAACTCGTCCTCGCCGTCTTCAACTTCAAGCTCTAGCCCGTCGTCATGATCCTGTTCTACGACCTTTGGCTCCATCTGTGCTGAGCGCCGGCGTTTCTTTTGTCGGATATGCTCCATCGAATCGCGTGCAGGTGCGCCGCCAATTGCAATCGGGTCATCAGACTCGAGCATCCCGCCAACGCCGTAGTAGGTTTCCATTGGATTAGACGAGTGGCGCGACATGCCGAGCGGTGACTCCATGTCGACCATCAAGGAAAGCAAAGGTGCGCGTGACGCACACACACCGTATGGGGGTGAAGTGAAATACCAAGAGGAAGGAGCGCGTTTCGGCTCGGCCCGAGCTGGGCCAACCGTGTTATTTGGTTCCGACTGCCATCCCTGCACGCAAAACACAGGACAGCAGAACTTACAGGTGAGTATCGTATGCGACAACAGTCTTTTTTTCTTACTTTCTTGGTGATTTATAATAGAGATGAAGTATAGGCACCGTTATCAGCTTATGGTTCTTTCTCATTAATTTATACACGGATCCTCGCCTCCACCGGTTGGTGACACCCTGAAGTGAATTCACGCCAGGATTGGGCATCAGACTAAACATACAATGCCAGGGGCCAACACGTCACGAAGCCTTGATATGCTGAACAGGTGTCACATGTTTGAAATCCGATGGTGTACTTACAAACATCGTTCCACGATGGGAGTCAAGATAACAGCCCCTCGTCATAAAACCAGCACCCAGCCGGTAGAGACGAGCAGACAGTCCAAGCAAGCTCCATGTCGACGGCCACAAGTCTGTCAGAGCAATTGCGCTTCGTCCTAGACGTGTTCGATGACGTTGCAGAGGGCAGGTTCGACGCGCTAGTCAATAAGATCTCAGAAGTGAGAGCATGAGAGCTTTGTGGCTCTGCTCCAGTGCGCTGGGATCTGATAACAGTGCAGGATTTTACACACTCCCTGAAACCATCATCGCTCCAAGCATACGGCATCGCCTCCGCGGTGCCAGAGACCAGGACCGAGTTTCTCGAACGCGCAAAATCAGCACGCAGCAGCATATTTACTGATGGTGTCAAGGTGCGCGTCAGCTTCACGATTGCTTGAGACCTGTGCACTCAGTGATATTCCTAATCTCCTAGATCACCGTGAGCAACGTCGTGATTGACCAGCCGGACCGCGTGGGCTTCTTTGTACGCAATATTCTCTTGAAAAACTAGCGGGACGGCTGTATTGACACTGAGGTTGGGTAGGGTGTAGAAAGCGCACCGTCGACCGCGCCTACACCGGGTGTACCCTTCACTTGCGACGTGTTCATGTTAATACAACTGCGACGAGAAGCAGACGGACAGCTCAAGATGACAGAGTTCACAGAATTTGTGGACAGTGTGCGCATGACGAAGCTCGTTGAGACGCTGGCAACGAGAGGAGGCATCGACAGGAGCTAGGGTGACTGGTTGCGGAATAGAGATCCGGAGTAAATCAATACAATATTGTGGCACGGAATCTCTGCAGCGGTGCAGTTTGCCTGAGAATTCAAGGCTCGTTTGAACGAGATCAATGAATATCGAAGCTTTGGACGTCGAACAGTTTGAAATTGCCCCGCAGATGCGACGGCTGCGATTGGAAACTGAGCCCACGTGTCTTCGTGGCGTGCTTCGATATCAGTCTAACAACGTTCTACCAAGGAGCACGACCTGGAGTAACCGTGTGTTTCTTGTGAGGAAAGGGGTGGAGACCATAGAGGATGAGAGTATAAAGCCACCAGCTGTGTGCTGCATTGCAGCGTGCCACCAGCGCAACCCTCTGAACTATGTCGATCACTGAGAACCCATCCGAGCAGCTACAGGTGTTTCTGGGCGCATTCAAAGAGTACGCGGCCGGGAACTTTGAGGCCTTCGACGACAGGTTCACAGAGGTATGCGAGCGGATTGACCAGCTGCTACAGTGCACGATCCAACTTACGATTCTCCAGGACTTCAGAAGGGATAGCCTGCCGAGCACGTTGAACTTTGGCCCTAATGAGAAGCTCAATGACTTCACCAAGGAGGAGTACTTGCAGAAGTTGAAGTTTGCCCGGGCGGCGGTCTACAAGGAAGACTTTAAGGTGCGGTAATGCGAGGATTTATTGTTACAGCCCACCGTGCGGCTGACAGTCTCCATAGATCACCATCACGGACTTGGTTGAGCAGCCGGGTCGCTTCGTCATCTTCGTGAGTTGGTGTGAAGTGAAACCTTCATTGTAGCTCACGGCCACTATCGCGGTCACAGGGCGTACAAGAAGGCTCGACGACGCTTGAGCTAGCCCAGTACAAGTCCGACCTTGTCATTCTCGTCGAGGTCCGCCGCGACTCGGACGGCAAGCTCAGAATTAAGTATCTCAAGGAATTCATGGACAGCGTGAGCATGGCGCAATTCAGCGCGGCGCTAGCCAAGAAGTTTGCAGCAGGGCCGGCTGCCTGAAGCTTGTCGCACTGTACAAAGAGAATGATTTCGCATACGAACGTGAATGAAGCCAGACCGGTTGTGAGCCGGTGCGTCGTGTTTGGCTTGACCTGGCCAGTCGACGTTAGCAGGTTGAAGTACAGCCGCCACATCGGTTCCAAATAAGCTTGAGGCGCTATGAAGTTACGTGAGTCACAATTCCGGAGCTGAACAAATCAGGGGATGAGATCCTGAGAGCAAGCCGCGTTCAGGCTCCGCCCATTCGGGTTGTTCCTCCTCTCCTCCTCCTCCTGCTTGGCCTTTCGTTTCTACTTCCTCGTCTGCATTTACGCGTGCTGCGCACCTGAAATAAAAATCCCGTTGTAGTTCAATGAACAGATATTGGGTAGTAGTAATGGACGAAGCTCGTAGATGCGCCAGTCGCGAGCTGGGGCAAGATGTCCCAAAACAATAGACTAAAGCAGCTCGATGGTACAGGGTGTAAAAATTGGCGGTGTTTTTCACGATCTGAGGATGTTTGAACTTGTCCAGCTCGTAAAGGAGTTTCGGATGTTTGCAGTTCCAAATCGTCTCGGCGGTATGAAAACAGACTGTCGTTAGATCGATGTCAGCAAGCAGAACCCCCGGATCCGGAGACACGGGCAAGGAGTGCGTACCTGATTTCGTCCTGATTTCGTCACTTGATCGATGTGAGGCAGGGATGGGCGCGGAGGCACACATAAAGCCAGGCGCTCTGTGGTGCTTTGGTGGTTTACCAGAAACTTCCTGCAGGATGTCGACTGTCGAGAAACCATCAGAGCAGGTGCAAGTCTTGATCGACTCAAGCAAGGACTATGCTGCTGGCAACTTCGATGCTTTCAGTGATAGATTCGCAACGGTATGAGAGAACCGCGACGATCGAGCCAGGGTCTCCCACTGGCAGACTGACTATGACGATTACTCTTTAGGACTTCAAGCGGGAGAGTCTACCGAGCACGATGAACTTTGGTGAGGGGGAAAAGCTTGGGGAGGCCACAAAAGAGGAGTACTTGAAGAGGATGCAGTTTGCTCGTGCGGGGATCTTCAAGGAGGACTTCAGCGTACGGCTGAGCAAACCCTTGCTCATCTCACCACTCACCACCTTTGTAGCTCACCGTGACGGATTTAGTTGAGCAACCCGGCCGCTTCGTCATCTTCGTGAGTCGACGCAGAGTGAATGCCTCCATCATCGCTCACTGCCACAACCATCATCCGTATTTAAAGGGCGTGCAAGAAAGCTCGACGACACTTGAGCTGGACCAATTCAAATCGGAGCTTGTCATGCTCGTAGATGTCCGCCGCGACTCTGATGGAAAGCTTAGGATCACGCGCATCAAGGAGTTCCTGGATAGCGTGAGCATGGCAAAGTTTAGCGCGGCGCTGGCCAAGAAGTTCGCAGCAGGACCGGCTGCGTAAAGCCTCTCCCGGAGCAGGAGATGACACCGTTACATTTGCGAAAATGAATGAAGCATCATTGCCGATGAATCGGCGCGCTGTGTCCGAGGTAGCCTAGTTGGCTGATATTAGCAAAATGCAATGCAGTGGTCGTATCGGAATAGAGTGAGATTTCGGTGTTGAAATGCTGCAGAAGTCGCTAAGTAGAAATTGAATTGTCAGTGAGATGAGATCCCGAGAACGACGTCGAACACAGTTGCAAACCGGCTAACTCCGCCACATGCGCAAACCTTCGTTCGACGGTTCTTCTTCGTTGTCATTCGCAACCTTCGTGGGGCGCCTTAAGGTACCTCGCGAGATTTGGACGGGCGCTGGAAAGTAGGTCTGCTGCTTAGAAGTTTTGAGTTGGCGTAGACGGCCAAGGTCATGTTCGGGGCCACGATGGCAAAGGAATTCAGCGACCGAACTGCATGCCTTCAAGCACGAAACCAGCAAAATCAGCCTCAAGAGCCCCGCAGTGTCGAATACAAATAGTCTTCCGAAGCAACGAGCGAGTCACGGTAGAAGTACGTGCCTGCAGATTAGATTTCGCTTGTGAAAGCCGATGGACGAAGAGGTGCACAGCAAACTCGCCAGAGGCAACATACTGGAGGATTTTGTTTTAGGACGATACACACCCCTGTATATCAGTCCTTCGGTGTCCAACAAGGGATTGCAAAGCATAAATATTGCTTGTGGTTTGATCGCCAGTACAGAGACATTTTGCGAACCATGGCTGTCAGCAAATTGCCCTCAGTGCTCGCACATGTTGAATTTCCTGCCAAAAAAACCACCCCCGGCATTCGAGTCCAGAACGTAGTGCGTGCGCTCTTCCATGAGCTCGAGCCGGTAGGCGAGCGCCTCGTCGTGGGTCATTGTCGAGGACAACTTGCTGATAATGAGGTCTATGAGTTCGTGCGGGATCCTCGAGAGGTAGCTGTTTTGGTCACGCGCTGCGGCATTTAAAGCCTGTATAATCCACCCCTGCTGTTGAGGGGCAACCTCGGTTGTCGAAGGAATTCGTTTCGACGGATCAACGAGAAACAGGGCGAGGATTTTTCGGTGACCGGGCTTCTCGTGATCTACAAGCGAGAAGGGCGAAACGCAGTGCTGATGTGTAAAATTAGACACCAGAAATCAGCGTCGCTGAGCATGGAAGACGCTGACGCTACCTGATAGATGTTGGGGAAGCAGATGCAGCGCCCCTCTTTGGTCTCCACCGAGCCCAAGTCTTGCACCATCTCACTTTGGCTGCAAGATAGGTCAGCAGGCAATCATGGGGGTATGAAAATGATGGACTTAGCGAGACCCCATACTGCGCTAACACCTCTTGAGTCGTCCTGACGGTAACGCTCAGGATCCGAAACGGCCTGGCGAAATGCCAGGCGGCTCTCGGAGATGTTTCTGACGATGATCAGAAAGATAAATTTCGCAGCAAAACTACCAAAACTCACTCCTCGTCGTAGTAATAAATTCCCGACGCGACGATCCGCTCGTTCGTCATGCCCTCAATATGCCACGAGCCGCCGCCGTATTCTGGCTGCTCCGGATTGAGGTGAATGTTGGCAAGCTTTACGATAGCTTGGACATTGCGGCCGTTGATCGTATACGTCTTAGTGCGCCTGAGGCGCGAACCAGGCTTGAAGTTCGGGGTCTCCGGCAAGATTAACCGCTTCGTCTCGTTCCACTCTATATAACGCTCCCTATAATCCGAGTTTGTTTCGCCAGGCTCCCGGCTCGGGTAATCACTTTCGTCATAGTCGTAGTGATCTGGAATTCGAAGCAAGAAGTCCTGGTCGTTGCCCAATAGCTGATCGGTAAGGACGCGGTTGAAGAGGGGCACGAAAGACGCGACGATATTCTCAATTGCACTAACGAGAGACTTGTTGGAAGGGTGAATGTTGTTAATGTACGCTTGAGCCTTCGCAGACGAGCCATCAGGAGCGATGGTGAAGTCCGTTGGCAGCCAGGCGAAATCATCTGAGTGCGACCAGTCACGTTTGTTCTTTAATGGCGCTTCGATGGGTTCGAGAGCGGATGCTCCAATAGTACGCCTGTACACGAGAGGATAGAGTGAAGGGTGAACGAGATCGAGCACCAGGTCGTTGGAGTTCGGATGCCAATCTTTGTCGGAATCGGGGACGTCTTCCAGTTTGCCCACAGCCGTGCGCAAAGCGGCGCGGTTCTCTCCTGAGATCAAAGTATCTGACTGCCAGATATTGTCAAAGCAGCTAACCTGCAGCAACGAGGTACGTGATTAGACTCAGGCTGGAGAATTGACGTGAGGGTGAACATCGCTTTTTACCTCTGCGCCAGACTTGTCGTCACGCATCTTGGCGTAGTCTTCCAATTCTGCGAGCACGTAGTCGACTTGCTTTTCGTCAAGCCCTTGGTCAATAGCTTCTTTCCGCCACTTGACTGCGATAGCTTCATCCTTGAACTTCTCCCACCAGTGGGGTTTGTTGCGCAAAATAGCCGAAAACCTACACATGCGATACTCCGCGAGCTGGAAGTGCAAGCAGTGTAGATTTGAATGAGCTTTCGGGGCCATTGCGTTTGCCATAAACTGTAGTTACCGTGCGCGGCGGTGCGCCATAATAACTAATTTCGCGAGAGTAAAATAGGCCTAGGAACTCGGATGTTGCACCTGTGTCGGCGTACAAATTTGTGGTCATGTTGCGCAAGAGTGAGGAAGGCAAGAGGTGCGACGGCAACTGCCAGACTCGCCACCGATTTACATCGCTTGTGGCTGAACAGTGATCAGTGCGCTGAAAACATGGCACATGTCAACAGGGTTGCTTGCAAGCCTAATCAACATGACGGAACGGTCGGAAGCATTGTTTCGTGGAGGGGAACTTGGCTCACCACACCTAGACAGCTCGGAGGCAACATGCAAATGCTAGGTTCATATTGCCTTGTCCGAGCAAGCAAAGTCTCAATGTGCGCAGCGGTTTCAAGCGTAGGTTAAAGCCGAGTGGAACAGTAGAGCATGAAACAGCGACGCGCGTTTTCTACTTGTATGATTTGCGGTGGGCACACTCGTGGTCAGAAATCGAATGTGATCCCCAGAACGACATTGGACTCAGTTGCATACCAACTGGCTGTGTTAAGCGCACAAGCATCTGCTCGGTGATCGCGCAGCAGCAGTTTGCAACCGAACCGGACAACAAAGTCATTTTCAGGCTCCGTTCATTCACGTTGCTCTCCACCTTGACAGACCATTTCTACACCTCGATCGACATTCATGAGTAACACGTATCTGTATACTGGGAGCGATGGAACGGTTGGCCGCTCGATCCCTCGGAAGAGTCACGATACCTCCCTCCCGATGGAACTCTTGGAATCGATCCTGCGATTGGCAGCGATGAAACTCATCGATGATCATTTTCGCGCGGCTCTCGACCTCCAGCTTGTCTCAATAGCAGCTCGAAAACTGCTTCTACCCGTCCTTTATTCCGTGCTTGTCGTTGATCTTCCGAACTACAAAATGACAGACACGCCGCATTATCCGCCTTCCTTCGCTTTCCTATTACGGCTAGCACAAAACCACGAGGCTGAACCCCGCCGCCACATTGCACACATCATATTTACACAGTCCGAGCGATTTAACTCGGAACTGAGCTGGGACATGTCAACTCAGCAAGCCTGGTCGTTGGACAGCATCGCGTTCTCCAACGGCGGGGTCCCTCCACTTCTACACCACCTCGGGATTCACCCTCGCACCATGCTATTTACCGGCAAGAAGCTGTTGAGAGACTTCGTCATGCATGGCATTGGGCTCATAGCTACGCCAACTGAAGCTATGCGAGCCAGTTATCGTCTCCAAACCTTTGTGGTTGGACCAGTCCAGGCACACTGGCTGGCAAGGCATCGTAATCACTTTGACTACTTTAGTGAGCCGGCGGCAAGAGTTCCACGCCGACCCATTGCTGGGTGCGAGATACGAATCCTCCTGGAATGGGATGAGCATGCCACTGGCAGTGGAGCTCCAACTCCGCAGATCCTCTCCCAGGTCTGCCAAGCTTTGGCGTCGATTGTCAAGTTCCACCATGACATCCATGTTGTTGTTGGACTTAGTCGAGTTGATCAGGGTCAGAAAGCCACCTCCACGAGTCTCCTCGTAACCTTGCGAGATATCGAGGCGTCGCTGATGACCGCAGAGGAGCGTGGCAGGCTTGTCATGGAATGGGCCACCGCGGATTTTCCTAGGGGTTTTGATGATTATGCCCAGTTGATCCAGCAAAGTACAGACCCTCTAAGAGTCAGAGAACCCATCTGCCTGTAACATGGGTGTTGTTGCTGCAGTCTCGGACCTCGTCATACTGCAGTGTTACGACCGTAGGCGCCAGCTTCACGCGTCTCCGAGTCTGAGAAAGGCGCAGGGTGGCGGGGGACAAAGCCACCGGCCAACGCCGGTGCTTGACCCAGAGGTTTGTGCTTACATTGGCACCACGAAACTCAAATGTAATCATTTCGCTTTGTTAAACCGGATTTAGTTGTTAAATTTCAAGTTTGTGAATTTCCGAGCGATGTTTTTCGGTCAGCACTGCTCCCTTTGGTACCGCCGGAGATTGTCAAAGCTACGGCGTCACCAACCCCGCAGACACGAGAGTCAGCGTCCCACTAGGACCAAATTAGGCGCGGCGCGGAGGGGGGGGGGGCGGGGCTTCACGCGCATCACCGCGCCTACGGCCGTAACAGCGCAGTATGGGTAAATATAAGAATTACGGACAAATAACAACGATTACACATGAGCAACGAACTGCGCTGGGACTTCCGCCAGAGGCTTATCACACGAGGCACGATACTCCGCACTCATCTGTGCCGAGGTGGACGTCCGGAAGTTGATAAACGACGACCGCTCATCCTCGTTCAAGATATTATCCATGTTCATCGCCCACTTGAAGTGACCTTGGACCTCATGTCCATAGTTGACCCATGCCCATCCATGAGCCACAAGCCTCTGCGATCCACTACCGTTGACATCGCAGCGCCTTTTATCCACGACGAGTGTACACTGTGTGTCCGGCTCTGCGTACATGGTGACCACTTGGCTTTGCATGCTTTCTTCAGTCACAGTGTCTGCGGTGTTTTGTGTGTTGGAGAATGAAACGCCGAAGGTGGCTGTGGCGGAGATATCTGCGACTTCTGGGATCTCGATAGATGCGCCGATGGATATATCTGTACCGATTGTGGCTTGAGAGGTCACAGTGATGGTCGTGGAAGTAACGGTTCCTGTGCGAGTTGTTTAGTGGGTAACGGCGAGCTTGAAATGAGAGGTCTTACCTTGATCAGCGGTGAGTTCGACGGTAACATTAGTCCCGCGAGTGCGCCCAGTGAAAGTGTCGCTGCTGAGCGCAGCGCATGACGGCCTGAGTAAGAGTTAGACTCGAGTTGCTAAGAGAGATGAGAGGCGAACTAACGTTTCGAGGGTAACTTTCTGTGAAATACAGAGCCGGTTAAGTAGTATGGCCGTATCAGAACGATGCAAACGTACAGTGACCTCATTGCCAACACAGACGGTCGCGGAACGGTCCGGATACCCTGCGGGAGATCAGCCTCGCTGAGCTGCACGAAGTCTTTGGAAGATGTACCTTCGGGGTTCGATACAACGGCATCCCAGCCCTCACTATTGGCCATAAGGTCAGCAAAGTCGCTTGCCAAGAATGCACTCCACGAACCCCCAGTTATCGACGGCATATTGGCGCAGCTTTTCCCATCCAGGAACTGTACATCTATGAGCAAACCAAAGCGCTTATATGTAGGCATATAATAGCGCACGCTTTTGGATGTCCTCGGAAGACAGGCGTGCGCAGTTTCCAAGGATGCGCTTGTCGAAGGACGGGACATGTTGCAGCGCAGGCAGTTGGCCGATGATCTCGTCCTTAGCATCATAGACGACAAAGACGTCGCGCTCTGTATCGTGTGCCATCTTGACTGCGCGTGCAGGAATCT
>Ga0247815_10002252_pt1 | contig 14305 bp, 20 predicted proteins | sample UWRJL194509B1_FD_181014 | JGI IMG/M metagenome (GOLD analysis project Ga0247815, IMG submission 181014) | Plant litter microbial communities from Arlington Agricultural Research Station in Wisconsin, United States - UWRJ-L194-509B-1 | ecosystem: Environmental > Terrestrial > Plant litter >... | reverse complement strand
GGAAATGATCAGTCCGAGTTAAACCAGTATCTCATCCCTGGACTTCATCCAGTTTCGGTGCGTTAATCATATTCTGTGCTACTGCATGCATCCTGCATAATCTGATCATGTCATGTTCCTACCCGCAGACGGAGGTAGAATCCATGCGTTGGGACTACTTTGTGAAAAGCTACGCAGATGAAGCTCAAAACCGCAAGAGTGAGAAGGCAACGTACACACTGCCAGGCGGCAGCCGATACACTGGGGCCTCTCCCCCAGCCGACGCCACGCTACTCGGACTGCTGTACCCTCGCGCAGGCACCCTTGGCGGCTGCACGTCTCACAATGCTCTTATCGCCATCACTCCCCAGGATAGCGATTGGAATTACCTGCAGAACGTCACTGGCGATGCCTCGGTGAGCATTACCGCTTGACCTTCAAGCGATGCCCTGACTTGTGGCAATACAGTGGGCCGCGAAGTCTATGCGCCAGTATCTTCAGAAGCTCGAGAAGAACACGTACCTGGCGGCCAACGCCACCGGCCACGGTTTCGCAGGCTGGCTCGAGATCACGCAGGCTGATACATCGGTGGCCACTGAAGACACGAAGACCATTCAAATGATCACTGCCGCAGCCAACGTCATAGGAAACAACATTACCGCCGCATCCATCAGCACGCCGACTGCTCTTCAGTCCTTCCTGCCCCGTGACGCGAATTCGGCAGACGCGACGCGCGACGCCTTGCAGAGTTTGTATCGTGTGCCAATCTCCATGTATGAACTTCTGCGCACGCTCCACAGAAGACTAGCTGACTGGGTTACTTGATAGGAAACGCCCGTCGTACCAGCGTGCAAGCCCCGTCGATCTACTCAAGGCAACGCTTGCAGCAAAGAACTCCGATGGCACACCCAAGTACAAGCTCGATATCATGCTCAACACCCTTGTGACAAAGGTCAAGTTTGACACTGGCGTTGTGTCCTCAGCGGCGAAGCCGAAAGCTATCGGAGTTGACTTCATGGTGGGCGAGGCACTCTATGGCGCCGACCCTCGTCGTCAAACTGGAAAGGTTACTGGCACCGGCAAGGCAGGCACCGTGACCATCAAGAAGGAGGTGGTACGTGATCACATCACCGACTATTGGAGCATGTTTTCATTTACTTGGTGCACTCTCGCAGATCATCTCCGCTGGCGTGTTTGGCACACCCCAGCTCCTCAAGCTCTCTGGTATTGGCCCTGCTGCCGAGCTCAAGTCATTCAACATCAGCGTGGTCAGCGACCTCTCCGGTGTCGGCAAGAACCTCCAAGATCGTTATGAAGCCCCAGTGGTAGCGCTTGCGGAGGAACCTGTAAGTTTAGAAACAACCGGTTCTATTCGCAGACGTATTGACCCGCTGGTCAGTTTGCCACAATCGCAGACTGTACTTTCCTCTATACCGCCTCGGATCCTTGCTACACGCGTTGGTCGACGTCTGCAGAGGGTGACAAAGGCCTGTACAGCTCCAACGGTGCACCAATCGCCTACACCCTCAAGTCTTCGCAGTCTGAGGATGGCAACGCGGATATCTTCATGCTCGGTCTTTCCGGTGTCGCCCTCACAGGTATGGCCAATTCATAGCATCGGCTATCATATCGGTTTGACTGATCTTGGGTTCAACAGGTTACTATCCTGGCTGGGCAGCTAATGCAACATTCGGCTCGGGTCTGCGCTCATACTCCTGGGTGACACTGAAATCGCACAGCCGTAACAACGCGGGTACGGTCACTCTCAAGACCTCCAACCCTCAGGATATGCCCGAGATCGTCATGCGCAACTTCGCTGTCGGCGGTGACGCTGACATTGCTGCCGCCATCGAGGGCACCAAATTCGGTCGCGCCGTCATTCAACGTGCCATTGCAAACGGTGGAGCATATACTGAGGTCTGGCCAGGCTCATCTGTTCAGACCGACGCACAGTGGCAGACCTGGCTGCGCGGGACGACTTGGGGCCACCACGCCTGCTGCACGGCCAAGATTGGCGCTGCAAGCGACACGTCCGCTGTGCTCGACAGCAACTTCAAGGTCCGCGGCGTCACTGGCCTTCGTGTAGTTGACGCGAGCGCGTTCCCGAAGATTCCTGGTAAGGATCAGCCCACTCAAGGTTGACTCTGGCTAACGCCTATTGTACCTCAGGTTACTACATCGTGCTGCCATTGTACATCGCTGCTGAGAAGGTAAATTTCTGCCGTGTCATCGTCTCTTGGACTCTTGCTGACGATGTTACTCTGCAGGCTGCCGCCGCTATCTTGTCTGGCGTCTGAGATCGTCTTTCTTCTCCATCACTCTCATTTCCAAACCCATTCTGACCTGGAGTCACAACTGAATTTCTATAATGTACTAGCTTGCGGTCATATTTGTCTCTGAGATTTCATTTGTAGACTTGTGTTTCGACCCTGTACTCCCTCGCAGCTGGTAATCTGGATGTACACACACTCTCATTGATGTTCCTATATAATAATCACATAGTACCACAGACAGCTGTCCATGATGTCCTGGTTCGTCGGCTTCGATGTCGGATATAGTCACTCCAGCGACGTGAGCGCAACGCGGAGCGCGACTTGCTGCATGCACACGAGACTGCCATAACAGTCAACGCAAGTGCGATGAAGTGATATAGACATTCCGAGCGCTGTAAAAGATCGGAAAAATTGGCTCGAGTGGTGAGTCTCGATGAAAACCTAAGATGTGCTGTATCGTCGAAGATTCTGGATTGCTATGTATCCCACGGTTATAAATACATGCCAAGTTTTGTTGTGCTAATCTACAGCGATGAGGGTATCCTGCTTGTCCATCCGAACTGGTACCAGAGCATAAAGTAATGAATACGGGCAAGAGTGTTCGAGATATCGTAAGGAAGCTGCGTGCGACGGGGACGAGTTTGCTATTGGCCGTCCTCCAGCGTGAAGTCCATGGTGGTTCGATCGGGGCTCGTGACACGAATGAACTCGAGGTAAACTCGCCACGTGTACGCAGTAATGTCCTGTGATTTAAAGCATGAGCCTCGGATATCCCCACGAGCAAGAGTTTAAGGCTGACCTCTCTCCTCCAGTACTTAGCTATCCACTCTTTGCCCGAGTGCGCAATCTTCTTTGCGAGCTCATCGTGTCCTGGAGTACCGTCCGGAAGACCACGGAAGAATGCAGCCGCGTCATGAAGATCGGAGAAGTCGAGCTTGATAGGTACGAAGTGAACCCAAGGCATAGCTCGGTCTGTCCACCTAGAGCGGATCAACGTCTCAGCAATGGGCAGCGGGTGCTTGAAATGAATGCCTTACCACTCGGGATAGACGGTTGACTTGAAAATCAAACTGTTGCGGGTCATTAATCGCCTAAAGCGCGAGCTCCAGCCTGCAAGCGATAGGGGTCAGTTGAGAAACTACAGGCGCAGTAGGTTACACACTGTTCCCATCCGCCTAGAAATATGCGTAAGTTTCTTGCACAAAGCATCAAACGAGCTACTCACATCGAAGATGAACCTATACTTTTTCTCGTGTTCGAGGCTCATCCGCCCCTCCATCCTGTAATTTTTGCGAATCTTACTGCAAATGGCTCCGCGACATTGGATGACAGCAATGAGCGCCATGTCAAAGTAGTACTTGTTGGCCTTCTTCTTGTCCCATGTTTTCAAAGGCACCATTTCGGCTGTTGGGTCGCGCGGTGGCGGGAGCAGTGTAACGGTTCCGTTGGCTGTATTGGCGAACTCGATGAGCCGTAGCCTTTGCCCAGTCTGCCAGTCCTCCCATTTCGTTGCAAACTCGCGGCCGGTGGTGCTTCCTCGCCAGAGAATCTCGTGGTTGGTTTTGTTCTCCCAAGGCGTATTGTCGACATCGTCCGTCCAACCTTCAATCGTCGTTCCGAGAATGTCGGCATGAAGCATTGTCTTTGCACGACCCAACGCGGGGAACGGCTTGTCAGCTGGCGGGATGCCATCTGGGTAGTCTCCCAGAGTAGAAAGCCGGGCGAGTTCAGGCGTGTAGCATGGGTCCATACTGGCGCGGTGGTCGGCGATGAAGGACTTTTCTTTGTCGTTTCGAGGACGAATGCTGGCAGGATGGATTGGGTTCAAAGGCGTTCCCGGGGTACATGCAGCTGCCCAGCCCCGTTTGGGTTGCGGAAGGGCAGATATGTCCATATCTGCAAACAAAGTGGAATCGGTCAGGATCACGAGCAGCGTATCGGCCACCTTCCACTCACAGCGACCTTCTGCCAAGGCAGCGTTGGCTGCTTCCCGCATCTCCCAGCCCACAAACTTTTGCGCAGCTTCATGTCATTTTGGGGTCAGTCTTGATATGTGCGTGCGCATCTGGTTGACGCACCATCGTGGAGACTCCAGGTCGCGCGGAACGGCGGAAGGTGTTGCTGGAAAGGCTCGAGAATGCTGAGGTGCGTCTTTGATCTGCCTTTTCCAGCGCTAGTGAGCCGGCCCGGTGTCATGTTATGGGTCAGCATGGTGATGTTGGCGTCCGCCTGCTCCTTGCCAATTGTATAGGTGTCCTTGTGGTGCTCGAGCTCGTCTTGTGCTGCTTTGAGGTCCGCTGGTGAAGTCGCCCAAAATAGCTTCAAATCCTTGTCGAGCTGGTCATACTCGTCCAAAAGCTGCACGTCATGCTCCTTACACCAGTTGAACCTTGCAGTATGTGTAAGCATAGGCGCCGGTGGCAAGCGGCGAGGGCGATAGATGAGACATACCAGCTGCGGAGGCGTCAGAGTGGGTCGGTCGGTCACAAGAAACCAGGAACGTACACATCGAATCCCTTCGGAGGCTTGCGTCCTGTTCGTGGCTTTCAGCACCCGCGACAGCAGCCTAGACCTGCGATGCGGCTCACCATAACGGCGGATATACTCGTCGTACGCCTGCCTCAAAGTCGTGCTTTGTCGATCCAGCTTCTGCTGCCAGTGCTTCTCCGCGCGCGCGATGAGGAACGGGATTGGATGTCGCTGGTCCTTTGCGTTGCCTACAACGAGGAGGCCCTGATCTTTCCGAAGCCAATGCGACGTCGGCGCTTGGCGAAAGTATTCAAACGGTCGCGTTTTGAGCGACCATGAGGTGTAAACAAATGAGCCGAGGATGGCTGCGACGAAGAGGAGCAGATGTGAGACCCGTGTCGAGGTTTTGGACGGCGGAGGTGGTGGTTTGACAGCTGCCGGAGTAGCGTGAGGCAGCAAGGTGTCGGTCACATCCATGGCAGTTGGTCTGCGGGTTGGAACGACGTTGGGATTGTGGCTCGCGAAAGAGAAAGAGAGGAGCTACCGGAGCTGGAATGCGTGGCCTTGCGCGACCAGTGACGGAGGAGAGCCGTAAACGTGCTTGTTGATCATCGTGGCGGTAACCCCGGTTCCGACGTGCGGCACCGCGGGCGAATCTCCGCTTTTTGATCGATGGTTCTCCAGCCGCGAACGTACTGTACTTACACTTGCAGGTCAGCGACCTCGCCTCCCCGGAGACGGCTCATGCTCAACTTAGATTTTGCGGCGTACCCGAAATTGTTCCCACGGCCATCGGCAAACACTGACGACACAACCCGGTCTTCTGAGGTCGCCGCAAGCAATCCCCAAATTCATATTTTTCTGAATTAATGAAAAGAAAAACGCGCCGTGTTCAATATATTTGGCAGCATGTGTGCCGCCCCAGACCCGTGCGGCTAATCAATATTTGCCGGATGCGCAAACTTTTGACCCTGACGGCGAACTTGGTGATATTGCGGCAGAGCCAAGCGTAGGTGTAGCCGCTTGGCTTCGGGTCTGTACGGTCAAGCATAATTACAGTTTTGGCAGTGTAAGGTTCAGCCGCGTTGAATTGAACTCCGAGTCGTGTGGCTCGCCCGTTGACAAGGTCGCATGTGAGCAGCTAAACCGCCTCCGTATTACCTCCATAACCGTGCAGCTACAGCGGCTGCTTTTGAGGCACCATGCGACGTCTGTGCGCCGCTGTCCACGTTCGCAATCAATAGGGCTTCTGACAGCAGCTAATTTAGTATCACCGGGTGGTATGACATTGACTTATCCATCAGATTTTAAGCCTGAACCAACCTCAACTATCTGGAGACAGAAATACTGCAAGTCAGACCAATTGACATTATGAAAGTCCATGCAGAATCATTCAGGACCGAATTCAAGCGGCGATTGAAAGCCAACTCTCAAGATCACACTTAGTCATTATACCAGGATCGCTGCGCTTAATTGGCCAAATAATGTGGATAGTACCATATAATTGGTTTTTCATTGGAAAGAGACAGTGAATAGCCGTCTAGCTCTTGTGCAGTGGCTACACCCGGTCATCGGTCTATGCCGTGTACAGAATCCAACACTTCACTGAGTTGTCCGTCAGCATGATCTGCGGCGTTGTACGAAACCCGATCGCGGAAGTGTGCGGAAGAGGTTGGGCGGTGAATCTCTGTGCCTTTGGGGCGATGTGAGCGCTTGTTGCCGAGACTAGGAGCCCGCGTAGCTCTTGTCCTCCCGCGCTCGATTGAACCCAGATGGCCGACGGTGCAGCTCGCGGCATGCCTCTACTCAGCGGCCCGCCTCCCCCTGAGGTCGGCGGCGAGACCCACTGTCGCAGTTGCTGCAAGGAATTCAATATGATCTTTGCGCGCGCAAAGCGCTGCCATCACTGCGGTCCGCACTCAACGCCACATCGCGCGTCGTGGTGCTGACTCCATATAGGTTACTCGTACTGTGGCTCGAGCGCATGCAGTGGACACCATGCACTTATGCCTCGTGCTGGTGGGACTGGCTACGAGGTCATGTCTGTCTGCAGTCATTGTTTCGAGATGCTCATGAGTAAGCGACGTTGCACGCGAGCTGTAGTATGTTCGCGAACGTATCGGCGGCCGGCTGACGCGGCGTCTGCGTGGCACTTGCAGTTACGGCCAGCGGCAAGGGTCATCTCAAACTACAACCACTGTCAAAGCTGAGGAACTATTGCCATGCGTATAACATCCCTGCTGGCGGGGTGCTTGAGAAGGACGATCTCATCGACAGACTCATCTCGTTGCGCGTAAGTACCACAAACCAAGTCAATCACCAATATTGACAGTGTTTGAAGACTCCGAGTGGTTGTCTGCCACCAGAGAATGAGGTGCGTTATTATCGCAGTCTATGAGCGGCGTGTCGCGGTGACTGATTCCGTTGCCCGCTGCAGACATTCTACCGCCAGAATTCGGTCCCAGACAAACCAGGAGAACGTGCTCGTGGCAGGGCCATCTTCAACCACCATACTGATGCGCCGCCCGTGCCGCCACGACCCCAAGCGCAGCCGCCAACTGGTCCGCCGCCCTTGCGCCGCGACTCACCGGGCGGCGCAAGCTCGTTCAACCCATTCCGAGCTCGCGCACCATCTCCTCCTCCAGCTCCTGCAGTCCCACCGCGTCCTAATCCTCCTCCTCGACCAGCTACAGCAGCACCACATGTTCCGCCGGCACCTCGTTCTGCTCCCCCGCCACGCCCAACCGCGCCGCAGTTGCCTTCACTTTCCCTGGACCGACTTGTATTGATGAACGACGACAGCATCGCCGCGATGACCATAGGTCAGCTCAAGGTTATCCTCTCTGATAACCTTGTCAACACGCGTAACCTTCTCGAGAAGGCCGACTTGGTTGACAAAGTGCGCACGTTGGTGCACAACGAGAGGTCGGACCGGCTACGACGCGCTGAAGAGGAAGAACGCGAGAAAGCCGAGGAACATGAGAGGCAGTTGGAAGCAATGCGTGAGATTGAGGAACGTCAGAAGGGCGAACCGGGGTCGTCAGACACTCGGCCGAAGCCGAAGGCTGCCCCGCCGCCAGAGAAGTCAGGACTGTGTGTTGTCTGTCAGGACGATGAATCGTGCATAGCATCGACTCAGTGTGGACATCTGGCGATGTGTAAGGCTTGTTCGGAACTCAGTGCGTACTGGTTATGCTTCGATGTCTATATGCATGCTGACGATGTCCACAGTCATGAGTTCTACTCGGGAGTGTCCTTTGTGCCGCACACCCATCGTTTCGGTGCGTTATCATTGATGTTGTATTGAAAATTTCACTCACTCTGATTGCAGGAGGCTCGTCTGTTGCGGATCTACCGCTCGTAGTTTTGCTCGTTGAGTTGGGCTTCAATCCGTTGCGCCGCCGGTTGCCGTCACGTCTTCCACTGATTTTGGGCTTAGTAAGGACTGGACGGGTGCCGCAGCTTGTCGTATCTTGAAATTGAATAGTAATGTTCTTTCCGGCGTCTTGCTCAAACTGTCCATGTCTGGAGTCCAGCCTTGCACACAGTTTTGCCGCGCGCTCATCACCCGCGCTGGCCGTCGCCCGACTCATGCTGACCCGCCACAAAACCGAACATTCGTACAGAATATCTTCTGAAAGGCCTCGTGAAGAAGTGGAGGCATACCCCTGTTTGCAAGCGGGAACTAAATTTGGTGGCGGGTTGCATTCTCGGCGCCTTTGTTTGGCGGGTGAAGGTCGCACGTCTCGGCCGGTTCCGTCCACAAATCTCTTCCTTCTCTTCCTCACTCAACTCCATCGGTCTGACATTGTACCAACATCGACTTCGTCAACTCTCTGCATTGGAGTATTCGAGATGGCAGCACGCCCGCAATCGCGCAGTCTCGAGTCGTTGGAGGCTGCTTGGCAGGAAGACGACGAGCGATTTGGCGGTGATGCCAGCATGCGAGAAGATCCTGAAGAAATGAAGAAGTGGATCGAGGAGGCGAACACGAGAAAGCAAGTGTGAGTGTATATTCCTCGGCAGGGCAGGAAATACGCCTTACTGACCAGGCTGCTGCTCTGCATGTATGCTGTTGCCTCACTGTTGCCGTGCTTGGCCGGCCGACTATCCACTGGGCTTCGTTGCGCTTCACAACTCCCCGACCTCTTCTCGCACTCTCTCATTCCTTGTCGTCCGGATCGTCGCCTGGTGTTTTGTTTGCCCGATTTCGTGTGGCGTGGGGATGCACCGATCTACGACCCGGCGCTGAGCAATGTCTCACACCGCCGCATCACCGCACCCACCTTTCTCTCCCTCTCGCCACCAACAGCATGTGGGACCAGTACGAGCGTGCTCAGCGTCGCAAACGCGAGCTCGCTCGGGGCGCAACGCCGACGCCCGAGGATGGTGTACAGATTTCTCTCGCCGACCTAAATGCGCGGAAAACGGCCGATGCAGGATCGGCCCGCCACACCGCACGGGCCACAAGTGGACACGCATCTGGATATGACTCTGCCGCTTTGGGAGACGACGAGGAGGGGGGAGATCTGTCGGTGGATGGTGCAGAGTCGCGGTATGCGGTGAAATCGTCGCCGCGGACGTCAGTCAAGGTTGTCACGAAGCGTCCGTGGCCTGGTGGCAGCGGCGACGTGCTGGAGTCGATCCAAGAGTCTCCACCGAGGAAGAGGAGGGCGATCGAGCCTGCGATGCCGACGAGGAGCTCGCCACGCAAGAGCGTGATGGCGAAGGCGAAAGGGACCACGGTTGCCCCTGCAGGACCTGCATCTTCATCGTCAGCGCCAGTGGCTGCAGCACAACCAATTTTACCCGCCTCGCATCTTACACCTCCATCGAGCCCAACGCCAAAGAAAGGCAAGGGGAAGGCTGCGCTGCCGACTGTGGCAACGCACTTGCCGATGGACGTGGACCGTCTTCTTAACGACATTCCCACCCCGCCAACCGGCAAGCATCGCCTAATATCCGACAAAGCTTCACAGAGCATGAACGCTGCTCCCTCTTCGTCTTCCGCAACACGCGCGCCGAAGCGTAGCGGCACTGCATCTGCATCCCTCCTCGAAGGCCCCAGCTCTACGCCGGATATCTCGTCCACCAAAGGCAACATTGCCACTTCTACTTCACGCAAAAAGGTCGCCGCCACCACGAAGCCACCTACGGCAGCACAACTGCGCAAATTGAAGAAGCAGGCGGAGGAGCAAGCGAAGAGCGAGCGCGATGCCCTATTCGCACGGGAGCGACAGATGAAGCACCCCGAGTTCATCGCGTACCTGCCTGAGAAGGCTGGTATACACGGCTTGCCACCGGCCAGGGAGCGGTATCTGACGGGTACCGTGATTTTGTACGTGCATTGTGAGAAGAACCGCGTGAGCGAGCCGAGTCGTGCGCGATATTGGATGGTGCGTCTTGGTGTCAGGCGACATAGTTTTGAACGAGACTGACGAGCGGGTGGCGGTGTAGCTGCACAAGTACGGCGCGGAGGTTGTGCCTGCCTTCAGCGAGCGGGTCACGCATATCATCGTCGAGCGGCCCGGACTTGAACCGCACGTCAGGGTTGCCTGTCGCGTGGAGAAACTCGAGGATATCCCTGCGGCTGTCAAGACGTATGGCTGGCAATGGGTCGTAGACTCGAAGGCAAAGAACAAGGTGTGTCGCAGTGTGCTACTTTGCAAACACTCCGACGGCTGACCAGAGCGACTACAGCTGTGTCCCCCTGAGCACCATGCCAACTACGAGATGTTTCCTACTCGACTAATTGTGCGGAACCGCCGACCGCCGCAGCCTCCACCGAAAGTGTCTCAAGGCGACGATACGACGGACGACGAGGACGAGTCGCCGCCGTCTGTCACGACCGCGTCGCAATCGCAACCTGCTCCTGCTCCACCGATAGCTGTCATTCCACTACCTGCTGCGTCCGCCGCCGACAACTATGGGATAAAGATGAGCGCGGGAGCGGTGTTGGTTGATCAGGCGAGCGAGGCGTTGAGACAGCGTCAGCGTTCGATGAGTCTTGATCCCAACGATCCGTTGGCAGAGTTTTACGAGGAGGCGAAGTTCCAGGCTGAGGATGCCGTGTTGACGGACGATGAAGATGGCGTTGAGGTTGTTGAGCCTGAGAAGAAGGTCGAGCCCGTCGCTTCGAGCGAACCGAGCAAGGGGAAGCGTCAACTCAAGGTTCGTCCACTGCTCAACTTAACTGATTCACCGTCCTCATGTCTTGCAGGGCTTCCAATGTGACAACGTCGGCGGCCATATCAAGCCTGTCGGACCTGGACCGAACGACGACATCATCCAGAAGATCCAAGAACTATGCGACATGCACAACGCGCGCGGGACCAAGGACGACTTCTGGCGCGTGAAAGCGTATCGACAGGCTGTACCTTCGCTCCGTAAACATCCTACGCGGATCAAGTCTGCATACGAGGCCGCACAGTTGCACGGGGTCGGACAGAAAACTGCGCAGAAGGTATCTTTCTCTGTTCGTTGTCCTTCTCAGAAGGGATGTACTGACGGGCGGGCAGATTATGGAGATTGTGAGCACGGGTGATCTGCAGCGGTTGGAGACGGAGAGAAAGAACGGGATGGAGTCGCTTAAGCTGTTTAAGGGGATATATGGGGTCGGGTCGGCGCGGGCGCTCGAGTTTATCACGGCGGGGTGTCGGACGCTGGACGATATTCGCGAACGCAAGGGGAATATCAAGCTTACTGCGGGGCAGGAGGTGTGTGTTCTTTATCGTATCTTGGGCTGAGCTGATGTGGGTTGAAGATCGGGTTGCGGTACTATGACGAGTTGAACGACCGGATGCCGCGTGCCGAGGCTGGCGAGATCTTCGGAATGATCAAACAACGAGGTTCGCTCTTCCTAACATACTGAGACGGTCATCTCTAACACCTCGCAGCCCTCGATCTCGACCCAAAGCTCACACTCGAGATCATGGGCAGCTACCGTCGCAACAAATCCACCTGTGGTGACATCGACATCCTCCTCACGCGCGACCCTTCCCTCGACGGCCGAACCCACTCCGGAATCCTTCGTCGGCTTTTGGAAGTGTTGCACAGGGACGGAATCGTCACGGAGGATCTGAGCAAACCGCACGAGGTGGACGGGTTGGAGGCAAAGTGGATGGGGATTGGGAGGAGGGATGCGGGAGGGAAGAGGAGGAGGATTGATATTTTGGCGATTCCGTGGGAACAGGTGGGAGGGGCTTTGGTTTATTTTACGGTGAGTTCTTTTTGGGTGGAGATGGGTTTGAGTGGCTGACGAGGTGGGTGTAGGGAGATGATATTGTGAGTGGATCATCCGTGCGTGGGTATGGTATGAGAATGACGGTGGTACAGTTCAACCGATCGATGCGGCTCAAGGCGAACAAGATGGTACGTGCGTCGCTGGGGAGAGGGGACGAGGGGTGTGGGTTCCCTCGGCGACACGCGGCTGACATGCCTGCAGGGTTACTCGCTCAACCAGCGCGGCCTGTACCGCGGCGTCATCCGCGATTCGTCGGACCGCACCAAGAAACTCGACAGCGGTGCGCGTCACACGTCTCTTCTCTTGCCTCCGCACACACCTGACGTTTTTCATTTATGCAGGCGAGCTGTTTGCGTCGAGGACCGAGCGAGAGATCTTTGATGCACTCGGTGAGTGAGGCTGCTGCGTCATGCCTTTCTCTTTTTATGCTGCTGCTCCAAACGCTAACGTTAACGCAGGTGTGCCGTGGCAGGAACCGTGGGAACGGGTGCGGGGTGGCTGATTGGCTTTCATTGTGCTCGCTCGGCTGGTTGCTTGGTTGGTGACGTTGCTCGGATCTTGGGCCTGCATGCATGTATATTTAATTCGATGGAAATGATGTTGTACGATGAGGAGGAGGAGGAGGAGGAGGGGGGAGGAAAGAACAATTAGGGGCTGATTTGGCTGTCGATGATCGAGATCGGGTGCAGCGCGCGGCTAGCTGTCTGTCTGTCTGTCTGCTTGGTGTGGGTGGGTGGGTGGTGGAGGCAGGCACGAGGCCTATGATTTTCCGACCCGGCCGCGTCTGAGGGCTCCACGCCCTCCCTCTCCCATCGATCGTGGTTGAGAGAGAGAGACGTGCAGGGCACAGAGAAGGGAAAGGTCGAGGCGTGAAGCAAGCGCCCGGGGGGTTCGGCCGTTGTGTCGCGCTTGGTCACATCGGTGACAGATAGCCTAACAACGGCCGATAGGCGGCACTGAAGCGTTAAGCACGTACACTGGCGCCTACAGCTGACTACAGATGTCAACGGGGTCGACTGAGTGAGTGGGTTTGCCACACGCGGAGATCGGACCTGAGTACGAGCGAGGGCGGTATAAGAAGCAGCCATCGCTCGCGTGTCGATGGCCCCGTTTTTCCTTTGTCCTTGTCCTCCCGCCATTTCGTGCGAGTCCTCCCCCCGTCGTCCGTCCGTCCGTCCAGTCTCAGTCCACTCGACGCACACACACAAAATGCCAGGCATTATCTCAGCTTCTGCTGCACTCCGCCGCTCTGGCACCATGACTACCACTACTACCACTACGACTACCACCACCACTCGCACCATTAGGACTTACCACCCGTACCGCAGGGCCACGCCTCCGCCTGCCCCTGCCCAAGCTACAGAGGCCACCGAAACGAGCACCCAGCCGACGCCTGCCGCCCCCGTGCCTGCCCCTGCGCCGCCCCCGGCCCCACGCGGGACCAAGCGCCGTGCAGAAGAGGTCGGGCTCGAAGAGCCAGAGGCCAAAAAGCTCATGACTGAAGCCAACATCGACTTTACTCTCTCCGCACCCATCGAGCCCACAGACCGTCGCCAGTTCCTCGTCATCTTTGCCGGTCCAGAGCACAAGGCCTCCCTCGAAGGCGTCCGTCGCTGGTCCTGGCGTCCTGTTGCTGAATCCAAGGCACTCCAGCATCTCGTCGCACGTCGCAACCGCGAGAAGCAGCGTCTCGCTCTTCGTCTGCCCGGCTCCGGCTCGGCAAAGGTCCAGAGCATGAACAAGGAGATCGCACTCCAGACCAAGTACGCAGCACTCCGGAGCGACATGCCGCCCGAGTTGCAGGACGCCATCCTTGGTCACGAGAAGGGCGTGCCCAAGCAGGCCACCAACGAGGACGGCACATCAGCCAAGCGCGTCGTCGAGTTCCGTATGCTCCAGGAGACCGAGTACAGGCACACCGTCACCGAGATCAGGGAGGAGCTCAAGGGCATGCCCATCCAGATCGTCGGATACGTCCAGCCCAAGACTTGGAGACAGCGCGATGCAGACACGGGTGCAGATGCCAGCGTCACCCTCCCGACGTTCAGGCCTGCTCTCAAGGCGCCGTCGTGGGTCCCGAGGAGGGCCATGTTCAGCTGGTAGGCTGCTTGGTCTCTCGTTCTCGCGTGCATCCGGCTCGTGCGAAGTGCTTGCTCGGCCCGTACATAGCACCCTATCTTATTCCTGCCGTCTTCCTGTCTCCGTCTGTACAGTCTGTCTCGTCTCTGCTCCGCTCTCGTCCTCGGTCTCGTCCCAGTCCTTCCTGTCTCCGCTAGCGCCCTGATCACTCCTCCCACCAGACACCTCTTTGTTTTTGTTGCTTTTTTCTTCATTGCTTCTT
>Ga0247815_10002251_pt1 | contig 14310 bp, 19 predicted proteins | sample UWRJL194509B1_FD_181014 | JGI IMG/M metagenome (GOLD analysis project Ga0247815, IMG submission 181014) | Plant litter microbial communities from Arlington Agricultural Research Station in Wisconsin, United States - UWRJ-L194-509B-1 | ecosystem: Environmental > Terrestrial > Plant litter >... | reverse complement strand
TCAGATTTGCCAAGAATCATTTGTTTCCCTTTCACAAATATTCGTCCTCGCACTCAAGCGACCTGGGACCTCAAGAGTTAATATTATCTGCGCAGAGTGATCATAGTCGGACGAGCCAGTGACGGACCACCTTCGAGTTGGCGAATCAACTACGGCGAACTATACGCGGTGTGCTCAAGCTAAAAACTGGTCAAACGCTACTCCAGGCGACCTTTGCCCGCGATAGGAGACCCGGCCTTAGCCTCGGCGCTGACGCTCTCGCCATGCTCAACGATTCTGGCGGCCCCGCCCTCCGACGCTGCCCAACACCCATTACCGATGATCACTTTCTTAAGGCTGAATATGAGTGACTGAGCCAACTGAGTGTGCTCGATGGTAGAGACGACCGATTGGAGGAGGGTCGTCGAGCGCGAAGGGCTAGGAGTGCGACAGATATCTTCGTCGGTGTTCACTGAGAGCGTCTGGCCGACCAGCGGCGACAGGGCTTGAGTGGTGTGGGAAGTCATTCTACGAGAAGTGTGTGAGTACATAGTTGCACAGTGGCTCGCGTTCAAGTTTGCCTGATGAGCTGGTTGCACTCGAAGTGCGCAGTTTTGTCTTATATAGTGCTGAGGTAGGTTCTATGCCGCCCGGCACCCCAGTACCCACCACGACTTCGAGGCAAAGGACTATTTGTTGCTTGACTTTAGACGGAAGCGGTCAGCGACACATCAGACACGCGGGCGATAGACAATGGCGGTATTGATTGACCGCTTGGAACAGCGGCGCGACAACGTAAAAGACATCAAGATTCAGACTCGGCTCAAGAAGCAAATTCCCCATCCCACAACTATCCAAGATACAGCGTCACAACAGTCACAATCCCAAGGGTAATCGTATCCCTCTGCGGCATGTGCTCATCCAAACTGCTGCAGAAGTCGCTGCGCGTCGGCCAACGCTGATGACTGTGCGAGGAGGTCGTTCCTGCGCTCTGCTACCACTGGTGGCTCCGCAACCCACACAGTGCAGCGACGACGAGCTTCTGGCTCGAAGAGGCCAAGTCCCTCGTGTACGGCAGATGAGAGGCGGGCGTCGACAGCACGGATGAGTGACTGCTCGATGAACGCGGGGATGTTGTCGACAAAGCGCTTGTAGGCGACTGACAGGGTCGTAACGATTAGCGCATGTAAGTTCAGGAAGTGACGAGAGACGTACCCTGGAAGTATGCGCGAACCTCGGCCATGATGTCGATGGCGGAGTCCATGTCATCGCTTCGCAAAAGCTTAGGTAAATCTGTGGCCGTAATGTTCGCGTATGCCACGCTGTAGCGACGAAGCACGTCAAGAACGTCGCTGACCGGAGGGTCCGGTGAACCATCCCAAATTTCTTCTTCTGCTTCGTCTTCAAAGCCTTGAAAGGGCTTTTTCGGTGCAATGGGCATGGCCCTCTTGGTACGCCGAGGAGAGGCCGTGCTTGCTGACATCTTGGGAGTGGGAGCCGGGGAAGGAGACGCAGGTACGTGACTGCTACGCGCATGTCGGTAATAGGCAAGGTATTTGGCCTTATACGCGTCCAGGTAGTGGGTGTTCTGGGTGTAGGTGAGCTCCGTCTCGCGTTTGATCGCTAGATGAAGACCGTCCAGCGATTCCTGCGCGCACTCCTGGATATGGAGCGTAACGACCTCTCTGTGCAGATGTCAGAACGAGGTACTTGTAAACATGAGAAACAGACCTGACTCACAATATGAGGTCAAGGAGGCCGCCGTGTTCATATGCCTCGAAGTGCCTGCGAACAATCATCTCGACCTCTTCGCCGTAAATGGCCAGTGCATCATTGAACAGTGCGATTGTAGGTTCCAACCACGTAGCGAGGAAGCGGTCGATGTAGTGCTTCTTGACCGAGAAAGGTATGTTGCCTGGTAGCTCACGTGTGCGAGCACTGCTCGAATACGCCAGTCAACAAATCATCCAGCCTCAATTACGTCCGTACGCACTCCTTTGCTGTCTTCATAACCTCTTCCACGCGGATAGCGCCCCGCGTTTTTGTCGTACGATCCTCGCCGTCTGCGTCAAGGTCTGGAAGGTCGACGTCCACAGCGGTCGGTCTGCCCCAAGTCATCTCCAGCGACGGCTTCCGCGCGTCAAAGACCGGGACCGTCGCGCGAATGGAGTCTTTGAACTCGGTATAAGCAACGAGAAGCCGCTGAACCAAGCCCCGACGATCTGGTGTGAGCGGTGCGTTGCCCGAAACATGTTGCATGATCTCGCTCGTCAGCCTTGTGACTCGACCGAAGATCTCGGCAATTGGGTCCGTCTTGAGCGCGGTCGGGAGTAAAGAGATGTCCTCGGTAACCTTGATGAGGGTCTGTTTGACAGACTGGCGGATTCGAGGAAGCCTTCATTCAGGACGAGACGGACAAGAAGCACATCAGTAAGGGCGTTGAACGTGCAAGAGGCGAGTCATCGGACGTACTCCTGCCGGAGCTGGTCGGAAAGTCTCTGCGCGAGGTACTCTGTCAGGTTGGCCGTGCCGATGCGAGCCGCGTTCGTCCGAGCGTAGCTACGCCACAGTTCGTTGTTGCGGAAGAAGAGGTCGGCCGCCAGACGAGCTTCGGCCGGTGTGATGCCTTGCTGGATTTCGGTACTGCTGGGAAGCTTGAGAACAAACCACCCAGAACGTAGTGGGTACTTGGCTCCGATACGCTGAGCCTCGCGAGCGGATTCGGCGTCAGTGCGGTCAGGCTTGGTAAGGACACCTGTGTAGATATGAGCACAGTGGAATGAAAAAAGAGGAAGGTAACTTACCGACGGTGCTGCGGCCGAGTGGGTCGACCTCCTTGACAAGTCGGCACGCGACTTGGTTCTCAAAGTCAGCTGGAATTGATGTCAGACCCGAATAAGGAGCGAGCCGTGAATGAACAGACTCTCGCAGGAGACAACCAGGAGCTTGATGCACCCCGGGCGGTCGATGTAACGCCGAACCATGCTGCGGACGAGCTCGATGTCGGCCGGGTCCTGGCCGTCTTGAACGTTCACAATGATGCCTGCAAAACAGAACAGTGTCACTATGTTACTTCATGGCCGGTCAAACGAACGCTACATACCAGGAAGATCAAAGAAGTGCAAGTCCGTGACATCGGACGCGACGATGTGCAGCGAAACGCAGTCGTCCGTGAACGATCTTCCGCCCGTAAGATTGTGCACGGCACTCGCGTTAGCCGGATCCAGGAAGAAGCCGGTGTTCATCTGGGGATGAAGCACGGCGAGCTGAGCGAGACGCAAGCGTTGTTCGACCTCGTCGGGGTCGTAGAGTGGCGCGCCAAATTCGATCTCTGGGACACCTTCCATGCGTAGAGACACGCGGCATGTCCAAGTGGTGACGGATGGCGAGTACTCGAGTCGACATTCCATGGGGCACCTGAGATGTCAAAGATGAGAACACGCAGATCTCGCGCAAGCATTGGCACGAAGTGTGATGCCCCACTTACCGAGTACAAGTTCCACTTTGGCGAGGAAGTTTGATCTGTAAACCAAACCAATGTGAGCAAACAGATTGGTGCCAACGAGAAAGCGCTTACCCCACTGATCGCTTCGATGAGAGAGCTCTTCCCGACGCTCTGAGAACCAACTACTGCGATCTGCGGTAGGTTGAAGTCGCCGACTTGCTGTATGCTGAGCAGATGTAATTTCAGATTATGGTCGTAGAGCAAGTAACAACTCTCATAGGCTCACCCAGTTCGATGCAAATTTGCCAGCAAGGTAAGAAGTTCGCGACGTTCACGCGCGTAGCTGGAGCCGCTGAGGTCTGCAGCACCATTTTGTCCGTCCACTGGGCGACCATGACGATGATTCTGCTGCTGCTGCTGTGGAGGTGTATAAGGCGAGGGTGGGACGGGAGGCAGAGTCGGTGGTGACGACGGTGTCTCGGTATCAGGGATCGTGAAAGTCGAACCAGACCCGAGAGGCGAGCTGGGTCGGTCGGACGAGCCGCTCATCTTGGAGACCAGATGACAAGTGTAAGATTACAACTCGTGGTAAAGCTGCGCCGTAGATGATAAAGCTTTGGGACTGAGCGGAGAACTCAGTTCAGATGGTGGATCGCATTGGTGTTAACAGGCAACGGGACGCGCGCTGTGAAGCGAGCACACTGTTAAGCGCAATCATTCTAGCGCGTAGAAGCCGGAGTCTGCTCCCGTCGATTCGATAAGGAACTTGTCAAAACACGGCGCTGGCAAGTGGCGCGGCTTACAACGCACACGAACTCAATTCACGGCGGCATCTTTGTTTGACCCAAACTATAATTGATGATGTTTCACATCTGCATCCCGTAGGCGCATCTGCGACATACGTTAGTGGGTTGAGGTGGAAGCAACGGAACTGTCAAATCTGACGAAAAACAGGAAGCCAAGCAGCGGATCGGGATTGTCCGGACATTTGCCGATTGGGCAAGTCACCGAGGAAGGGTTCTCAGGTCCCTCCAGGGCAACGTTGCAGCCGCAAAACGCCTGGCTGTCTGATCGGAAACAGTAAGATTGATCAGAAGACGTCCTGATTTACAGTGTGAGGAGGCCGCGAGGTGGGCTGCCCGAGTCCAGAATCTCGGGTGCGGCCTGCCAAATTGTTGGTGATCCAACCTCGCGCATCAGCCTTCTCACGGCGGCTGTTTGCGGCCATCGATCCATGAGGCTTCTGTCATGAGACCTGATAAGCCTCAATCGAAGAGTGACATCTGAATTTACCAAAAGGGCCGGCTCACTCCGCGGTTTTGAAGGACAGAGCTGAGGTGATCTTCGAATATTCCGGTTAGAAACTTGGCCTCGTGCTTTGCAATTTGTTGCACGTTCAAACAAAGCCTGTATGACCTCGAGTCGGGTCAGCCTCCGATCCGGGACATTGGGGTGCGTCCGGAAGCTAACATCGACCCTGCTCAGCGGTCAGATCAGACGCTCGCTGTAGGTTCTTACGGAGAAGTGACCGCCCGGTTGTGGTCACTTCAGCTCCGATGCTACACACGGAACGCAGGCACAGCCGACCTGAATATTGCTGGCCACATATAAGATCTCCCCCTGGTTGGTCATTAAAACTACTACTTCTCTTCACCATCCACTGGCAGCCCTCGTCGGACAGACCGACTCATCCTCAAGAAACCATGTCTTATATCGGCCACTGTTCAAGTTCGCGGAGAGTAGACGACGCTCTATGCGTGTCTGGCGTCGTTCGCAAGTCCACCACAGAGATCGTCGCCGAGATGGCACCTCGGTTCGAAGGGATCCCGTACCTCGCTCAAACCTCGAAACACACCACTACGAGCTACACGCTCGATCCGCGGCTGATGCACGAGGCTCGTTCCGCGTATGTCGGACCGACCTGTCATTGAGCGCAATTAGCGTCTGACTTTCCCTGCCACAGACGCGCGAGTACAACAACCCCGGCATCATCGCGTGTGCACTGCCCGCTCAGCGAGTGTCCCTGGCACGACCCGTGTGCAAGCGCAATGTTCGCACACGGAAGGCAAATGCACGTTGGGTATAATTGGGGTTGCCCAATTCCGGAGTGTGGTCGTCAGCCGGCGGTGAACGACATGAAGTGGCTGTTCGAGCACCTCGAGGAGGTTCACCAAATTGACAGTCCGTACACAGCATGAGCTATTAGACGCTGTAATTACACCAAGTTCGAATTCAATCTTCAGGCTCGACAATCGAATCTCCCACATAGCGAACCTGATGAGACATGACCTTCAGATAGGTGAGCTTTGCCTCCTTCATAACAAGGAGAAAAAGCTCGTTTGTGTCCTCCGCCTTCAAGTACATGTTCTCCCCAATGCCGGAGATAAGCTGGATTGTCTTGAGCTTGGGACAAACAATACGATGTTTGATGATCAACCGGACGTCTTCCGGACGTTCGAGCCAGATATTGATCATTGCGCAGTTCGGCAAGGTGGGGACATGAGGCACCGCAAGGAGCCACAGGCTCGTTGTTGCGCTGAATTTGGTTACCCGTGTATGGATGCTACGGTCAATCAATGCCGGGTGTGGTGCCTGGTCTGAATCGTAGACCTCACGAAAGTCAATGAAGTGCCGCTCGTGTCGCTCCTCAAAGTTCTCCACCGATGGGACGCCTGGTGGTGGACGACCTGATGAGAACGCGATCTTGAACTGACGCGCAAAGTAACTCCGAAACGCCGGCAGAACTGAAGTTCGTGCCTCGTCGGACATGAGCTCCATTTCGAGTATATCTCCCTCGAAGTGACTGAGGAGCGCGGCGAAGACCTTGGGGTCGCGATCACCAGTGCAAACATGTCGTAGTCGGCGCATTGGTTGCCATCGCATGAACCTAGCAGGTACGCTGTACTGCCGCGTCAAGTGCAAATCCCTGAGGTGACCTAGGAGCTCCTTTACGTGCACGTCGTGCTCTGCTTCGTAAAGGTCGTCCTGAGGTGGCTCAAACGCACCAGCGATCGACAATCGAAGAAGCTTGGGGAAAGCCGCAGCCTCGGGTAGTGGAATGTACGCCCGGTCGCCATCGTCGAAAGTAAACGTGGCATTCTCAATGTTCCGAAACACCTTTGGCCAGTTTCTGCATAGGGTGACGTTGTGCAAAACGAGTGTTGCAAGCTTGGGCGCGCCGCCTGCGAGAAGGTCGGCGGGCAGGGAAGGTGCTCGTGAACACTCAGGTCTGGCTACAAATAATAGCACAAGTGCACCCAGTCTTGGTGCGTTCACAGTCTTCAGGTGGTGGTAGACATCCGTGCTGCAATCAACAGGAACGTTGAGGTACAATTCGTCGATCCGATGAATCTTGTTCAGGACCAACGGCATGACGATGTCGCGAACAGATGCGACGGCGTCTATCTCTAGAATAGTAACTTTGACTTTCAGGGGCGCGTTAGATGGGTGGTTCATTCGAATTTTAAATCCGTCCAGAGCCTTCGGCGTATAGGCGTCGAGCTGCACTTCGCGCCAGTAATGAGCGGCTGATCGAGATAGTAGCAGCCAATGTCGCGACACGAGCATGCACTGCGCAAGGTCCCTGAGCGGCAATAAGTCTAGCGCCATTTCCAGGACCTCTTCAGGGAGGCGGATGGCGGGGTCCATGGTAAGAAGACAACCTGACGTCGGCACTTGAATGAAGCGCGTAATGTTCCCCGCTTCCCGCAGACAGTTGGTTTGACCGGTTCTCAATGCACGAATCACACGCGTACAGGACGGAACGACTCTGGAAGTGTTTCACGAAGTCGATGAAGATGATGTTGGAACCAGGATTCCGGTTCCGTATGGGGGTCCGGTGTGGCGGTTCGCGGCTTGGGTGGCTGGGTCCGATTGAACCCGACCGAGGATACGCTATGGTGCTTCACGAATCGCCATTGTCTGCGCTCACCGATGTGCAGGACGCGCTGAAGCACACGGTCGTATGTACAGTACTTATAACAGAGGCCGAGCACGAAGCGAGAACATCACCAACATATCTCGTACCCTGCCAATGTCTGCGCAGTACCAGTCGTGCCAAGGGGCAAATGGAGGGCCCAAAGGAACAACAGGGGGAGTTAAGACCACCGATGGCTCCTCAGCATCCTCCTCGCCGCCAAAGGGTCGTGGTCGACGACAAGATCAGGAGAGTTAACGGTGAGAGCGAGCTCAAAGGTTCATTTGCCCACACACTGATGATGAGAGCTCTCATCTCTACTCAGGCTGCATTCAGACTAATCAACTCTGCTGTGTCGCCAGCAACAGATCTCTTCATTACGGCCCAATGTGGAGCCCAATCAGAACCACTTAATGCCGATGCAAGCACCTTCAATGATACCCAGAACCTAAAGCATACCTGTTACAAACCCGGTGTACGTTTCCAGCTGTTGAAATAAATCCGAAGAATCCTGGTTACGCAAGTGCATGAAGCACTGGCGGAGTGTTTCGAAACTGCTAAATGCCGACGCCGATGGCGAACCAAAACGCCGGTGCACAGCCCGTTGAGTTGAGGGAGGGGTGGGCATGTATTACGAAGAAGTTCACTGATCGCGTAGAAAATGAATCGAATTCCGAGTGAAACTTCTGTTATGCTTCAGGTCAAACGCTTCAAAGCGTTGATTGATCGCAGGTTTGATGCGCATCATGGGCCAACGAAGCACGACGGTGAACAACGCCACAAGGCCGCCGAAGCAACAAAAAGGTTTGGTTATTCCATTTAACTGCTTTGAATGAGTCTTCGCTTTCCCGAAGACGTTCAGCTGCGACAGATTCCAGGAGGCCGAGAACAGCATCTTCGGCATATGCCGATGAGATGACCATGCTGAACTCTTTGGGCAACGAAGCATGGACCTTTCCTTCTCACAATATTGGTGACATATCGATAAAGTAGAGTCATCGAACTCTGTACACAGCTAGATACAGTCATTTGCCTATCTCATCTTGATTTGAACGAGGCGGAACCTTACTCGTTCCGCGCAGCATCGTCGAACACGACCTGTACGTGTCCCACCTGCGCCAAATTGCCGTAAAGTGCATTCAAGCTGCATCCACGCTCCTCAGTCCGCATCGCGGCCACTTTTGAGATGTGCACGCAAACCTCGGCGATGACGCCGGACGTTGTTCCAATGTGCCGTTGTAGGCACAAAGGCGCAAATTTCGTAAAGAACGTGGTTTCGCGATCTCGGTCCTCCAAGCTGTTACTGAAGCCGTACGTCTGGTTTGTCGCGGTCTGCTGATTCTCGTCCACGTGGGCCTCGTCCATACTGTGATCATGATCGCACTGAGGTCGGGTGACGAGAACACGCCGAAGCGACGGTAGTTCAACGGCTCGCGGTCGGCCAGCTACAGAGAGTACCTTGCTGCAGTCCAAAAGCGAAAATGCTCGTTCGAATCCCCACACTCCTGGATCGAGGGACGGTACGCAGAACTGCAGCACGAGTTCAATGACTGCAGGAAGTTGAATGCCACGCTGCGCAAAGCGACAGAACGCCATGCGGTCGATTTGTAGATGCGTGAGCTGGTCGCTACGGGTGAGGCTATCGAGCCAGCCAAAAGCCGTTTGGCGGAAATTGGCGCCGACGATGAACGCAGGAGAGGCATTCGGCGGTACTCGAATGCTGGCAGAGACTCCCAAAGTGAGACCACAGGCAAGAGTAAACGAGCGAGCAGGGCATATTGCTTCTGTGAAGAGCTGGAATACCGACTGTAGAGTGACGGACTTGGGTGCTCCATCGTCCACTTCAATGACAACTTGACGCAAGTTGCTGTACCTGCCCCAGGACGTGCCAACAGCGACATTTCTATCTTGACCCCATGGATCTATTGCAGATACTCCCAAATTCAAGTGTACCAGCGAAGGTGGAACCGGGCCATCTGGGAAGCCGCTACCGCCGGTGACAGTGATCGAGCGTGCGTTTGGGAGGATCTCCAAAAGCCTCCGACGTGATACGGCGCCGTGAAGGCCGACTGAAAATACTCTGACGGACTTCCAAGGCTGGAAGTTATCGGGAAGAATTAGAATTGCGCGCAGGTCAACGTCTATCACCTGCGGGGCGAGTGTCGACCCAAAATGCCTGGGAAGCACGACGACGGGAGGGCCATCGAGCGAGGCCTGCTCATCATGGCTGATACCGAGCTTTGTGAGCACCGGAAAGCTCCATTGAAGAAGATCATCGAGCAAGGCGAGGTCCGTCGCGCCACCCGGAACACAGATGTGCAGCCCTTGCAGCCTGCTTGTATCCGGTTTGATTGATAGCCAGAGCCGGTCAAAACAGCTCTTTGGAATAAGGTGAATATCCCACAAGAGATTGCCTGAGTAGCGTCGCACAGCGTGCAAAGCACCAATGCACGCGACTTCGCCATTTGCCCAAAGGGTGGGATCTTCACGTACAAGTCGACACCAATCGCGCGACACTTCGGCCAAACTTGCGCGCTGAGGGAGAGGTATCCACCTAAATATTGCTGACCACATGTCCATGGGCAGTGGTGTGTGGAAAACCACCTCAGTCTCGCTATGCGGATCATATATGTTCAGAGAACTGATGAGCTTGAATGGCACTACTCACAAATCGGGATGTCTGACGCCGGACTCAAGTGAGAACACGCCGGACTCAAGTGAGAACATGCCAATCAAAGCAACTTGCGAAGTAGCAGCCCGGGCGGTCATTTAGAATTAAGACGCGGTGAAGGATCTTGACGGAAGGTGGTCTGGGCAACGTGAACCGGGGAGGGGGGGGTGCTCAGTTTTTATGCGACTCACGACGGCCAGAAGCATCGGGGCCCTTAAGGGCAGAGAGTTTCGCCGATAGGGTTCCTACGCACGTTACAACACACAAGTGGGACTGGTAAATAGTTGGAGGTGCAAATCGCCCCATATTTGCTCGGAACAAAGACCTCACCGGTCAAAGGTAGGGTCATGTACCCTCGATCAGGGCCGGGGATCGGACCGTGCTGGACTGGTCGTACTTGAATCTGAGCGTTTTTGTCTTCCACGGCTACAACAACGGTCATCATCGTGTTCTGGTCGCTGCGTTTTCTTCTGGCACACTTGAAATGCGCAAGTTCAAAGTACCAGCACTTCAGAACGCTGATTCAGGGACGGGTTTCAATTTGATGAATAACAAATATTCTTCTGCTACCGAAACGGCAGCCGTTTTGAGAGATGAGTGGTTGAAGTTTGCCAGTGATGCCCGGTCTACTTCTTCGGAAAATCGTCCCTAGCTCGCGTTCCGAAGTCATGAGACTTTGGAATTGAAGGTCTCGAGTGTGTTTGGAAAGGATTTGGCGGGCTAAAGCAGAAAATTTTTCTTTGTTGTAGCTATACAGAACAAAAGAAGCTCGATCCAAGTACAAACAACCCAATATGGTTTCGACCCTGAAACTGGCGGGTGATGCGCGATCTCCACCTCAGATGAGGCCAACATCGAGTGTTTTAAATTGCCCTCGAGATGATTTGTCGAAGTTGCTGTAACGGAGTTGAAATGAGAACTACACCAAGACAGTGAGTAGTCTTGAGGTTGGCACTGGCACTTGAGTAGCTTGAGTGACGAATTTGAGTCCAGTGTTCACAACCGCACGGTCCCCGCTGGCGAAAGTAAAGTATTTGGTACCATCAGAGATTTAACCGCGATCTTTGAAATCTGACGTCTCAGGGAGGCCGATGTGGACCCGACCGGACCGCGGTGTGGATGTAATGACCCTGATGAGCCTATGATAACCCCATTTCTACCGCCAACCATTGAAATGCAAACAATCGGTCACCTTATCATTATATCCGCGCCGTTTGCCAACATCCTGAACAAGGTAGAAACGCAAGGAGCGTGGCAGGGCCGGCTACAGGCCGAGCCTTTCGGATTTGGTATCGTGTAAGGTGCACGTGATCGTTGCGTCATGCAGAAAGTTCCAAGTGCCTGCGTTGACTGAGATCGGCTTCAATATGGCGGAGAGCGATGATGATGAAGTCTCAAGTCCCCTAAACCTCATTGCTCACGCAGTTCGCTAATGAGACACAATCGGGCCGGCTTCACACCGCGTTACAACAGATCGACTGCCACGATTCCGGGTCTCTAACAGTTCAAACCGACTTTCTGGATCGTTTGAATTCGCGATGTGAGCTTTGTCAAATACCGCTCCTCGTCGCCCGCCCTGAAACCGTGCTTTGAGTGGACACCACGCTTCGGGATTCTATCAACCCCTCAGAGTCAAACAAACGCATCAGCGTCACATTTGCGGGGCGCGCTCCGCTCCTTGCCATTAGCCCTTGTTGGCGCCGCCAGTGCTCTCGGCCCTTCAGTCAGCGTTCCTTGCGCGCCGCCCGAGCTCGAGCTCGAGATCGGCTTCAACGCACAAGCCATCTAGCCGCGACCTTTAATAGTCATACATGTTCGATCCCATCGACGTTCTTGTCGTGCTACTCGTCCTTGCGTTGGTCTTCTTTGTTTTGTGTATTTTCCCCTTCCGCCATCCAGATGAAGCCGGTGAAGTCGACACGCGCTCCTCAACGCGCGAGACTTCACTAGGGAGCACCACACGAGATCGGCGAGACAGTGCGCTCGAACAAGGGTCGATCTCTGGAATACAAGAGGGCGGATTTCGGGTGGTTGGAGTCGGTCGTAAGGGTAGTAGCAAAAGATCGTCCAAAGCGCGGCCAAGTTTGCTTGCGGTGGAGGAGGAGCGGTCGTTTCAGTTGCAACAGGAGCAGTCTGACCAGCATCAGCCACACCAACCGCTCCTGAAAGCAAACCAGGAGGTCTTGACGTATGGATCAACATAGTGGAGTCTTGACTGGGTGGTCAATCTTCTATTTGCGGGTTGGGGACCAGGAGGTGGGAGCGTGGCAGGTCGCGCGTCGAAACTGGTTGTCAAGTATCTACGTCGCATCATTGAATGATGCGAATGGATACGGAGTGTGCACTGTGGCGTGTGCAGCGGGAACGGTTCTCACGGGTTTTGTTACTTTGTAGGTCAGTTATTGATATAGCATGTACTTGACCCTCGAAACTTCATGAGCGCTGGAACCAAACATGCGCAGCCTAGTGATAAATAACGAGACATAGTCACACCGGGTTCTTATATTAAGGCGCGCTAGGGCCATTGGTGAGTAGTGTTGTTGTGCACCAGATTCGACATTGACTTGAAAGCAGCTAGGTTGAGTTACAACACCTTGGTTGAACAAAATGATAATTCGCGGAAGAAAAAAATGTTTTATCTATATTTCAAATTGATATCAGCTTGATCCACGACTTTTGGGTAGGTTGGGAGAGGCGAGATGTTGCTTGACGCAGTAAGTGGCTGCAGTGCGACAGCTGATCGCCGCTGTCCGCTGCTGATCGGACGGACTGGTACGACCGCGTGCTGATAAAAAGTTCCCAAATAAACCAATATTGAGCTCCGCGTGGGTGTGAAACCAGTCGCTAGTGAGGCCCACCGGCACAACCACAAGTCGTTGGTTGGTTGAGTCCGGCCCGGCCCGGCCCGGTTCAAACCTCTCCGACCTGCTACGGAACCGCGCTCGTCCAAGTCGCGGCCCTGCTTGATGGAACATTCGAAGACGGATGTTGAATCTCGGCAGAACATCTTGGCAGCCTGCGCAGCTTGATTGCCACTGTGTCGAGCCTTGTCTGCACATACGGTGTGAGTTCGCGGCCTATTCCTGTCGCTGGACCCTGCCCTCGGACCCCGCCGGGTTCACTAGCCGCATTCAATACATCCACCACTCGGCTAATTACGACAAATATAACGCAGTGACCTTTTCCCAGTGCAGCAGCGGTATGTCAGCCGAGACAACATGTCAACGTGCCTGTCCAGTGAATCGCAGACAGCACCAACCGGACGGTTCATAGCCACTGAATGCGCGCCAAGCTATCGGCCTGGTGCAAGACATCGAGTTACACCCAAGCTTGGCCCACTTCGAAGTCATGATCTGCCATGGTTCGACTCAGCCACAACATCAGCTAGAGCCCCGATCGCGGCGATACGAAGCCCGGTGCTCTGCCTCCCATGTTGCGCGAGAAGCACGTTACCCCAAGCTTCAGCCTCACGGCGGCACTCTTAGTCCTGAAGTGAGACATATCAACTTCGCCGCCTCCTTCTGTCTTCTGGGTGCATCTACCCTGCGTCGATTGGTAGGGGCAGTGCGTGCGTTAGTGTTCACATGGGTGTATTCCCACAGCCTCTCACAGGCCACGCGAATGATGTGCTTGGGATGGAACTCACAAGGTTCTTGTCTGTGTTCGGCGTGCCGTACTCAGGTATGTCGCGCATGTTTCACAGGCAGGGACATCTCCGATGTTCGTGGTTCACAAACCGTAGAACCAGACGGCAGGCGCCGATTGGACTGGCCTGACTTCTCCGTCTCCGCCTCCACGCCAGTCTCCGCGGCCGTCTCTGCGTCCGCCTCCGCGGCTCGTTTGCGTCACGCCTCAAGTTCCGTCAACACCGTACAACGCCTCATTCGTTGTATGATGCGCGCGACTCAGTTTCGATGATACACACCGGCCTCTTACCCGGCAATCAGCCAATCTCGCGCCCGCCGCTAATTCTCAGGAGCACAAGGTTCGTTGTGTCCACGCAGGGTCGGCCCCAAGGGGCGCGCCGCTGACCTGTTCGACAGGTTCATCTCTCCGCGGACCCCACTCAACGCTCACTTCTCCGCCACAAACTCTGCACTGATTCCCGGCCTGGACTTTCCCGCAGATGGCTGGCCGTGCTGATTGAATTGTGCTCGGAGCCTCGGTTGGTCACCGTGTTCAATTTTCGACCGAGTCGGCGTTGACCCATCCCGTGAAGCACCAAGACACCCACCTCGCGTTTCAGTCGACGATTTGGCCTAAGCGGGAGATTCTTTTATTGATTGTCATATCCCGCCA
>Ga0247815_10002250_pt1 | contig 14312 bp, 17 predicted proteins | sample UWRJL194509B1_FD_181014 | JGI IMG/M metagenome (GOLD analysis project Ga0247815, IMG submission 181014) | Plant litter microbial communities from Arlington Agricultural Research Station in Wisconsin, United States - UWRJ-L194-509B-1 | ecosystem: Environmental > Terrestrial > Plant litter >... | reverse complement strand
AGTGAGCCAGACCTAAGATTAAATGTCAGAACGAGCATGCGCCACATCATGTCGCCACACGCAAACGCACCTGCCGCGTCGATCTGCCCGCGATTCTCGTCTTGGTTGAGGGCTAGAGTATGTTCACAGGCAAGAATCTCTTCTTCCCAGGCCTTGACCTCTGACTGGCGTGAGGATGACATCGACGTCATCACACCATTGGCGAGCTTCTTGACAGTGGCATCGGCGCTGAGCTCAGGCAACAGCTTCCCGTCTTCGCCTGCTGCACATGCCCAGCACCTAAGTGTAGTGGTCCAGTCGAACCTGTCTTCCTCGCGCTCTTCCAAAATGGCGAGCTTCGTAATCTTGGCCGGCGGTTCGTTGTCACCACGCTCAGCCTTTGGCTTTGGCGTCCGCTTGATGTTGAGCGAGAACTGGTGACCTGTACGCTCGTGATGCGTGCGTGCATGGTGTCGATCTGAATTGCCAACACATCCGCCGTCGAAACAGCTCAGACACACGTCCACGCCGTCCGGTCCGTCCTGCGCCACATGTGTCATGAGCCGACCGCCACAGAGCGCGTCTTATGGGATCGCGCGCACCTGTCCATCGAAACACTGGGTACATTCTTCCCGATGAACAGAATCTGCTACTCGAGGTTCGCGCAAACGCGCCAACTCGTTGATGTGTGCGCAAGAAGTGCTCATGGTCGCGGTTCAAGTTCAAGATGCGCAAGCGCGGAAACTCCGCCATCGATCCTCACCCGGCTCTTCTCCAAACTTTCAACTCATGTCTTCAACTTCTCACGACGGCATAATTGTGGGCAAGACAAATGATACAGTCGCTAACAGCGAGATGAAGTACAGCAAATCTAAAAATGGAACGCAGGGGAAACGATATACAGTGAGTGCTGGGTCAACTAAAGTCCGAGGACAATTGAATGCACAGGAGGCAACCGGACGTTAAAGCGCGTGGTATAATGAATGTAGGCTGCGCGCGACAGCTTACAGAGTGATTCGACTAGAAGATACAGTCGCAGATTTCTGGTGTCGAAACAATGTCAGCGGCAGGTTCAACACCGGACCGTGACAAAACACTTACCCTCCGCACAGCAGCAGAGCGCGCACTGCAAAGGATAAATATATATCAGTACACCGGTACCAAGGCTTCCTAATACACGCATATCGGCGTACCCCAGCGCAACTGTGCATTGCAGCGTCAGATCAAGCTCGTACTTGGGCATTCATGCATTCACTCACCAAGCAAGACAGCCCGTTCCAGCACCGACGCCACCCTTCTCGGCAGGCTGTTGACTGTGGTGGCCAATGAAACGAAGTTAGCTCACGGCTCGGAGCGAAGCGGCACCGCTCCAGTATGGCAGCCCTATGGTGAGGCAGGCTCGTGGCCCGCCGTCACCTATTCCCAGACACAGCGAGAAAGATAACATACACGTAGATAGTTTGAGGCTGTGGCTGCGGCTGGTAGTATTCTGCAGAGGCTCAGAAGCTCGTCCCCGGACGATGGAAAGCGAGACACTTACGGCCCTGCGGTGGGTACGGTGACTGCTGTTGACCATACTGCATATGCGCCTGGTCAGGAGGAGGCGGAGGGTAGTACTACAGTTGAGCGTGAGCATCCTGAGCTGAAAATCAAGGAAGAGGACGACATACGCCCTGCTGGGGAGGTCCTGTCCAACGAGGGTCAGTGGCCACACTAGTACTGCAAATATATTCGATTCTCACGGACCCTGCGGCGGCGGGTAGTAGCCCGGCTGAGGAGGAGGACCTCCGTACGGGTTCTGCTCTGCTTTGTAAAAGTCCTGTGCCGACATAGTGCGCGAGAGCGAGTGGCTTTGCAAAGAGCGAAGGTGGGAGGGCAAGTTGCACAAGCGCCGATGGCTTGAACACCGCTCGGCATCGGGATCCGGCCGCAGCTATCCTGACTTAGAACATCACCGCACAGACCCGCATGAGCAGTTCACACCGTCCTGTTCTGAAAGATGCACGTGTTGGCAAAGCAATTCAACAATGACTAGAGAGCGAGACGTAAATGACGACGCTGGACACAGTCCAATGTGGAAGTCCATCGGTAGGCGGCGTGGCAGAGATTCAATGCTAGCGAGCGAGAGTAAGGAGCGAGTATGCGGACGGAACCGATGCAAAGATGAGGTTATAGGAGAGATCTAGGTAGTGAGGCAAGCAATAGGATATGCGGGAATGAGTGTCTTTGGATGCAACAGAGCAGCAGAGGAGGAAGAAGGGTGGGGATGGGAGAAGTGTCCAGGACAGCACAAATGTTCGGAACATGATTGTTTATGCCTCGGAGAGGATGCGGTCGATCGACTCATTGATAAAGTCCTTGCGCGACGTCAGATCTGCCTTCGGGAACCGTGCTGAAAGAGCTTCGCGCGTCGTCCTGGAAAATCGTCAGCAACCTGAAAACACCGCAAAAGAGTTAACTCACTTTTTGGTCACGCTCATCAAGTCCTGCGTGCCGAGGTAGCTGCGCAGAGCCGCAACGAGTTCATCGTCAGTCGGCTTCGGGTTCTGACTCGGCGTCACCGCTGCCGCGCCTGCAGCCGCGCCAGCGAACGGATTGACAGTCGTCGCCAGCGAGAACGTCGATAGTGGACGTGCGCCGAACGGATTCATCGTTGCGGCGGGCATGCCATAGACGCTTGGGACCGGGCCAGGATACCCGACGGGTGACATGAACGCGCTCTGCGGCCCACCGGCACCACCGTAGTCAGATCCAGGCGCAGATGGCGGGCCGAACGGAGACATGAACGGCATGTGCAGACTAGTCGCGCTGCCGCCAGGCAGGTTCATACCCAAAAGGCCGCCGGCGCTGCTTGGATGAAGGCCGGCTGCGGAGCCAGGGCGGGAGCCGTAGTAGCCGACGTTGGTGTTCAGAGGTGCTGCTCCCATCATCGTGTTCCGTGCAGCCATGCCGCGGTTGGACGCGCCGGTTTGTGTCATGTTCGTGTCGCGGTAGTAATCGCCGGACTGAGAGGCCGGGTTGAAGCTCATGCGTGACGGGCCGCGGGAAGGCGAGGGCTGCTTGCGGTATGGGTCAACGCTCTGCGACCTCGGGGCGTCGGTATGCGGGCTGCGGGAACCAGAGTGGACGGAGCCGGTTTCCCATGCCTCAGCCTCGTACTCTGGAGGAACAAAATAATGAGAAAGGATGTAACAGCAATGGGCAATTTTTTGCGCACCGCTGAACTTCTTGAGCGGGATCATCGACTCGTCGAACTTTTCATCGTCAGCAACGACAACCTTCTTGTTGCTACCCTCGCCGACGACGACACGAGTGTTGCCCCAAGAGAAGTCGTCCATGCACCAGAACGAGTAAATGGGCAGGAAGAACGAGTAAACCGGGTATCTGAAAGCAACCACATGTGAGTCGGAAGGACGTGAAGCTGCGGTGCAGACTTACGCGAGAATGTAGATGATGAGCCAGCCGACGAGCATAAACTCGCGCTTGAGGATGAAGATGATCACCTGGAAGCCGTAGACGGCACCAATCATCACAAGTGAGATGATCGGGATCGGAGCTTGGCCAGTTGCGACCGTAACGATGAGCCAGACGAGCTACAGCGACTGTGGTCAGGCGAAGTTCGCTAAATTAGGCAAGAAACGTACGTAGACGGCCGTGGCAGGGAGGATGATGGTGCCCATGAGATCGAGGAAGACGATAAAGCGCATGGAGAACAAGCAGAAGCCGCAGAGTTCCGGAAGGAAGACGAGCTCGACCAAGTTGTGGATAGTCGAATTAATCCAGCGACGACGCTGAGACAGCAACACACTGAACCGGTCCGGTGCGACGGTGTGGCAAATAGCGTCCGGAGTGAACTTCATCTTGAACGTCGGGAAATGCTTCATCATGATCGTGGTCAAGTACCGATCCTCGCCGAGGGAGAGCAAGTTCTTCTTGTGCAGCGTGTCGACGATGCATTCCGAATAGTCGTCGATGACACGGTTGGAGATGATGAGTGGGCGACCTTTGTCGGCGGTGCGAATACGATACATCGAGAAACAACCGGGCAAGCAGGTGACGGAGCCGAAGAGTGACTCGAAGGCCTTGGAAAGGTGATGCGAAATGTAGTACTCGTAGACCTGCCACGGACGGTGAGACAAAGACCATCGACGTAGACAAAACTTCGCACCTGGATCATCGTCCACCAAGAGCCTTCCTCGTTGTACAGCTTCGTCTCACCGCACACGGCAATGACCTGGGCGTCGTCCGATGTAACAGCGACCAGACGATTGAGCGAATCCGGAGTGACGAGCTGCAATAGCGGTGAGTTCAACTGTTGAGCCATTGTCAGATGAACGACGAACCGTGTCGGCGTCAACCATGAAGATGTATTCGTAGAAGGCGGGGTCGATACCGATGACGTTGCGCATCTGGTGGTAGATCTCCAGCTCCAACGGGCTCATCGGTGCATCGAAGTGGACCCGATTGAGGTAGTGCAGGAGCAGGATTTGCGAGTCGCGCTTGCCACGATTGCCAGGGCGAGAGCGCTCGCTCGGCTTGCCGACCTTAACCACGACAACATAGGGCACGACATGACCGTCGAACTCATACAAGCCGGAGTAAACCTTGCCGTAATTCAGCTGCTTGCTGCCCTCGCCAATCGAGCGGAACAGCAGTGGCTCGGGATCGAGCTTGGGGTCCACTCCAAGGATGTCTAGCGCAAGGCGTGGCGTGGGCTTGTCGTTTCCAGAGCCAATGATGTTGCCGTCGCAGATGAGGAAAATGAGCTTGCGCTTGTCGTCGTACTTGAGAGAAGCCAGCGAGTCGATCGTACGGCGCAGCGATTCCTCGCCTTCCGTGTAACACGGAACTTGGCAGATAACGAACTTGTCCTGGAGTTCCGGATTGCGTTTACCGCCGAGCTGGAGAGCCGCCAAGACTGAATGCAACGTTAGCCTTAGTACTGTGATCTGGTCGAGAGAAGGCGCGACGCACACTTGATGAGGATAGTGGTCATAATGAGTGCAGACGCCGCAAGTAGCACATAGTTTGTGACCTGGCAGCGAGCGTCTTTCCTGAAATCAACTTCACCCACGTAGAAGTTGTTGCGCAGACAAGCGAACTCGCGGCGCCAGTCATTGTCCGAGATATCGTTCTGGAGAATAGTCTCCTTAACTGCCTTGGTGATGTCCATACCAGGCTGCTGCTTCCATATGTCTGTAATGAGCTTGTTGAGGAACGAGTACCTGTCGTCGTTGGCGTGACGATTGGCCGTGTAGAAGTAGTCTGACAGGTCGTAGACACCACCCTGGAAGATGGCCCACTGCCTGCCGGCGGTTACGCCACTGTAGGATATTAAGATCAGATTCAACATAATAATTTGGAAAGGACGCACTCGTCTGGAGACTGTGCATCATTCTTCACGGTCTTTTTGTCAATAAGCAGCGGACCCTTACGGAAGCCGCGCATCTTGGGCAAGAAGGTGTGGGTGTACCAGTCGATATCGTTTAGCCCCGTTGGCGAATTGCCTTGTAGCGGGCCGCTGGTGTGTATAGCGAGCGGGTTGATAGCCGTCCAGTTGGCGTGCTCAAAGAAGATGGACGTGTCGGTTACAATGTCCGGACAACTCCTAGTCAGCGGGATTGGGAAGTAGTTGGTCAAGTCCTGTCCGACTAGCTCCTTCATGGAAGCGCCGTTGACCGGGAGCGCAGGGTTATTTGAGTGCGACGAGCGCCAGAAGTTGGTCAAGTCGTAGACCTCGCCCTGGACCGCGACCCAGAAGTTATCATCGTCAGTGTGTTGGCCAACTTCGTTGATGCTCCACCCCTTGTCGAAGTCCGGACAGAGCAGCTTGCCGAAGAACATAATGAAGAAGATGACGATGCCGCAAAGGAAGAAGATGATCATGCAGATCGCGACCTGCAAAATCTCAGTGAGCGCTGAGTGCCGGAGGACGCAGTGCAACGTACCTTCTCACGCCACGCCATCTGCACGTCTGGTCGCTTCATCCGGCCGATCAACTTGAGCGAGAAGCTGGGGATCCACCACGTGCAAAGCCACACGAAGCGCACCCACCACCTGATAGTGCGTCAACGAGTGTAGGCTGTTAACTACTGGACCGCAGACAAACCTCCGAGAGCTTGATGTTGGGACTTCTTCGACTGTGTTTTGTACCTCCTTCACGGTGACAGGCATCTCATGGTCATCTTGCTCCAGACTGAAGGGCAATGGGTCAGACGAGATCCATGCTCTGTCATCGACTGTACTCACCGTTCCTTCGACTCGTACTCCTGCCCAGCGAACTCGCTCGGGCTTCGCCAACTCGATCCGTCGGGCGGGAGCCCTGGTGATCGTACCTCCTGACCACCGCCAGCATAGTTATCTAGTCCGTTTCAGCTCCCCGCTCATGCTTGTTTGAGTCGCAACTCACCGTAGGCGACGTGTCCGATGGAGCTCTGCGACGCAAAAGGGTTTTTCCCAACGGGCATGCCGAACGCACTTTGTACCCTCGAGTGTCCGCCATAGTTGGACTGTGACTGCAGATCGTCCGCATCGTCGGGATTGTACTCGCTCGCCGCATCCGCCTTGGCGTCTTTCTCGAGTGCGCGAATGGCGTCCTCGACGGACTTCCAGGACTCGTAGGTCATCCAAATCGACGAGCCGGTACCTAGACGATATAAAGTACGTTAGCGTCCAACATCGACAACCGAAAGCAACAGTGCGAAGACACACCAGAGACGTATTCTGACCCGTCCTTCCACCCAAACTCGCTCGGTGTCCTACCATACCGATCGCTGAAGTCCGCAATTGGCATCCGCACACACCAATCGGTTCCTGGGCGCCGTCTCTTGACGATATCTGGCAGCAACAACGACCGAACTTGCATCTTGACTCGCCGCTTGTCAAAGCTGTTGCCGACGCCACTCTCGTTTGGCTTGATGCACAACACCGTCCACGCGCGCGTCCGGTCGAGCGTGCGCAGAAGCTCGCTGACGGCAGTTCCGAGTTGGGTGCAGACACTGAAGACTTTGCCCGGGTCGAGCTCGGCATAGCTGTCATCGGCGGACGGAGGAGTGCCCTCAGGCGAGAGGATCGGCGTTGGAAGTCTAAGCGGGCGCGACGAGACCTGGCATTGGACCAACGTTGCCTTGTCCCGGCTGTGAGTCTCAGCTGCCATACCCGGACCAACCAGGAGCTTCATGACGAAGGGATCTCCGCTCGCGCGGAGGAGCGTGACGAGGCCAGGGTCGACAATGTCTGCGTCCTTCATGGAGAACCCGCGGGCATCGTAGCTGACGGCGCCAGCCCAGTGGTTGATGCCGAACATCGCGCGAGCATCAGCGCCGCCGGCGCCGAACCCAGCGAACGTGCTCGCCCCAGATAGACTGAGCATGCTCTGCCGGCTTCCTGGCTGGGTGGCCAACGTGACATTCGGGCTGCGAAGCGAGTTAGTCACACGATGAATGTACAACATCAAGTCCAGCTTACCTGCTGATGAAGTTGCCATGTGTGCCGAACTGCGCCACCAAGTCCTGAACTAGTGCTACTCCTTCATCCTCGGCTGCTTCTGCTCCAGTTTTGCCAGCGGCAGGACCTTTCCCGACGCGCCATGCGTTGCTCGCCCGACTGATCGACCCAGAGATTCCCGCTGCCTTGACTGACCCAGGCGGTCCACGCAAGAGCTCAGCGCATGCGCTGTTGTCCATGGTCGTAACTTCTGGCAAATGCACACCGTCCGCGTGCAGCTCGCCTGCTGCGCCAATGCCTGGGACTGCGTCGTCGAATATGCGGCGCACGGTATAAGCCTGCACGACCTCGTCCGCAAAGTTGACCGCGAACTCGTCGAACCCGTTCGCTCCGTGCTGGCTGACAAGAGGCATGCCCATACCGGCAATGCTCAAGCCGTTACCACTGCCGCTGGTGTTGGAGCCGTTCGGGGTCCGGCTTTGGAAGCCGGGCACATCAACGAGAACGATCTCCGTCTGAGCGACGCCTTCGTTTGGTGCACAGCGGCGGTTGCCTGCTTCAACGACATATGCGAACAAGATGGCGTAAAGGTCCGCCGCGAGAGCGTCAGTGTGCGCACGGGCACCTGCAGCGTCGAGATGAGTGCTGAGAGCATCGCGGCGGACGTAGCCGACGCGAGTGGCGAGGCCCAAGGCTAGGTCCTCAGAATTGACGCCAAGGAGCTGCGCCACACGCTCCAAAACGGGCATGTTTGCCACTCGGGCGGGCTCGCCCAGCGCTGGCGGGTCGGTGAAGACGATATTCCCGAGCAGAAGCACCGCAAGCAGGAGAGAGGCAATGGCGAACTGAGACTTGGGCTTGATGCCTAACAGCGAGAGCGGTCAGCGAGGCAATCTCTCAAACGACGAGAAGCGGTACTGACCTAGCACGTCCATGGCACCGCGAGTTTCGGACCAGGCGGCGCTGTCATCACCGAGGGAGGCACCGCTAGGCAGGCGGTAGCAGCCACTGGACGCGAGAAGCGCGAAGTCGGACACGTCCAGATCGTCAATGCCTGCAGGAGGTCAACAGAAGGCTCTGACACGAGACGTGAACCCCAAAACTCACCGAGTCGCTCTCGCTCTTGCCCCGCCAGGCCCATGAGCATCTGGTAGAAAACATGGTACGTCCGCTCCTCTGGTCGCAGCTTCACGAGCCTCGCCTTGTCCAGGCCGAATGTCAAGACCTGACCACCGCACACGCGACCCCGTGCATCGAATTGGAGCTCCGTCCATCGGCCATGTCGGGAGCCACTTGGACTCGCAAACGTCTTCGCACAGCCAAACGCGTCAAGCAGCGTCCCGAGCGCGGTAAGCTGTGAGGCAATCTTGTGGTCTCTCTTGCTGCGAGTAGACAAGCGTAGAATCTGGTTGGTGAGCAGCCGTGCCGTGTGCGTTTTGCCGGAAGCCGTCACGCCACTGTAGAGCCGAACGTCGCATAATGAGAGCTGTGTCCGGCAAATCGAACAATGCGAGAGAAACGCACCGAAAGATGACACTCTGGCTTTCGCCGCGGCGACGCATAAGGAGATACATGCGCGCTGCAAGCTCGTACGGGTGCGGTTGGAGGGCTGGATGCCGTGTGTCAGCCACGGGAACAAGCACCACAAACAATCCAAGGACTGACCTGGCCCAGTATTGAGCGAGGTATCTTTAAAACATTGCTCTTCGTATCTGCGTGCACTCTCGTCGTTTGTGCTGGCCAATGGCTGCGGGTGGGGCCGGGCATGCAGCGACAAAATTAGGGGGACAGCATGGGCAGTGTGCGACGGCGATGGATGGAGTTACAACGAGACGGAATACGAGCCAGTCAGCTCCAGAGAGTTAACCTGGGGTGATGATACACGCACCTTGAAGGGGTTGACAACGACCCATGTCGACCAGCCAACACGCGCATATGGCTCATCCGAACGGAATCGCGCCTGCAGCGCAGAGACAAGTGTATCTTCTGTTGGGTACACAGTCCTAAAGTTGGATTTAGCATCATGACTGAGAGTGTACGGGTAATAGGTCGCGAAACGAGATGGGCACGCAAGCGACGCGACTGGCAGCACGGGCGTCAAGCGAAGAACAGCATGCCCACCGTGCTCGCCCTCATAAAGGACCAGCGGATCAGACTGCAGACCCCACCACAGCCCAAGGCAGCAGAAGATGAATTATTCTGTCTCGACTCACGTCTTTCCCTGTGTATTCACAAGTTGTGCGAAGTCGCCGGGTGGCAGACCACCAGCGCTTGTGCTCGGGCCTGACATTGAATTTCAAGCCTACGCGCAACAAGCTACGCGCGGAATTCTAAAGAAAGAGAAAACGGTGAAGGGTAGGACGCGTGTAGAGGGGAGTTGTCAGGGGAGAGGGAAAGGCGAAGAAGCCGGCAGTCGTCATTTCGGACCCAGCCGCACCCCATGAGCTTCGCAATTCCAGCTGGGTAATCAACTCGGGGAAGTGCAGGAATGCAAGTGTAAAAATACTGGCTGATGGATACTTTGAGTTTGGTCGCGGTGAAGCTTGTTCGGCATATCCCAGCCTTACCAATTCATCACCAAGAATCGTGAATGCATTACGTGACTAGAGAGCGTACAGTTCATGAACGAAATAGATAGCCTGACATTACGCCGCGTCCGATGTTGGCGGGGGTGGCGGCGGCGGAGGCTGATTCGGATGCGGTTCGATTTTCGTTGCCTCGCGCTTGACCTCCTCCCATGCCTCCAGGTTCTGCTTGCACCAATCGCGATGTACACGTGCCATCGCCAACGCCATCTCACGCAAGTCCGCTACTTTCTGCCGCTGGAATCGATCAAGGTCTCCCTGGATCGCCTGTGATGAAAACTTGAGGTCCTGACTGGCGAGTTGGAGTGCCTCCTCGAGCTGATTCGCGGTCTCGCGCGTCTTGGTGATATTGTTCCGCCGTGCCGACTCGGGGTCGACATCCATCATTGACTGGATAGAGTAGCTGAGCGCATTGAGCAGTCCCGAGCCGCCGCTCGTGGTGCGTCGTGGGCGTGGCGGGACAATCTCCGTCTGTCGCACTGGCTGCTCTTGTGCGTGTGCAGTCGCCGCGGCACCAAAGACACTCCCGCCGTTGATCGACGGCCGGTCGAGCGCTTCATGCAGCCTCCGCGCTTCCGCCTCACTTCTGTCAAGCTCGGCAAGCTGGGCACGCTTCGAGTCGAGGCTGTCGCGCGCCAGCTCGAACTGTACGTGTTTCTGGTGACGAAACCCGAGCAGCTTGCGGATCACAACGGCAAACTGTGAGTACTCGTGCAACGGCTCAGACCACCGCTGTTCAAACTCCTGTAGCAGCTGCGTCGTTGCAAGATAGTTGGCGTCGATCGCCTGGCCCGTCTTCTCAAGCGTTGCAGCCAGAGCGCCGCTCTCGGACAGGCTGAAACCGTTAAACACGCCACCGAGCTCGGCATGATCGTTGCCGTACTCGGACCAGCGTTTCATGGTGCGTCGGGTCACCTTCTCAAGCGGGCCAGAGAGGTGCCCAGCAAACTTATTGGTGAAGGCCTCCGAGTCAAGGAAGCGCTGGTCGGGATTGTGCAAAGACTGGGCCGGTGAAGGGTGAGGAAGGACTTGGTACACCGGATTCGGATTGGGGTCACATGGGTTAAGCGGTGATGCCTTGAGAATATCCTTTGGAATGAGAGCGATTGGGTCGGAATGGAGAACCTCCGTCTGAGTCGCAGTTAGCATCAACGTAGACACGATGTCGCAGCTAGACGAACCCACGAGACCTCGCCATCCAGGAATCGATGAAACGAGTGCTCCTTGCTGAGAATCGGATGACGCGCAAGACGGTTGAGGAATGCTTGAAGCATGCGCTTGCGGCGTGCGATCATGGTGGCGTCCTCCTTCGCCTTGGTCTGCTTGACCGCATAGTCCGAGATAGACTGCTTGTCGGGGATGGGTGGGATGATAAGAATCGGGTAGAGCTTGGTGAGCGCGTTGCGGAGCGATTCAAACTCTGAGTACCGCCTGCGGGCGATGCTTCCCTGTGGGCGCGCGAGTCCTGTTAGACACTACGCGATTGCACAGTGAATCAGACATACTCCAGTCTTGATCACATAGACAATGTAGGTCCCACTAGTTCCTTCTGCAGTCTTCTGTGCGTCGACAATCTGTGAAACTGAAGTCAGGACGAGCGTGCGAGATGACGTCCGTAGGTGTAGCAGACCAGAATCTCCGCGTCGTCCTCGTGCAGATACCGGTCTCGCGCACACCCGCATTCCTCTCGCTGGATGTACTGTTGAGCCCAGTTCTGTGATGAGGTCGGGAACGAAGAGGCCTTGGCCGGCAATGGAGGCAGTCCTGGCTGCGGCTGCGGCTGCTCAGTCGTGAACTCTTCGCCGCCAGTCTGCTCTTCCTCGTCTACCACGCGAAACGACATATCGCCCGAGTCAGGTGAAGGTGCTCGAGGCACTGGTGTTCCATCTCCGTCCACATCCGTGCGGAAGGGATTAGCATCGTCGTCAAAGGTGGCCATGTCCAAGACGCGTTCTGGTCCGCACAGTCCCGCGCGGCTCGCTCCGCAGTATGTCACATGTCTGCCTCTTCTCTCTACTGTCTGTAACATTATCAACGTGCTTTGCAAAGTCTATTGTGTTGGCTTGAATCACGTTTATGGCCAGAAGATGCACTGCTACAGCGCTTCGATCCTCTTTCGCCACCTGTTAACTGGCAAACAGATCTCTGACCCCGGGCTGTTCTCGTCAGACTTTGACACTTGAAGTAACTAGCAGACAATCCGAGCTATCTTCATATGTTGCGCGTTTCTCATACTGGAGTCGGTCGGCAGGGACATGTTCGTCACTACGCGTACTCTCCCCTGCTCGACCCTTGGTATTCATTTCCCGGCATTTTTGCTCCATCGCTACAAAAGATTCTCTGTTTACCCGATCTGCATTTCCTGAACTTAGGATCTTCCCTCACTCTCAAATGGAGCTGAGTCCGCACTAAGTTTGGGCTTACCACACTCTTTGCGCCAACAACGGCTCCCAGAATGGCATCGATAATGTTGGCACACTGAGGGATGATGCTCCAAATTTGACATGCCGCTTGAGGTTCAGTGATGCCGAATTCCTACACCTACGCGGTTTATTCGTGGAACTCAACGGGGGTTTTCCGTGCCGATCGCCTGGAATGCTACTTGCCGACAAGTACAACGAAACACTCCTTGACAATGTGCGCGTTGACTGGGAAGCTGGAAGTAAAGAATGTGGCCGAAAGTACCCAAGGCTTGCTGCAACTCGTTTGACCCCGCCGCGTTGTCGTTGGAGAGATTGCTTCATACCGTCACCTTACATCGATAGCCGGCTCAGCGGCGAAGATGGCAGCTGGTTCATAACCCTCACCGCCAGGGAACGCCGGAGTGCTTGCGGATTACAATCCGCTGAGTCCGCTGGCCTTCTAGCGTACTCAGCATCTTGAGATTCGTACCAATGATTGTTTTCCGCATTAGCTGCAGGTGCATAGCTTCTCTTGCGCCTCGCAGCACTACGTTCCAATGGAGGTTGAACCGTTGCTGTCTGGACACTGTACATCATCCGCGCTGGACAAGGTTTGTCACAAATTGGGTGTCTACAAGTGCGTCAACTGTTCAATAGATACTCTGCCGCCAAGATGGTCCGACCCGATCAAACAGACGTACAACCCACTAAACTAAGTAATGCATAACCAAGTCCGCTGTCAATGACTGTGTACACAAAGTCGGAGTTTACCGCGTCCCGAAACTCTCCTCTGCCTCTTGAATTTGCTAGATCGCCGCAACACCAGCGTCAGCTGTGAATCAGATCTCACGGCGATTCTCCTACGCTAGATTATCCTTTGCCAATCGGAAATTCTGTCAAAGTCACATTTCTCGATCGTGCTGTGACAGGAACTTCACATCGTTTGAGCGTTATCACTGGGCCACGCGTTCCAGATCCTTCGCTGTCACCTAACAGACGCTTCGCTTGCTCTTCACCAACAATCGGTTCCATCTTTGTGGGGCAACGTGTCACGACTACCATCCGACCTGAGACGTTCTGTGACATTCGATTGAGTCACCCAATACACCGGCGACAACAAGTACTTTAACCCGCAGCATTTCCAACTGGCTCGTCTCTTGAATCCCTCGCTATGGCTTCGACCTCCAGAAACCCATTTGCGCCGTCGACGAGGTTTCACTCAAAGACTTCGCCGTCGAACTCTTCGCGGCAGGTAACACTGCCACCACTGCCTGAACTGCACGACCCGGCGTTTCTCGATCTGCTCCTTCCCCCTTCCTCAGACACATACTCTCTGGAGAGTCGAGGAAAAGCCGGCTCGGGTGATATCTCCCTTGACATCTCAAACGAGGCCGCGCGTCTTACGCAGAACGGCCACAATCGCTCCAGACTCCTCAATGCTTTCAACATTCTCGATGCAGATATGGAAGCAGAACCCAGAGACTATGAGCCATGCCTCAAACTGGCATGGGACGAGGACCCATTGAGCACCATCCGGCTCATCTTCCATCTGCGTTCAATCCACCAGGGCCGCGCTTTGCGCGCCGAATTCTATCGCGCATTTGCGTGGTTGTACCGCAATCATCCACGCAGCGCGATCGGAAACCTCGAGGTGCTCGTCGCGCCACTTATTGCACGACGTGGACGTCCACGCAAATCGGATGAGGAGAAGGAGGACGGATGGACGTTCGCCGAGACGGAAGAGGAGGCGGACCTGCGACCCGATGTGAAGGTATCGCATGGATACTTCAAAGATCTACTCAACATACTGCTGCTGGAGACGAATGGCGAACTAGAACCGGAGTCAGAGTTCGAGGCATTGTTGCCGCCGCGCATTCCGAAGTCGGACAACCCGCGACGG
>Ga0247815_10002249_pt1 | contig 14315 bp, 17 predicted proteins | sample UWRJL194509B1_FD_181014 | JGI IMG/M metagenome (GOLD analysis project Ga0247815, IMG submission 181014) | Plant litter microbial communities from Arlington Agricultural Research Station in Wisconsin, United States - UWRJ-L194-509B-1 | ecosystem: Environmental > Terrestrial > Plant litter >... | reverse complement strand
TGAAAAAGTTGTCAAGCAGCTTTTTATCGAAACAGGCGAGATAGCTGGATACACAATAAAGTCAACAGCGGCACCAAGCACACGAGGTCGTACGAACGTTGACCTGGACGTCCACTTGCGTGTCTGGAACTCCTCTACGCAGTCTGTGCAGTTGGTAAGAACCTGATTGAATCGTACGCGCAGTCTTTCAACGTCTGCCGAGGTCTGGTACGCGTAGAGGCGCAGGATGAACACGGACGCCTCGACGTGGACGGGATTTGCGAGTGGACAGAAGAGGTGGTGGCGGCCGTCGATCTTCTCGGCTTGTATAACAAAGTCAAGAATGGCGCGAAGGGTAGTCTCGTGGACGCCGCCGAGGCCCACGGGTACATCGCGCAAGTCGTCGAGGAGACGTTTGAATTGTGGCTCATCCTTAGGGACCACAGTAAGCTGGGGCTGCGGCATATGCGCGGCCGGTCAGCGTGCGTTTGTGGATATCGGAGCAAGGGTACAGTCACGATTTGGCGCGAGTAGAAGGTGCAGGCAGAGAGCCGTCGTGACGTGAAGAGACCAAGTCGCCGAGCGGGGTTACACGCTTTGTCGCGCGTTTCCATCCTCCCATTACAACCTCTCTCGGCGCTATGAACGTCACGGACATCACGTTTCTTGAAAATGCCCTCGCTGTTGACAGCGAGCTCAGAGATGTGCGATTGGCTGTTCGATGCCTCGCTGTGGTTGTCTGAGATCTTGCAGACTCTGCGGGACTGCAGCCAGACCCTCGAGAAACATGTTCGTCTATCGGTCTGCGTGCAGTTATTTCAAAGGTTTGAACGGGCTTCACTCAGCTTAGGGTTATGCTTGGAACCCTCAATCGGATTCACTCGACGCCGCACCACGAGCGTTCGTCCAAGCCGCCAGCATTGGCGTTACTCCCTCACCACCCATTCAGGCGATGATCTGCTGGCGAAACTTGATCCTGAACTGAAGGAATGCGCTGAAATGCATGGTGAGGCCTCGCACTGCGTCAAACCTAGCGTGTCTCGTTCTCACGAGAGTGTAATACAGCCAAGATCGCGTCGGCCATTCCCCAACATCAGTACTGGCGCTGGAAAGATCTGTGGGCCCGGCACATCCAAAGCGAGGTCTTCGTTATATCTCTGCGCCACTATCTACAGACAGGCCAGCTGCTGTCGCTCGAGGGGACATCTGGCGTTCTAGGATGTGTGTATAACCACATGATACCGGCGCAGCCTTGGTATCACCTGACCGCTTGCAGTCCAGGACGAATGGAAGGATCGCTTCTACCTAGCACCCGAGGACTACCTGCACGGAGTCATCAACATGGTTGACGAACTGAGCCGCCTTGCGGTCAATCTGGTGACGATGGGCGATTTTGAGGGACCACTGAAGGTTTGCTTTCGCCATTTCAACACTACAGCGAGACTAAGGTATTTCAGATATCGACGTTTGTGAAAGTCCGGGTGAAGGCTGCTTGCGGTATGATCATTTCCCGCTGACAATCCACTGCAGGAGGTCTTTTCCGCGTTCACTCTAGTGAGCAGGTCATTCTACTTGGCTTTTTGCATTAGCCGATAGATCTTCACAGCTCAATCTCAAGAACGACAACCTTCGCCGAAGATTCGACTCGATGAAATATGTTCAGAAAAAGCTTGAAGAAGGTGATATATGGTCAATTAGTTGATCGACGTCATCGTGCTCACCAGATTTAGTCGTGTACGATGTCTCCCTGCGGCAGCTCGTCAACCGTGACAGACCTGCGACAACCGCGCCGTCTAGCTGAATATTCAGAATGCATAAACTGACCACTGCTATCTGTAAAACTACTTAAAATGGATAACATGTTGATTCTTCGACCTGCTAATGATCTTCGGATCGACGCGGAAGCATTTCGAACGCGTGACGAACTCCGAGTTGCCTCTTGTCTTCTTCCCTACCACTCACTTTCTCCTCCGTCCCCTCATCCGCATCCCCTTCCGCGACACTTCTTCGCACACTTAAATGGATAGCAGGCGACGTGGGGCGCAGAAGCGACCAGCCCAATCAGAAGGTCTGCGTGCTCGTTGCTGTGCTCAGTTCTGTGCTCAACTCTGGCGACCTCTTTGATTCACGTCTTGGCTAGGCCACGAGGTCTGGGCCAAGCTTACGGGCTCTATTGGCAGCATCAATGACTCGCTCATCTCGTCCACCACATCAGAACACATCCTTAGAGCGAACCGCTTGATGAACGAGCTCGAGATCGCCATTGCTGAGAACAACCCTGATGCATTTGACGCAAAGCAAGAGAAATTGCGTGTGGTTCTCGAGGAGATAAAACGGGCGGCCAGGAGAGATCACACGTGCGGCTGAGTATTTGTGCTGTCTGCCTCGTGGATGTTGACGCGCATGACTACTTGGTTTCGCCAGCCTCATGGGAGAGTCTCTCGAAACCCTGTCTGTCCTCAAAGGGATGCGAATAGCTGATGAAGCAGCGCGAGTTCAAGGTTAGATGGTTGAGCATGTGTTAATCTTTCCTCAGTACTCACTGACTGGCCTCGTGAACAGCCGTGAATGAAAAGCGGAACATCAAACGACAGAAGATGTCTCCTTCAGCCGGGCCCTCAGGACCACCACGCACAGCCATGTCCCCGCCGCTCGTACAAACAGCAATGCGAACTGCATCACAGCAGGTTGCGCCGCTTGGACGACCGCCAAAGAACAAGATGCCCGGACTACCATTACGCGACGGCCGAGATGTCGCGTTCAAGCAATCGAAAGGCGAAACCGATGGGGAATGGATTCTAGCAAAGGTAGTCAAGGTTATCGACGCGGTAAACTACATCGTTCAAGATGTCGATCCAAGTCCGGATGGTACCGAGTGAGTAGCGGCGGCAGCGTATCCAAGCAGCTAGCTCATCCTAAACTTGCCATTTCCCAGCAAGTTTCCTGCGACGCTCAGGGACATCATCCCGCTTCCGGATTCAGACGCGCCTAACCCTTATCAAGGTTTCCCTAGTTATCCCAAAGGAACCCGAGTCATCGCCCAATACCCGGACACAACCTCCTTCTACCCTGCACAAATTATTTCTGGCAGGGTAAGTTCTCGTTCTTCCATTGTCTTTTTGTCTTTTCTTATGCTGTTGGCTTTTCATAGCACCCGCCTGCACCAGGAACGAAGCTGGAAACATACTCGCTCGAATTTGACGACGATGAGCACATGGAGAGAAAGGTGCCCGCCCACCGAGTCGTTGTCCCTCCGATGCTGTGAGCTAGCGATGTGGGCTCATACGCGTGGTTGTGACCATCACGCAAGATCATGTGTCACGTGAGTGCCGATACTAAACCTTTTAGACTAATCAAGGCTGACCAGATGGTGCAGTTTGTTTTGTTTTGTATGAAATCACGCCATGCCACGGCCGCCCGCCCGATTCAGGCTTTACTATCCACACCGTCGTACGACTGCAATTATGAGTAATACGCCGTTGATCTGACAAGTAAAGCGATGATGCTTGGAGTCGCCTATTAATATTTCAACCAGCGAGAGTGCAACCTTGCCAACCGGCTTCGAAGTCCGTACTCTGTGACACGCCTGGTTTCTGTCATCCAGTAGTTTAGTCTGAGAGACTCAACAGTCGGGTCACCAATCCGACAGTTAGCCGAGGAACCAAACCATGTCACCTCTCCGATTAACGTCTTACTTCTGCAAACTGTCCTGCTAAATACGGCGCCCTCTCAGCCGGCTTGGCCACCGTTTGCTGATCCGACCAGATGACAAGGGCAAGCCGTAACGCGGGCTTCTGGGATTGCTGCGAATGTCCCATCGCGTCCGCAACACACACCTGCAGTCCTCACAAACCCTGCAGGCCCAAGCGCCCTGAGTCAGTTGTCCACAACTGCTCCGGCCGCCCGGTTACAGCTCCAGATTTGAGGCGGCGGTCGAGTCACATGACGTGATCTATGTGCTTACTCATCGGCAAACTCAGTTTTCGGGCCGACGGGTATTCAGTGCCTCAGGCCCATAAATGCTGCTGACGTCTTTGCCCTCTGCTTTGTCTTTTTCCGCGCACGAAAATACTCCACGGCCAGTACGCGCGGCCTGCCACAGGTGCTTGAGATAGTCACGTCTCCCACTACGGCATAAAAGGACGCTCTGCACGCCACTCGTACGGCAGCGACCCATTTCACGCGGTCGTCCCACTTGCCTTCGCGCCACGGGCGATTTGAGCCATGTCTGCGAAAGATTTGACAACGCCCCGTGCTGCGACACCTCCCACGACTGAAGATGGAGCAGCTGTCACACGGAAGGCTAAGCCCGGCGAGAGCTGGAAAGCGAGCGAGGTGTGTCTACTTTCCTACCAACATGCGAGTCAATTCCTCATAACATCTAGGTTCAATCCATACCTCACAACAACATGAAGGCGTGTCTTGTAGTTCAGCCGCATCTTCTCAGCTAATCAGATAATCTAACCAGATCATCGTTCCTGGGTTAATGATCACTGGTGAGTGAAGGAGGCGGCGCCTGCTGTATCGTGTCAGCTCATGCTTCGATTAGTCTTCTTGGCAGCATTGGACCAGACAATCGTGGCAACAGCTTTGCCTAAGATTGTCCAGGACATTGGTGGCGAGAAGGGGTACAGCTGGATTGGTAGTGTGCGTCACAGGCCTGAGCGCGAGGCCCAAACACTAAACACTGACGCTATTGCCTGTAGTCGTACCTCCTCATGAGCGCCTGCCTCATGCCTCTGTATGGCCGCCTCAGCGACATTCTCGGCCGCAAAATTATTCTCTTTAGCGGGATTGGCATCTTTTTGCTTGGGAGCGCATTGTGCGGAGCAGCTCAATCATTCATCTGGCTGGCCGTTTGTCGTGGGCTGCAAGGCGTTGGCGCCGGTGGTCTGATGCAAATGACGCTTATCATCATCTCCGACATTACTACTCTCGAGGACCGCGGCAAGTTTGGTGGCTTCCTCGGTGCCACTTGGGGAATCGCCAGTGTCGTCGGGCCTCTGATTGGCGGAGCATTCACCGACCATGGTACGCGTTGCGTTTGAATCTCCCCGACACACTGGGCTAATTAATTTTAGTGTCTTGGAGGTGGTGCTTCTGGGTCAACCTCCCGGCTGGCGGCTTCGCTGTAGCGCTGCTGTTTTTCCTCAAGCTCAACCCTCGTCCATCCAAGACCCTTCAGCAGCATATCAACGAGTTTGACTTCCTCGGTCTTTTCCTCTTGATGTCAGGTGTCGCCATGCTTCTCGTCGGCTTTAACTTTGGCGAGACAAGCTGGAGCCAGGCTCGGACCATCGTCCTTCTTACACTCGGCGCCACCTTCATCATTGCAGCTTCAATCTGGGAGTGCTACACCACTCGCGTACCGATCATCCCACCCCGCCTGTTCAAGACCAGAACAACAGCAGCAATCATGATCAGCGTGTTCATCCACGCCTTCACGTTCTTCTCTGCCTCGTTCTACACCCCAGTGTACTTCCAAGCCCTCGGTTCGGACGCAACCATGAGTGGCGTCCGCGTCATTCCCATGTCGTTCGGTGCCAGTATAATCTCTGTCGTGGCGGGCATCTATCTCAGTAAGACCAAGCGCTACCGTCCCGTCATCTGGATCGGTTGGGTCATTGGAACGCTGGGCACCGGCCTCATGATCATGATGGACGAGAATACGAGCGTGGCGGCCCAGGAGATCTATATTCTCATCTCGGGTATCGGTATTGGATTCTTGTTCCAGCCTCCGCTTATTGGTGAGTTGGTTTGGTAGTGACTACGTGGCCTCCGCGGTGCTAATTATCCCGCAGCTCTCCAGGCAGCCATGCCACTCGAGCTGACGGCGGTGTCGACTGCGGCGTTTGGTCTTACTCGCACGCTTGGCGGCACCGTAGGTATCGCAGTGGGTGGATCGATCTTCTCGAGCGATGTGCAACGACGTGTGCGCCAGTATGTCGCCGATGGACGACTCGACCCATCTTTCCAAGTCGGTAGCCTCCAGCGCGATATCAGCAGTATTCATCAGATACCTGTACGCTCTAACACGCTCGTGATCGGCAGACCAGGTTGCTAACATTGACTGTGCAGGACGAAACTACTCGGAAGCTGCTCGAGCATGCGTTCACCAAGTCCATCGCCCTCATCTGGATTGTTTGCACGCCACTCATGTTCGTTGGTCTCCTGGCTGTGCTTTTCATGCGGCATTACTCTCTCGAGCGCAACTTCGTCCGTGGGCCCAAAGGCGAGCCAGTTCCAGATGCCAGCGAGACGACAAGCGCAACGGCAGACGTCGAAGGGGCTGTCGGCGAGGACGACTCAGAAGTACCGTCCAAGGAGAAGGCTGACAGACCCGCGGAGAAGGCGGAGGACGCGTCGAGGTCAGTCGCTGCGTCCGTACATGAGAAGCGGGCATCGGTCTCGTCTTCATGATTGTCATCACGACAAGTTCGCATCCGACTTACACCTGCATTCATCTGCATGACATCACGCATATAAGAACGTGCAAAATCTACAGAAAGGTGCCTTATGATGTATGGTATCTTGCTAATAATTGGGCATACGAAATAGGATCTCGTGCAGCGCGCATGAGCTGCTTATATGAAGATACCTCCGAAGGAATCTGACGGTTGGTTTTGTCATTGGAGCCACGGGTGGGACCGGGACCCCAGAATGTGGGAGCTGACGCAACTTGAAGTCACGAGGTCCGGTTGCCGTAGCCTCGACAATTTTCTCGAATTGTCGAGTACCACCCCGAACACATCTCTCTCTATCATAAAAGCAGACCGCAGGATCCTCGGCGCCGCAAAGCCCATTTCCCCGAGATCATACTTCTTAGCATGTCTTTGAGTCGTAACTTCTTCAACGAGGTGAGTTGCGAAGTTTTCGTCATTGGGCCGTATGTTGACAATTGCACGCGCAGCTTCGTCCCCTGTTTCGCGTTCTCGAAGACCCATTCTTCCATCACCCTCAGGCGCTCTTCAATAGCAGGGGCAGCATCACCGCACACCACCCGTTTGCATGGAACCGCGCAGGCTTGACCGGACCAGCAGTCGACTTGCATGAATCTGACCGCGAGTACATTGTTGAGGCGGAGCTCCCAGGGGTCAAGAAAGATAACGTAGAGGTCCGGGTTGGCGATAATGGCCAGTCTATCACGATCGAAGGAAAGTTCGACATACGCTCGCCAGCAGAGCATCAGCAGGCGGCTACCACAGTGAACGAGACCGCGGAAGCCCAGATAGTTACAGATACCGCTGAACCACCCCCGCAGCAATCAAGTGAGCAAGCGCAATTATCTCTACCTCGACAGGACGCATCTGACGTTGGAGCAGACTTGCGCGAGCTGACCAGCGAGAGGCAATTCGTGGGCAGCTCGATGTTCACGCGCACACTCTGGCTCCCGCGACGTGTCGAGAGTACAAATGTCACCGCCAAGATGGAGGACGGAGTGCTGACGGTCAGGGTACCGAAGCTCCTCCAGTCTGAGCCAGACGCGGTGAAGGTGCCCATCGCGTGAATGTACCCAAGCGGTATGATCTGCCTCGTCGTACTGTATATGTAGCATATCCCAGTAGCGCGAATGTACGATATAATCCCCGCTCAGTGTTATAGCTGGAGTCTGAAGGTTGCAAGTGTTGTGGATTGCAGGCAAGCGCCTTGGGACGGGTCCGCACTCCGACCCGCGCTCAGTCTCGTATTTTCTTATGGCTTCGATGGACCTGGACCTGCCGCCAATTGCGACGCTGGACGACACGTTCAGCTCGCCTGTTGCGCCGCGTAAGCAGCCATCTGGTTCTACAGCACACAATGGGAACGGGTACGCGAGTGGGTCAGAGCAACCCGACACTGACGCTGCGGACGACTCTGAGGCGGACGAGGTCGACCAGGCCGATGACACGGCAGCCGACGCCGAGTCAACTGCAGCCGCGCCTACTACATCTTCCGCGTCTGCACATCCGAAACACAAATCGAAGCCAAAGATGAAGCTCAAGCCCATCACGCATACGCCTGGACACGCGCTGCTCCCGCTCAGTCGCGTCCAGAAGATTGTTAAAGCTCACAGCAAGTCCGCACTTACCTTTTGTATCTTGTAGTCTCACCATCTATCTGCAGCGGAGACCATGCCGTTCTCCAAGGAGGCAATGCAGCTGGTGGCTGTTGCAACTGTGCGTCGAGTTCTGCGCTGCGCGAGTCTTGCACTCACTAGACCTTATTGTTTGCAGGAAGAGTTCACCAAACACTTTGCAAAGGCTGTTTACACCGAGTCGCAGGCAAAGAACAATCGATTTATGACTTATAAGGACTCTGGTGGGTGCACGCGCGCGCTAAATCACCACGAGAGTTTGCCAACCTTCGTCTCGCAGTCCAAGTGGTACACAACAACGACGAGTTCAGCTTCCTGGCCGGTCGGTCTCATTTCGTTAGCTGTTTCTCCCGTGTCCTCACAGTCTTATTGTAGACATGGTTCCCCAGCCAGTCTCGATCGCTGCTGCCTTCAAGCGGCGTCAGGAGAAAGAGGCCGACCTTCCTAATGCCGATGGCTCGCATGCCGTAGCGGAGCGGACAAACGCTGTGACGGTCAAGACCAAAGGCGTGAAGCTCATTATCAATAATGGCAAGCACAATGGTCACGAAGGCCCACCGCCGGGAATGCCTTGGCCACCTCCAGCCGGCCCGGATGGCGAGGTTGTTCACTGGGGACCAGTACCGCCACCCCCTCACATGTTCCCACCCCCGCCCAACGGCTTTCACTATCCCGGCTGGCCTGGACCTCCACCTCCCATGCCTCCCCACATGCGAAGTGGACAGATGACCTTCATCCCTGGGCCTCCGTTTCCACCTCCAGGCGACTGGATGCATCTGCCGCCGCCGCCGCCAGGTTGGCGTCCACCACCCGGTCATCCGATGGGCCCGCCTGCTCTTCCTCGCCAAAATTCCAGCTCCGAGGCCTCCAGTTCCTCCACAGGGCGGGCATCGCGCCGTGCATCTCGTTCGAGCAACGCCAGTGCGACGCCAAAGACCAATGGCACATCCAAATCCAATGGCACGACTGCAACGACATCCCCAGACGAAGACGACTCTCAATCAGTTCCACCTGGCTCGCTCGATCCTCGACTGCTGCACAGCTAGTCTATACCGAGCATCCTGCCGTCCTTCACTTAGCTCTTTCGCCTGCATTTCGGTTTCGGACTGTGCTGCATGTCATAAACTCTGATCCAGTGTAAGATTATCTTCTAGTAGTTGTTACTATCTTCGCATTACAGGGTGCTGTATCTGCGCGTATTGAAGCATGAAGCCTGCCGACCTCGTTCGGGCTTCCCTACGTCAGTCCCAGCCGTGGGACTGCTGATTCTATGCTTCCTCGCGGTGATGCCGTAGGCGCGCATGTCAGCGCTGCGAGGTTGCGTAGTGCCTTGCAGTGACGTTCCGCGGCTTGCCGAGGTGACGCTCTCGACCCGACCGTGGCGGCTGGAAGACTGAACACCGCCAGCACAGACGTTGGCCTCTTGCCAGCTACTAATCAAGTGTACAAAGGCGAACTCCTCAGCCCGTCATGCCGATGAGTCTTCCGATCATTTCGATCGCACCGTATGTGAACCGCACGGACGACAATGAGAACGAGCGGCTGGCGACTTCGGCCGCGTTACACCGGGCGTGCGTTGAATACGGGTGTGGAGGTCTTGTTATCCGCAATTCTGCACCCGTGCTGAAGATTGTGGCTCAGGTTCTTTTATCTCGACATAACCTCTTTCGCGTCCAAGGCGGAGACGGATGAACTTGAACGACTGGCGCAACAATTCTTCAAACTGCCACAGGTAGTCAAGGACAAGATCAGTATAGAGAATCAGGACCTTGCCCGTGGTGCGTGAGCAAACGGAGGATGCGCGCTGGCGCCGATCCCTTGTGTGCTCGTGCGATGCGCGTGCCACTTACTTATGCCCAACGCCGCCACCCTGCAGGATATCAGCGGCTGAACCAGAACGTGACTCAGGGCAAAGCCGATGCCCACGAAGGTATCGACTTCTATCGGCCAGTGGAAAACCCGGACAGGCACCAGCCGCTGTGGGGTGAGAACCAGTGGCCGGCGGACTACATGGTCCAGGGGTTCAAGTCGACCTACGAGCGCTGGATAGACAGGATGAAGGAATTAGGCACCATTGTGGTGCGCCATGGCCTGCTTGATTGCTCCGCCGCTTATCCTGACGTGCTCGGCAGATGGAGGCGTAAGTCTACTTTTGTCAGGCGGAGGAATCGCGCATTCAGAGACCGCCGCAGTATGGCTGTAGGACTTGGAATGACTGAAGACGAGTGGGCCGACCTCAGGGGCAAGGTTGACGACAGCTTCTGGGTGTGTCAGCTGTGTCTCATGTTCCCGAGAGTTTGCTCATGGTACGATTGTTTGTAGGTCATGCGGGTCATCGGTCAGTCAGGTCCACCGCGACTGTGGCGAGCGTCACCTTCCCACTAAATGTCGCCATTGGTAGGATACCCACCGCTTCCAGAAGGCCACAACGGTTTTTCTTGTGGGGCACACAAGGACTACGGTTGCCTGACGTACGTTGCTGTCCTGGCCCGCAGATGATCCTCGATGACATGACCTCGGCGTTGAAGGTTCCTACATCAGGATGACACTCCTGAGGCGCTACAGGTGTTCCTTCCTGCCACGAGCCCCGCTTATGCCGTATCTCGGGTGGAGGGTAGCGATGCCGCAGCCCAAGGCGGGTCCGGCAGCACACTACCTCGGGAGGAAAACATGGAAGAAGGGTTATGGCTCAACGCCGACCCGAGGCCCGGCTGCGTTGTAGTGAACGTCGGCGAGATGTGTGCGTTCTTTGTTTCAATCGTCCAACCATGCTCAAGCTGACGTGAGCGGTTTTGCGCGTGCGCGTGCGTCTGTTCGCTTCTGCAGGGGAGATCTGGTCCGCGGGACTGTATCGCAGCACGCTGCACAGGTGCGCAGGCCCAAACGTGCGTTGCCCCACGACAAATCGCTAAACAGCAGAGTGGTTTCACCGCGCCGGGTCACTGGGATGCAGGGTAATCCATCGCGGCTCCAATTATAGGGGTAAGTCGGCGACGGGGCGTGTGGTGACTGAAGTGACGGCAACTGAAGTCAACTGAATGCACCACGCCCGTCGCAGTTTCTGTCCCATTCTTTTTCGAGCCCAATTATACGTCGTACATTGCAGCGCTTCCTGCTGCCGCCCGCGCGTGGGAAGCAGCCGAGGGGAAGGTCTCTCGACCGCCGGCTCGGAGCGTGTTGACGGAACCGGTTGTGTACGGCGACTGGCTGAGGTGAGCGCGCCTGCGATATCAACACCAGGGCTACCCAAGATCCGGTCTCACTGAGACCCTTATGACAGGTCGAAGGTGGCAGGCAATTTTGAAGTAGGGAAAGGCCGGTACGATCACTAGAGATACGACTAAACACCTATCTCCGCACCGACTCTCATGCGAAAGGAGAAGAAGTAGGCCCTTCGCGCTGTAGAGCTGCAACTGTTCACAATATTCACGTTGGTTTTAATGGAGCTGTTGTGCTCGTCGTGATGATCACTGTGGCACCTCAACGGGCAAAGTCTGCACTCCGCGGATATCTCGGTTATATTGCGGTCTCGCTTCAGCAGTGCTCGCGTGATTGGCTGAACTGCCCCGAGCAGATTAGAGGCGCGCCGAGTAATTCCCACATCGATAATAAGACGCGGCGTGCTGGCAAGTGAGCCGGTCCAACCCTCCGAGTGCCCATCACCAACCTCCTGTCATGGATCCAGTCCCATCCTTCGCTGTGTGTACCTTCGCTAATCCTTTGCTATCGTTTCTGGCTTCTAACGTTAGCCCCTCCAGCGCGGTGAGACCGTCTGGCTCTGGACGCAGGTTGAGCCTACGGGCAACAGCTGGACCCTTGCCACGGTGCTCTCGGTCAACAATACGGCACACTATGAGAGCGTGCGTCCGCCGAGCGCCTGACTGTGGTCAATTATTCATTGCTGTTACAGGCGCGCAACTTGTCGTACAATGTTGTGTTCTACGACCGCTACAACCGGAAGGTGTCCACCACCGTCGGCCCCTCGCTCATCCGCAGGAAAGGCCACGTCGGTGCCAACACTGTCGAACCCATAGCGGTTTGAGTGTCAGTACCTTTCTCGCGTCGTGCTTTCGCCTTCTGCTCCAAGCCTTGCCTACGTGCACATCGCTCTCCTGCATCTTTAGACACCTTGCATGCTGCCCACCGAGCGCCTGCTCTCACACACACATCATCATCACCTGTTCCGGACCCGTCTGCATACCTGTACTACCGCGCGAACAGTTCTCAATATTCACCCTGCACGCTTGGTGCCGCCCACCACTTGTTTGCGAGCCCAGAGCGACGACGATTGAACTTTTTCCGAATGATGTGCGCGCCACGGAACGAGGCGTGCAGCCGGCCTCGCACGGTGGAACGCCACCTGCGAGAGAGGCGCAGGTTGATTTGTTTGTTTGCTACCCAAACGGTCACCGAGAAGCGTACGGCTCTGCGGTGGGCCGCACGTGTTCGCGGTGTTCAACGGCGCGGGTGCGATGCAGGTCATTTGGCCGAGGTTGCGAAGGAAGCATGTGGGATGACGAGGAGATTGAATGGCCGTTGGTGTTGCGCCACATGGGCGGGCGGCGGAGCACACTTCCTCGAATAACGGATTGCGTGTCACTTGAGCAGGTAGTTGCGCAATGGAAAGTCACGTGCTAGCCACTGGTTAGATCTATAACTCCGCGGAGCGGCGACCGATCAAATAATACCGGGAAACGTGCCCGAAAACCCGGAGACAATGGCCACCGTGGCAACAACCGGTTAAACTAGCGGAACTCTAGGTGCACGGGTTGTGATTGTCTGCTGCAAACAGCGAGAACTGAAGCCGAGCCACGCCACATGGGCTCTTTGTAAAATGAGGAGCTAGATAATCATGTACTCCAGCTACAGATATTAAACCCATGGCTTGCTATTTTTAGTCAGTAGCGTTACTGGGAGCTGGCTAGAGCAAGCATAATCTGAGTCAGCCGTGCCGGTGAGAATGCTTGGTGGCAGATCGTCTCTTGCAGCAACGTTCTGCAGTTTGAAGCTTCGTTGAACCTCGCACGTGGTGTCGAACCGCAGAGCCATCACATGGGTTTACCCATTCAACGGTGCCACGGCCCGTGGCGAGGCAGGCGAGCAGAGAGATAGGAAGCTCTCTCTCTCGAGGGGCCACGACACAGCCGAACCTTCGGCGAATGGGATGCGCGCTCCGCGAGCTGGCATGAGAGGGAAAAATGCTTCTTTCACACAGTCTGCCCCTATTGCGGTACTGATTGGAGGTCGCGGCCGGTGGCGAAGCGATAGAATCGAAGACAAGGCAGAAACAAAGATTCAGAAGGTGACGCCGTGCTCTGCGGCGTCTGTAGGTGGACAGTAGAGTGTCAGCAGATCACGGAGACAACCCCAATGCGCTAGCCGCGTGACAAGCATGATAAGCGTCGGGGTGGCGGCGGAACTGAATACGAGCAGAGAGGGGACATTCTCGCCTTGAGAACGCCTGTCAGTTGACACCTCTTGTAAATCGAGTGTTCAAATGCGGGGCGGGTGATGAATTCCTCTACACGACAGCCGTGCAGAAGAAGAGGTCTGAGCGCCGAGTATGCTGCGGCGTCTGCTCCGACGACGAAGGTTGTGCCACGTATGAAATTAGCCCCGAAGCACCACGAACGCCACCATCCCATGTCTCTACATGTCGACGAAGTAAATTGAATTGAAAGTGTGCAGATGCAGTCAGTTCAGCGGTCAATGCACGGAGCAGAGTGGTCCGCCAGCGGTCACGGTGCGAGCTGGAAACCGACACGTGCACGCGCGGGAAAATCGTCATTGAGGATCGTACGAGTGGTGGCAGACGGTAAAAGCCCCACACGCCATAAAGATACCGCAAGGCGCGAGAAACAGATGCGGGTGGTTGTGCTCTGTTATGTTGGTGTTTGATGCAGGCATAGGCTAACCGCCAACCTCCGGATCCACCCTGAAAACATGGGGACATAACGACATGAGCATGATTGATGTCAGCCACGCATTGTCTTCGGGCCTGCAGCTGGTGTATAGCGAGCATTCCGAGCAGCAGAACCGTCAGCAGAGCCAGCAGCTGGCACGCGAAGGTGATTTACGCAAGGATATCCCAGGCCGGATCGGTTGCTGCGTCAAAGTCATGTGCGCCCAAAGGAGTGCTTGCGGGAGATCAAAGACATAAGTTGCTTCCTGGATCTGTATGCCGATACCTCGTCGCTCTCGCCAGCTAGACGATATTCTTGCGAGCTCAAACCGGCCGATCTGACAAAAATGCCGTATGAAA
>Ga0247815_10002247_pt1 | contig 14323 bp, 9 predicted proteins | sample UWRJL194509B1_FD_181014 | JGI IMG/M metagenome (GOLD analysis project Ga0247815, IMG submission 181014) | Plant litter microbial communities from Arlington Agricultural Research Station in Wisconsin, United States - UWRJ-L194-509B-1 | ecosystem: Environmental > Terrestrial > Plant litter >... | reverse complement strand
AGCTTGGGGTCATCCGCGAACTCCTTGAGGCCGCTGGTCGTCACCGGCAGGAAGCCCTCCGACTTGATCCACTTGTTGATCTGGTCGGCCTGGTAGTAGAGCTTGTAGAACGACTTGACCGCATCCTTGTTGCCGTCCTTCTTGAACGCCATCAGGTAGTCGGTCACGCCGTAGGTCTGCGGCTCCGCACCGTCGCCGGACGGCATCGGGGCGATCGCGTACTTCACGTCGGGGTGATCGGAGTCGAGCGCGCCCTGCAGCGGGCTGAAGCCGACGACCATGCCGGCCTTGCCCTGCTCGAACAGCGAGAAGGCGCCGTCGGTGCGGTTGGTCGAGCCGGGGTTGTTCTGGGTGACCTTGTCTTTCACGTTCAGGTCACGCAGGAACTCCAGCGTCTTCACGTTGGCGGCGGAGTTGAGCGTCCACTTGCCGTCCTCCTTGAAGTCGCCGCCGTTGTTGAAGAGCCAGATCGCAAACTCGGCCTGGGCCTCCTCCGGCCCGAGCGGCAAGGCGTATCCGACGTTGCCGTCGCCGAGCGCTTCGACCTTCTTGGCGTCGGTGACGAACTCATCCCATGTGGTGGGCGCCGCATCGATGCCGGTCTTGCTGAACAGCTCGGTGTTGTAGAACAGCGCACGGGCCGAGGAGAGGTCGGGGAAGCCGTAGAACTTGCCCTTGTACGTGCCGCTCTTGACGAAAGCGGGGATGATGTCGGCCTTCGTCGCCGCGGGAAGCACCTCGCTCGAGTCGTAGAGCAGTCCGTCGGCGGCGTAGCTCGCGTAGGCGTTGAGGTTCAGGATGTCGGGTGCGTTGTTGTTCTGCACCATCGTCGAGGTCTGCTGGTCGATGTCGTTCCAGCTGATGACCTGCAGCTTCAGTTCGACGCCGGTCTGCTTCTCGTAGGTCTTCTTGAACTCGTCCCAGAACTTCTTCGTGTGGTCTTTGCTGTACTCGGCGATGACGACCTTGATCGACTTGCCGTCGGTAGACGAACCGCCGGACGACCCGCAGGCCGCGAGCGCCATTGTGGTGACGGTGGCCGCTGCCACGATCGCCCCCCACCTCAGTGATTTCTTCACGGATGTACTCCTCTTGGTTGATCGGACGTCCGCGGCATCGTTCTGCCCGGCTTCGACATCCGGTGCGAGGATGCCGTGCCGCCCCTCCCTGGGGGGACACCTGAATCCTGCTGTTCACCGCGAATTACGTCAAGACCCCTAACAAATCTTGTAACAGGGTGTTCACACGCGGACGCACCTCGTGTGACACCCGCCCGTCGTTAAGACCGCCCTCTCTGGCTGAGGACATGAGACACCTCTCAGAGTCTTGAGATCAGTCTCCCCATGCGGAGGGCCGCTGCGCGTGCGCTGGCACCATCGGGTGCAGATGGAATAGAAGCCGCCGCCTCGTCGGTGCGGGCAATCAATTTTTTTCGCGCTTGTTCCTTTGTTATGTGTTCGTTGCCGGCAGCCGCCGGCGCCGGAGGCCAACAAGAAGAATGATCGCGCCCAACACGATCAGGGCAATTGACCAACCCACGTTGAAGGTCGCGTCCCAGCTGGGCTCGACAAGTATCGGAGCACCGCCACCTTCGCGCTGGAACGTGCATTCCACTCCCAACGGAAGGGCCGCTACTCGCGCGCCGGGCACACTCTCTAGATCTGCGCCAGGAGGATAAAGGCCGCTGGTAGCGCAATAGACGGTTGGGGTGTCATGCACTTGCCCGACCATCGATAATCCAGCGGAAAAAAGGAAGACGAGACTCGCCGCGAATAGAACGGAGGCCGTCAAAATGCCCAGTATTCGAAGAGGGTGGATGGGGTGCCTAACTATCTCGAGTCGGTCAAATACTGACAGTATTTCGCAATTGAAGAGTTAGGGGGCCTTAAGCGGCTGTCCATCTCCCGGAATTAGGGGCGCACGCGACCTGGTGGATTGGTGCCCGTATCGCCCTCGGTAGGTACGGCCCTGCAAGCTCCCGGGAACCGATTCGCGGTACCGACGTCTCATCAAGTTCTTCGATCAGAAGCCCTGCAATTAGATCACCGCTCAGTGTGGAGAACATCACCACGCCGACAATGTCGGCCCCGGCAAACCCCCGACGCGTGTCGCTAGCGATGCAGTGCCTCACTCGTTAGCCCAGGCACCCCTCTACAGGCGTAGCTGAGTAGAGTCGTCGAACATGAGGAATGTGTATGTCTGCGGCATGTCATGCTCAACCTCCGATGCTCGTTCATCGGGAGCGGCCCTCTAAAGTCTCCGGAAGATAGTGCGCTTCGGTCTGGCTGGGACGCGTAGCGAGAGGAAGTCACCATGCAATTTGCGAGAGTAGTTCCTGAAGACGCGCCTGACCCAAGACTCAGCATCGTGGATCAACTGAGCCGAATGCCCGTGCCGATTCTGGGATTTGTACCGCAGCCCCATCTAGAGGATTGGGGCGGTTTCGAGGTGCAGTCCGTCGGGCACAGCGGTGGTCTCGACGAAATGAGCGTAGGCCTCAGTTACACCCTGTGGCGAAACCCTGACGATCGGGCCGACCCCGGCAACCTCGCAGACCTTGATGATCGCACTCGTGCGGCACTCGACGAAGAGCCGCCATGGCCACGTCCGCAATGGATTCTCGACATGGTCACCCGAATGCGCTACCCCATCCTGTTGGCCGCAGTGCGCACCACATGGTGCCGAGACCCATCACGGCAGAATGCCAAAACTGCCCTCGTGGATCATGTCAACTACGTGATCGTGAACCAATTCGGCGGATCGTATCCTGCAAGCCCTCTGGCGACGGCAGATAGTCATCCGCTGGTCGACGAGCGGAGCATTGAGTCTGGCCACGCGGTCGACATCAACGGCGGCGCGGTAGCGGGGCTTCGGCTCGACACGGATCCGAATGTGATCGGAATCGGAGCTGACCTGGGTGCCGACGGCGTATTGACGGGGGTGATTCCACGAGACGCGCTACCTCTCATAGAGCTGTCATTCGTCAAGCGATCCGATGATTAACACCGCTCGTCGGCAGCCTCCGTAGATTGGCCCATTCGTGACACGCTGGATCACAACAATCGACCAGTTTGTAAAGTCCGCGCACGATATCGATAAGCGACTGGTCGGTCCCGATCGCTAAACAGAGGCGTCGTTGATGGCCAGAAGAGCCGCCCGCGATTCGCTCAATCCACCTAAACCTCCCTCGGCTAGTGTGAAAGATAGGAATTCTCAACAAGCGGGGTCATCATGAATGTGCGTAGCGTCACGCTCTCTTTGGTACTAGCTGGAGTCATTGCTGCCAGTCTCGCGTGGAGCCCGAATGGAGTGACAGCTGTAGTCGCACCGGCCTCCTCCGAGCGAAGCACTGAGGCAAAGCCCTCGCCGGATAATACGACCCTTGAACGTCTTCACCTCTTGCAGGGAGTTCAACCATCCGCAGAGATACAAAGGCTGCAGGCTGCCCAACGATTGGGCGGTCAGACAACCTTGCACGCTCTCGTCGACGTAGAGACCGGGGTTGTTGTAGCCGCGCTTAGAGCGACGGAGGAGCAATCAAGACAGGATGCGGCCCTAACTAATTCTTCGCGTTTCTCGGGCCCGTTAACGAATCGATTCGACCGAGTGCAATAGTCGGTCCACTTCTCCCTAGGAACCGACTTCACCTTTCCCTGCCACCGTGCATTGCCGGCGATCGCTCGATTCCGGTCAATTGATCAGACTCCGTCCTCTTTACGTGTGAGTGCGAACGCGTTTCGGGCGGGCGTCAGTTATGTCCAGACGAGTGAGCATTCACACGGCTATTCGGAGCTCGATACCCAGTCATCCGGAATCCCGCGCAGTTCGAAGAAGACTTCTGCAGGACCGAGTCCCAACTACGACGGTCGGCGAACTCGTGCCGCGCAGCCGGCTCGGGATAGCCGACTCTGCCGATTAGATCGGCTCTCCCGGAAGGCCGACGAGGCCAAAGCAACTATGCGCCGAGCCCCTGCAGCGCGTGGAACACTACGTAGGCCGGCCAGACGATCGCCTGCAGCAGCCCGAGGATGACGCCCCAGAAGGAACCGTCCGAATGCGAGATGAAGTAGATCGCGGCACCGACGTAGGCCACCAGGAAGATGAATCCCCAGGGCCCATTGCGCACAACTCTCGAACCGCCGTTCTTGGCCATGGTGCTGTCCTCTCGGTTGTGACTCCCACGATACGACCCGCGGCGGCCTAGCGCCGAGATCGCTGGAGGAGTGCCTCTCGCTGGGCGACGTTCGTGGCGAGGGATGCCGCTGCCGCGAACTCCCGAGACGCCTCGTCCCCGCGTCCGAGCCGTGCGAGCAACTCCGCCCGCACCGCCGGCAGGAGCGGCGAATGGCGCAGCGCACCGCTCTCGGCGAGGCGGTCGACCGCCGCAAGGGCGACATCCGGCCCCTCCACCATCGAGACGGCGACCGCGCGATTGAGGTCCACGATGGGGTTCGGCGCGAGCTGGCTGAGCGCCTCGTAGAGGGTCACGATGCGACCCCAGTCGGTGTCGGCGAAGGTAGGGGCGGTCGCGTGACAGCGCGCGATCGCCGCCTGCAGAGCGTATGGTCCACGGCCACGACCCAGGGCATCCGCCCGATCGAGGGCAGCGACACCGCGGGTGATCTGCGAATGGTCCCAGCGACGGCGGTCCTGGTCGGCGAGCAGGATGGGCGCGCCCGTGGGCGCGACGCGGGCGGCGAAGCGCGACGCCTGCAATTCCATCAGGGCGACCAGCGCATGGGCCTCCGGTTCACGCGGTAGCAGGCCCGTCAGCATCCGACCGAGTCGGAGCGCCTCCTCGGCCAGGTCGCTGCGTATGAGGCGGTCACCACCGGTCGCCGCGTAGCCCTCGGTGAAGATCAGGTAGATGACCGCGAGCACCGAGCCGAGCCGCGCCTTCCACTCCGCGGGTTCGGGTGTCTCGAACGGCACGCGAGCCTCACCGAGGGTCTTCTTCGCCCGCACGATTCGCTGCTGGATGGTGGGCACCGACGCCAGGAACAACCGTGCGATCGCCTCGGTGGTGAGGCCGCCGACGAGACGCAGGGTGAGCGCGACCTGGGCCTCCCGGGTGAGCACCGGGTGGCACGCCGTGAACAGCAGTCGCAGGACGTCATCGGGAATGGGTTGCCAGTCGTGCCCGTCGGGCAGATCCTCGGCCAGCCGGCGGTAGCGGTCATCCAGCGCTCGACTGCGCGACCAGGAGTCGAGCACCCGACGCTTCGCCACCGCGGTGAGCCAGGCGGCGGGATTGCGAGGCATGCCCTCGACCGGCCACTGACGCAGGGCGTCGAGCAAGGCATCCTGGGCCGCGTCCTCGGCAAGTCCGACGTCACCGGTCATGCGCACGAGGGTGCCCACGATGTGCGCGCTTTCGACGCGCCACAGCGCGTCGACCGACCGACGGATGCCGCCGCCCACGTCAGGGCGTCCCGCTCACGCGCCCTCGGACCGCGCCCGCAACTCCTCCTGCTTCTGTAGCGCGGGCGAATCCGCGAAGTCGGCGAAGTCACTCATGTCGGTGACCCGACGAACCTCGAGCTTCGATCCCGGGCCCAGCGGGCAGCGGGTTGCCCACAGTTCCGCCTCCGCCTTCGACGAGACCTCGATGATCCAGAAGCCGTTGAACAGCTCGTGAGTCTCGCCGTAGGGACCGTCGGTCACGACCGGCGGCTGGGCGGAGAAGTCGACGACGAAGTTGTCGGCCATCGAATCGGCCAGGCCGTCGCCGGCGAGCAGCACCCCGGCGTTCACTAGCTGCTCGTTGTAGGCACCCATCGCCTCGATCACCTGCTCGAACGGCATGGCTTCGTAGGCCTTACGGCCCTCGTCGGTGGATCGCATGATCAGCATGTACTTCACGGTTGTCTCCTCGTTCGCGGGGCGCCGTGTGCGCCCTCTCACTATGACGTCTGACGGCGACCCGCGAAATCGACAACGCGGAGAAAGTTTTTAGCGCGCCGCGTGGGAGAGCGCCTCGAACTCGTCCTCGGTCAGCTCGATCGACGCGCCGGCCAGGTTGTCTTCGAGGTGGGCGACACGGGACGTGCCCGGGATCGGGAGCATCACCGGCGAGCGCTTCAACAACCACGCCAGAGCGAGTTGCGCCGGGGAGACGCCGTGCTTCTTCGCCAATTCGGAGAGCGGGCTTCCCTCGCCGGAGAGCTTGCCGGTGGCGAGCGGGAACCACGGGATGAATCCGACGCCGTTCTCGGTCGACCAGTCGAGCAATGCCTCCGACGACCGATTCGCGATGTTGTAGAGGTTCTGCACCGAGACGATAGGCACGATCTTCTGCGCTGCCTCGACCTGGTCGACCGAGACCTCGCTCAGACCGACATGGCGGATCTTGCCCTCGTCTTGGAGGTTCTTGAGCTCTCCGATCTGATCCTCGAAGGCCGTGTCGGGGTCGATGCGGTGCAGCTGGAACAGGTCGATGCGGTCGACGCCGAGTCGGCGCAGGCTCATCTCGGCCTGCTGACGCAGGTAGGCGGGGCGGGCGACCGGGGTCCAGACATCCGGTCCCTGGCGGGTCAGCCCGGCTTTGGTCGCGATGACGATGTCGTCGCCGTACGGGTGCAGCGCTTCGTGCAGCAGGTTCTCGGCCACCTCCGGGCCATAGCTGTCGGCGGTGTCGAAGAAGGTGACGCCGAGTTCGACCGCCCGCTTCAGCACGCGAACTGCCTCGTCGTGGTCCTTCGGTTCACCCCAGACCCCGGGACCGGTGAGCTGCATGGTGCCGTAGCCCAGGCGGGTGATCGGCAGGTCCCCGCCGAGCAGGAGGGTTCCGGATGCTGCGGCCGGGCGGGCGGTGTCGGTGGAGGTCATGGTGGGTCCTTTCGCACGATGTCTCTTCAGTAGTACTCCCGTGCGCCGGGAACTATTCCGTCGGTCGCGCCCGCTCGGGCAGCCCTCAGGAGACGCCGAGCCGCTCCGAGATGACCAGCGCGGAGGCCCCGCGCAGCACGATGTCCTCGCCGAGCGCCGTCATCCGCAGTTCGAGGTGCGAGTGGAACTCGGCCATGGTGCGCGCCCGGATGGTGTCGAGGGTCGCCTGTGCCAGCTCGCCGTCGAGCAACTCCGGCGGACCGGTGAGCACGACCTCGGAGAGGTTGAGCGCGCCGACGATCGGCGAGAGCGCGATGCCGAGCCGCTCGCCAGCCTGGCGAAGGATGCCCGTTCGATCCGCGCCGGGCTCGGCAAGGCGGGCGTCGAGCCGCGGGGTGGCCAGCCAGGTCTCCAGGCAGCCGTGCTTTCCGCAGCTGCACTCGGCCCCGCCATCCGTTCCGACGACGACATGGCCGATCTCGCCGGCGGCGAAGCGGGCACCGTAGAGCGGGCTGCCGCCGAGAAGCAGGCCGGCGCCGACACCGTGCCCGATCTTCACCAGCATCATGTCTCCGTGGGCGCCCCCGAAGCTGTGCTCCGCCAGTACCGCGGCATTGGCGTCGTTGGCGACGACCACCGGCAGCCCGAACCGGTCGGCCAGCAGGCTGCGGAGGGCGACATCCGTCCAGCCCAGGTTGGGGGCGCTGAGCACGACGCCGTCGAGATCGACGATGCCGGGCGATCCCACTCCGATGCCGAGGATGGGGAGGGTCGTCTGGTCGACCAGGCTGGCCGCGAGCGCCATCACCTTCTCGACCGCCTGCTCGCCGACGCTGCCCGCGAGCGGCACCTCGGCGCGGCTGAGTACAGCGCCGGAGAGGTCGAGCACCGCACCCTTGAACAGGGCGGCCTCGCTGAGGTCGATACCGACGATCTGGAAGGCCGTGCGGTTGATGTCGAGCAGGGTCGCCGGCTTTCCGGGGCGCGCGCCCTCGCGCTGGCCCATCTCGACGACGAGGCCCTCGGCCATGAGCTCGGTGACCAGGTCGGAGATGGTGACGCGCGTGAGCCCGGTGCTGCGGGCGACATCCGCCCGGCTCTGTCTGCCCTCCGAATAGAGCGTCTGCAGCACCAGCGCGCGATTGTGACCGCGGGCGTGTTCCGGCAGCACCTTCGTGCTGGGACGCAGGATGCGACCGGTCGAGAACGCGGGCGCGTGGCGACCGGCGCGGTGCGGCGTCTCGGACTCAGTCATGGTGGTTAGTAAAGCTTACGAATCAACCTCACGCACAGCCGACACTGCGGGCCGAGGACGAAATGCCCTCGGCCCGCGATGACGACTACTTCGCGAGGGGCCGGATGCGCACGGTCGCGAGCTGGAACGGCGTCAGATCCAGCGCGATCGCCTCGCCGCCCGACCAACGCCCTGCATCGGTGTCACGCTCGAGCAGATCGGTGCGCCACGCCTCCGCGAACCCGTCAGCGAGCTCGACCGTCGCCTGCGCCCGCCCACCCGCGGCCTCGTACAGGCGCACGATGAGGTCGCCGGAGCGGTCCTCGGCGAGCTTGACCGACTCAACGATCACCGCCGGGTTCGACACCGTGAGCACCGGGGCCACCTCGTGCGCGCCGCGCACCGTGTGCACCGGCAGGTTGAGCCGGTAGCCGCTGTCGGCCGCGTCGAGCACCGTCGGCGCGATGCGCAGGCTGGTGCGCATGACGTGGATGCCCTGGTCGGCGGAGGGGTCGGGAAACAACGGGGCGCGCAGCAGCGACTCGCGCACCTGGGTGAAGGTGCTGCCGTCGTCGGCCCAGCGGCGGGTGATGTCATGGCCGTAGGTGGAGTCGTTCGCCACTGCCACGCCGAAGCCGGGTTCGCCGACATGTACCCAGCGATGCGCCGCCGTCTCGAACCGGGCGACATCCCACGAGGTGTTGGCGTGCGTCGGGCGGTAGAGGTGACCGAACTGGATCTCGGATGCCGCGCGGTCGGCGTGCACCGCGAGCGGGAAGGTGAGCTTGAGCAGCTTCTCGTGCTCGTGCCAGTCGACCGTGGTCTGCACGTGCAGCTCCGACTCCCCCTCGAACAGCGTGTAGCGCTGCTCCATCGTGGAGTCGTTGAAGTGGTGCTCCACCACCAGAGCGTCGCCGTCGATGGAGACGCTCTGCGGCTCGCGCAGTTCGGTCACGGTGTGCCGGTAATGCACATCGATGTCCCAGGCATCCCACTGGTTCGGGGTGTCACGGAAGACCTGCAGCAGTCCGCCGCGCTCCCCCGCCGCGATCAGTTCGCGCCCCGAACTGCGGTCGACCGCAGACTCGATCAGTCCGGCGGCGTCGAAACGGACGCTGATCGCCGCGTTCTCGAGCACCCATCCGCTGCCCTCTGCGCGCGGAGCGACAGCGACCGCCGGCGCGACCGCAGCACCGGCCAGCGCCGGAACACCCGCGGCCGCCACGGGCGAAGCGTTGAACACGATCTGCTCATCACCCTCACCGGCGAGCGCCGACTGGGCTGCGGCGATGATGACGCCGAGCTTCTCGGCGATGTCACGGTAGTTCGCCTCGGCCTGCTGGTGCACCCAGGCGATGGACGAACCGGGCAGGATGTCGTGGAACTGCTGCAGCAGCACCGTCTCCCAGATCGACTGGAGTTCGTCGTACGGGTAGTCGAGCAGCCCGCGGGTGGCGGCGACCGCCGACCAGAGCTCGGCCTCGCGCAGCAGGTGCTCGCTGCGACGATTGCCCTGCTTGGTGTTGGCCTGCGACGTGTATGTGCCGCGATGCAGCTCGAGGTACATCTCACCCGACCACACGTTCGGGTTCTTCAGATCGGCGCGAGCCTGGTCGAAGAACGCGCGCGGCGCCTCGATGCTCACCGTCGGCGATCCCTCGAGATCGCGCGTGCGGTCGGCCGCGGCCAGCATCTCGCGCGTCGGCCCACCACCACCGTTGCCGAAGCCGAACGGCGTAAGGGAGATGTTCGATGCTCCCTTCTCGGCGTACTGGCGCTGCGCGCGGGCGAGCTCCTCGCCGGAGAGGATCGAGTTATACGTGTCGGTCGGCGGGAAGTGCGTGAAGATGCGACTGCCGTCGATACCCTCCCAGAGGAAGGTGTGGTGCGGCATCCGGTTGGTCTCGTTCCAGGAGATCTTCTGGGTGAGGAAGTAGTCGGAACCGGCCTCCGTGAAGATCTGGGGCAGTGCCGCGCTGTAGCCGAAGGAGTCGGGAAGCCAGACCTCTTTCGGCTCGATGCCGAACTCGCGGAGGAAGAAGCCCTTGCCCGCCACGAACTGGCGGGCCATCGCCTCACCACCGACCATGTTGGTGTCGCTCTCGACCCACATGCCGCCGACCGGCACGAAGCGGCCTTCGGCCACTCGGACCTTGATGCGCTCGAACAGCGCGGGGTAGTACTGCTTCATCCAGGCGAACTGCTGGGCGCTGGAGCAGGCGAAGACGAAGTCGTCGTGCTCGTCCATCAACGCCAGCACATTGGAGAAGGTGCGAGCGCACTTACGGATCGTCTCGCGCGTCGGCCACAGCCAGGCCGAGTCGATGTGGGCGTGGCCTACGGCGACGATGTGATGCGCGCTCGCGTACGCGGGCGAGGCGAGCACCGCTGCGAGTTCGGCGCGGCCGGCGGTCGCCGTGGCCGAGACGTCGTCGGGGTCGACGGCATCCGCCATCCGCTCGAGCGCGCGCAGGATCTCCGCGCGGCGCGGCAGGGTCGGCTCGAGTTGCAGCATGAGTCCGGTGAGGGTCCAGATGTCGCGGTCGAGCTCGTAGACCTCGAGGTCGCGCTCCGCCAGATCGATGCGTCGCAGGGTGTAGATCGGCGCGTTGCCGGCGGTGGCCTTGTCACCCATGTCGGTCTTCTCGAAGAAGAAGTTGCCGCCGACATCCGGGTTGGATGCGCCCTCGATGTAGAAGTCGATGGCGTCGCCGGGGGCGAGGTCGAGGGAGACGTAGCCGTTGAGCGGCTCGATCGCCTTCACGATGCTGCCGTCGGGACGATAGACCAGGCCCTCTGCCTGGAAACCGGGCTGACGGATGCTGAAACCCAGGTCGACCACGATCTCGAGCGCCACACCCGCCCCGCCCCAGCCCTCCGGAACGGTGCCGGTGACGTGGAACCAGGTGGTGCCCCAGGGCTTGCTCCACGGTGTGCCGGGCGCGAACGGGGTGAACGGCTGCTGGATCGCCTCGGCGAACGGCACCGGCTCATCCGGTACGTCCCATGCCTCGATGGTCAGCGGGATGCTGCGTCGTTCGACGGCAGGCACGATGCGCTCGCGATGGAAGCGCTCGACGCGGGTCTCGACCTGGACAGTGTTGTCGTGCATGGTTCTTCTCCTGTGCCCGGAGGACTTATCTCGTGACCGCACGCGGGCGTGCGGGTTGTGCCGACGGCACGGATTCTGCGTGCCGTCGAGTGGGGATTTGGGTAATACCGAGGAAGTGGTGCGAGCTAGCCCTTGATGCCTCCCGCGAGGGCGCTTCCGCCGCCCAGTCCGCGCGACACCAGCACATACAGCGCGATGACCGGCACGGAGTAGACCAACGAGAAGGCGGCGAGTTGGCCGTATGCCACCGAGCCGTGCTCACCGAAGAAGTTGAAGATGCTCACCGCTGCCGGCTGCTTCTCCGGGCTGAGGAGCAGCACGAACGGAACGAAGAAGTTGCCCCAGGCCTGGATGAACACGAAAATCGCCACGACCGCGATGCCGGGACGCATCAGCGGCACGACGATGCGGGTCAGCGTCGACAGCATGGTCGCACCATCGGTCCAGGCCGCCTCCTCGAGGGAGATCGGCACGGAGTCCATGAAGTTCTTCGCCATCCAGATCGCCATTGGCAGGCTGCTGGCGGCGAGGAAGAAGATGGTGCCGCCCACCGAGTCGATCAGGTTGAGGGTGGCGAACAGGCTGTAGACCGGCACCATCATCGCGGTGATCGGCAGGCAGGTGCCGAACAGGATGCCGTAGAGGAACGGCTTGTTGATGCGCAGTCGGTACCGGGACAGCGGGTATGCCGCCAGGATCGCGACAACGACCGTGACGATCGCGCATCCGCCCGACAGCATGAGGCTGTTCAGCAGCGGGATGAACGAGATCTCAGGCGTGAGTACCTTGCTGAAGTTGTCGAGCGTGAGGCTCGACGGTGCCTTGATCGACAGGGTCGCCGACGGGTCGAACGAGGCGAGTACCAGCCAGGCCAGCGGCAGCGCGAAACAGACCGCGATCAGCACCAGCACCGTGTTGGAGACCGCCTTGAGACTGCGACGGCTCGGAGAGGTCATGCCCATGGTCAGTCCACCTCCGGCTTGAGCGCTCGGATGTAGATGATCGAGAAGATCGCGCCGACCAAGAGCATGATGGTCGCGATCGCCGTTCCGAATCCGAGTTGCGAGAATTTGAAGGCCTCCTGGTACGCCAGGATCGGCAGGGTCGAGCTGTTGGTCCCCGGACCACCACCGGTCATCACGTAGATGAGCGTGAACACGGACAGCGTCTGCAGGGTGGTCAGCATGAGGTTCGTCGAGATGCTGCGACGGATGACCGGCAGCGTGATGTAGATCAACCGCTTGAAGCCACCCGCACCGTCGACCTCTGCCGACTCGGTGATCTCCTGGGGAACCTCCTGCACGGCGGCCGAGTACACCAGCATCGAGAAGGCGGCGCCGCGCCAGATGTTCGCGAGGATGACGGAGAGCATCGGGAAGTCGTACAGCCAGTTCTCGCCCGTGATCCCGACCGAGCCGAGGATGGTGTTGAGCGTGCCCTTGTCGCTGAAGAACGCATAGGCCGAGAAGGCCGCCACGATCTCCGGCAGTACCCATGCCGCCACCACGAAGGTGCCGACCAGGCTGCGCACCAGCTTGTTGGCCGATCGCATCAGCAGCGCAAGACCGAGGCCGAGCACGTTCTGGCCGACCACCGCCGAGGCGAAGACGAAGATGAGCGTGAGCAGCACCGACTTCGGGAAGTCTTTGTCGGCGAACAGCTTGGCGTAGTTCTCGAAGCCGATGAAGGTCGATCCCTGCGCTGCCGCTCCCGTGAGCGACATGTTGGTGAACGATCCGTAGAACGACGAGATCACCGGGCCGAGCAGGAAGACCGCGAGTAATACGACGGCCGGAAGCAGCGGGATGCTGCGTGCGATCGAGCGACGTGCCGCGAGTTTGTTGCGGCGTCGCGAGCGCTGCCGCGGCGTTTCAGGGGGGAGGGCCCCCGGCCCGCCGCCGAAGCGACGAGCCGGGGTTTCTGCGACGGAGACCATGGGTTAGCCCTTGACCGTCTTGTCTTTCCCGACGATGCCCTCGAGCGCCTCGTCGTAGCCCGCAGCCGCCTCCTTCGGGGACTGCTGCCCGGTCATCACCGCTTCCATCGCCACGGTGATCTCGTTCGAGATGCGACTGTACTCGGTGGTCGCGGGACGGAAGTGCGTGTTGGCCACGATCGAGGAGAAGAACGCGAACGACGGGTTGGAGTCGGCGTATTCCTTGTCTTCTGCGACGTCGCTGCGCACCGCGATCTGGCTGGCGGCGATGTCGTAGTTCTTCGAGCCGTCCTTGTCGAGCGCGTCAGCGATGAAGTCGAAGGCCGCCTGCGGGTTCTTGCTGTTCTTTCCGACCGCCAGCGTCCAGCCACCGGACATGCTCACCGAGCCGGGCTTCTGGCCGTTCTGGGTCGGCATTGCGGCCTGGCCCATCACGTCGTTCCACTCCGGCCACGGGTTGGTGCCGTTCTCGAGCCAGGTGCCGCTCAACCACGAGCCGTCGAGGTCGATGGCGAGCTTGCCCTGCGGCAGCAGCTCGGCCGCGACCGAGGTACCGAAGTTGGGGTCGAGCGCCGCCTGCGGGGTGGGCCCGTAGCCGCCCTGGTAGAGGTCCTTGATAAACCCGAGGGAGTCTTCGAAGCCCTTCGACCCGACCTTCCACTTTCCGGACTTCTCGTCGTTGAGGCTTCCGTTCGGGGTGCCGTAGAGCAGCATCTCGAAGCCCTGCATGGCGGATGCCTCGCCACCGGTCTTACCCGAGTACACGTTGAGCGGGGTGACGTCCGGCACCTTCGACTTGACCGTCTTGGCCGCATCCAGCACGTCGTCCCAGGTCTTCGGCTCCCACGGCACGGGCAGTCCGGCCTTGGCGAAGATCTCCTTGTTGTACCAGAGGGCGCGGGTGTCGGTGCCCATCGGAATGCCGTAGGTCTTGCCGTCCTCGCCGAGGCCGGCGGCCTTGGCGTTATCGAAGAACTTGTCCCAGTCGCCCCAGCTCTTGGTGTACTTGTCGAGCGGCAGCAGGTAGCCGGCCGCGGCATCCGACTTCACCTTGAAGGTGTCTTCGTACATGACGTCGGGCGCGGTGGATGCCGACCGGTTCATCAGCGCGAGCTTGGTGTAGTAGTCGTCGTTCTGCGCCGCGATGGTGACCAACTGCACCTTCACGTCGGGGTTGGCCTTCTCGAAGGTCTTCTTGACCTCTTTGAAGTGC
>Ga0247815_10002244_pt1 | contig 14337 bp, 13 predicted proteins | sample UWRJL194509B1_FD_181014 | JGI IMG/M metagenome (GOLD analysis project Ga0247815, IMG submission 181014) | Plant litter microbial communities from Arlington Agricultural Research Station in Wisconsin, United States - UWRJ-L194-509B-1 | ecosystem: Environmental > Terrestrial > Plant litter >... | reverse complement strand
GACATTCTCAACTTTTTCCTCACCTATTGCGACTTACTGCTTGGCTCTTCTGTGTCCTTTACGAATGAGCAGCAGCTGCCCACCGACCGTCCGATCATATTCATTGCCAACCACCAGAGCATGTATGACATTCCTGCACTCATCTGGTTTCTCAGAAAGCATCATGCTAAATTCATTTCAAAAATAGAACTGACCAAAGGTATTCCTTCGATTTCTTTCAACCTGAAATATGGGGGTGGTGCAAATATTGACCGCAAAGACAGCAAGCAAGCCGTATCTGAAATCATTAAACTTGGAAGACGGATGAAAGAACATACCTGGTCTACCGTTATATTTCCGGAAGGAACCAGGTCTAAAGACGGAAAACTGAAACCGTTTCAGGTGGGAGGAATAGCAACCTTGTTGAAGGTTGTCCCAAATGCGCTGATCGTTCCAGTGGCTATTGAAAACTCCTGGAAAATTGTCAGGTATGGCACTTATCCGCTCAGTTTCGGAGAGCGATTAAAATGGACAGTATTAAACCCGATAGAACCTGCAGCCAGAAATGCGGAAGAAGTGACACAAGAAGCCGAAACAGCGATCAGAACAAAACTTGCACAGGCTACAACCCGCTAAGGGTTTTTTTAAATGTTCTTGTTTTCGATGTGCCTGAAGAATTCATCGCGGTATGTATCCCCGATCGGGATCACTTTACCACAAATTGTAATTCTGCTCCGCTCAATGCTCTCTACTTTGTCCAGCGACACAATATAAGATTTATGAACCCTTATAAATTTACCATGGGGCAGGGTTTCCTCCATCTTTTTCATGTTTTGTAAGGTAATTACCCTTTCGGTTCCAGTATATATCGAAATATAATCCTTCAGACCTTCGATGTAAAGAATATCGTCGAGCTCAATCTTTTGAATTTTATGCTCTGTCTTCACAAAGATAAAATCCTGAACCGGGTGGCTTGCCGCGGTAAACGGGGCCGAAGTAACGACAGGTTGGGGTGCAGGAGCAGGTTCTGTTGTCTTAACCCGGTTGTGTACTTTTTCAACAGCTTTATAAAAGCGGTCAAAAGCAATCGGTTTTAACAAATAATCAGACACGTTCAGGTCGTAACTTTCCAGTGCATACTGGGAATAGGCAGTAGTTAGAATGTAATGCGCTTTGGCACTGGCAATCTTAAGAAATTGTATTCCGGTCAGTTCAGGCATCTGGATATCAAGAAATACCAGATCAATCCCTCCGGCTTGCACCAATTGCAAGGCCTCAATGGCATTTTCTGTCCGTTTCACCAACTCCAGAAACGGAACTTTGGAAACATAATCTTCAATAATATCTAGCGCCAATGGCTCATCGTCAACTGCAATACATCTTAACTTTGTCATATATCAAGCATTAATTCACTGGTATAATGGGTAGCCGAATTTACGATATTTAATTTATATCTGTCGGGATAGAGCAATTGCAGACGTCGTTCTACATTGTTTAACCCTACACCACCCATCTCGTCCTTGTTGTAACTGTTTTTTTTATTGGTAATGCTAAAATGCAATATCTTCTGATTGGCAATGATGTTGATTTTGATCGGATTGTTAAAATCATTAGCGATCCCGTGCTTGAACGCATTTTCCACAAAGGAGATCAGGATCAGGGGAACAATCTGCTGGTTGTCGATCTCCCCGTTCATTGTAAACTCAACCGCCGCACCGTCTTTAAACCTGAGCTTCTGAAGTTCGATGAAACTTTGCAGGTATTCAATTTCTTTGCTCAAGGAAACCCAGCTATCGTTACTCTCATAAATCATGTAACGCATGATTTCCGATAACTTCAGGATCGCGTCCGCTGTTTTATCCGATTTCTGGTAAGCAAGGGAATAGATGTTATTTAAAGAATTGAAAAGAAAATGCGGGTTAAGCTGCGACTTTAAAAATTGCAGTTCCATTTCCTTGCGCTCAACTTCAAGTCCGCGCTGTACGCGCTCGTTCCCAAACCAATCTATGGCAAACTTCAGCAGGGAGCTGACCACCACAAAAAAACCAGAGGTAAAAAGTGAAGTACCGGCATACCTTGCGATTGAACTGTATTCCAGTACGCCGCCGCCACTGGTGTAACTAAGTACAGTTCCAGAGTTCAGGCTGGCGATGACCGTTTTGGTAACACACATGGTCAGGATCAGTACCGAAATTGCTGCAATATAAAGACCGTATCGTTTTTGCTCCTCAACCAGCAGGGGGATAAGCAGCGTATAGTTGATATAAAAGATGGAAACATTGATCACACCCGAATAGCCGTAAATGATTCCAGCCTCATAAAGGCTGATCGGGCGCTTGTTCATGTAAATATTTACCACCTGTACGAAGCATATAATTGCCCAGAAAATAACATGAACTAGGAAAGGTCTTTTGTTCTTCATTCAACTAAATTATCATCACCAAAATAAAGTAATCTAAGCATTTTGAGGCGGTACATTCGACCAACTGGCACTTTTCTTCTACCAAATTCAAAAATGAATCAATCAATTACAAAACTATTCTTTTTGGGTGTTGATCTAGAATAATATGCGCTTGGTCTAAAACATTTTAGCAGTATTTTTTTAATCATTCTATTTGTTTCATCAAACAGAAGCAATTATAAAATATCATCAAAAAATACAATCATGAAAAAATTAATAAACGTATCGCCCTTCCTGCTACTATTGGTTCCCATTTTTGTAGTGATGTTATTGTCCTTCACTTCAAATGAAGCTGTTAGCGCCAAAAATGAAGAAGTTGCCTTAAAATCCAATTCGAAAGCAAACCTGGTTAAGGTAAACAGTCCATTTACAAAATAATGGCCAATCGCTTTTGCAGCAATGCAAAACATTCAATATAAGTTTAGTTTTAGTTAATAGTTAAGATTTGGCGGATGGATTTCCGCCATTTTTATTTGTCATCATTTGTGCCTCGGAATGACAAATAAAAAAATATTGCTGAAAATATTTTGATAACTAAAAAATTAGTTATAAGTTTATACTAAGATCTTAGTTATAGGTTTGTATTGCGCAATGCAAACCTGTAACGTAACAAAATAAAACAGCAAAGACAATGGAAATTAAAGATTTAACAAAAGCAGAGGAACAGATCATGCAAATCGTATGGCAATTGGAGCAGGGATTCGTTAAAGACGTAATGGACCACCTGCCGGAACCAAAGCCGGCTTACAACACCGTCTCTACCATCATCCGAATACTGGAAGTGAAAGGCTTTATTGCCCACGAGGCTTTTGGCAAGGCACACCAGTACTACCCTGTGATCAGCAAAGAAGACTATAAGCGCCATGCGACAGAAAAACTGTTGGGAGGTTACTTTGAAAACTCGGTAGAGAGTATGTTCTCCTTCTTCGTAAAAGAGGAAAAACTGGATTTAAGCGACGTTGATGAAATTCTTAAAATGATTAACAACATTAAACGCAGACCAAAATGAACTGGGCACATTACATCATCCAAGTCAATATTTACTTAGTTGTATTTTATGGCTTTTACAAATTACTACTGGATAAGGAAACCTATTTTACCCTAAACCGCATTTACCTGATCGCCGCAGGAACCCTGTCACTAGCCATACCATTTCTACGGTTTGAGTGGTTTGCAGAACAGCCTGTTGCGCAACCGGTGTATGTCGGGGCAGATCAATTGAACCAGCTCGTAACAAGGGTGATTATTGCACCCGAGGCGACGGATCAATTCAGCTTAGCCAACTTTCTGGTGATGTGCTACCTGACGGGAGTATTGCTCTTTTTTTGCAGACTTGCTTACCAGTTGCACATCGTTCGCAGGTTGATTCGGAACCGTAGCAAAGGTGCGGCATTTTCCTTTTTCAGCAAGCAATTTGTGGATGACCAATTACCCGGTTCTCAAACCATTAGCAAACACGAAGAAATTCATTCCAGGCAGTTACATTCTGCAGATGTCTTGTTCTTTGAAGTTTTGGCTGCGCTAACCTGGTTCAATCCCGTTGTTTATTTCTACAAAAAAACCATTAAAAACATCCATGAATACCTGGCAGATGAAGAAGCTGCCCAATTTCAGGGAGACAAGGATCAGTATGCAATGCTCCTGATGAGCAATGCTCTTGGCGTAGCGCCAAGCAACTTAACCAACTCATTTTTTAACCAATCATTACTTAAAAAAAGAATTTACATGCTATATAAACAAAGATCAAGAAAAGTTGCCATACTGAAATATGGGCTTTTCGTACCCCTGCTTGCTGTAGCACTCGTCGCCTCATCGGCCACGATCCGCAAGAATGAACAAATCAGGGAGATTGCGGATCAAATCCCCCTGGATCAACCGCTTGATGCCGTGAAAGAAGCCGTACAGCAAGTCATCATTGAACCTTCGGCGAAAGTCATTGAAAATGTAGTTTCAATCCCGGCAGTACCAGTTAAGAACAACGTTTCTGTGGCAGACTGGTCGCAATTTTACCGGCACATGAGCAGAACCATCAGGTACCCAGCCCTGGCACAGGAAAGTAAACTCACCGGCAAAACTCAAATCAAATTTACCGTCAGCAATGGCGAGATCGAAGGTACAAACCTAGCAGGACCTGCTCTTGGAGACGGTTGTGATACAGAAGCCATGCGCGCCATATTAGCCTTCCCTGACTTCAAGTCAATCCCCAACGGAAAATATGTTCTGAGGGTGTCATTTACCATGTCGGGCGACGGGGCACAAGAATATGTCTTAAAAAACAAAGATCTACCTGCCGTTGCCGGATATAAAATGCTGGAGGAAATTGTGATCAGGGGTTACGCCAAAAGACCTGTACAAGGAAAAGCCACCGAGTTAAGTGAGGTAAACATCAAACCAGATAATGGTGAAAAGGTCTACGATTTCGTTTCACTGGAAACCCAGCCTAGCTTCCCTGGCGGAATGGATAAATTCTACGAGTACATCTCAAAGACCGTTAAATATCCTAAAGAAGCCCAGGAAAAAAACATCCAGGGAAAAGTCTTTATTTCCTTTATAGTCGAAACAGATGGAACACTGTCAGATATTAAAGTACAAAGAAAGCTGGGTGCTGGTACAGATGAGGAAGCCGTACGGATTCTTAAAGAAAGCCCGAGGTGGCTTCCGGGCACGCAAGACGGCCAAACGGTGCGTGTGAAATATAACATCCCGATTAGTTTTTCATTGACTAAAGGATCATCTCCCCCTTTGGCCGATGTAACTGATTTGCTTCAAGGCAAAGTCACAGGAGTCAGCATTCAAAGTGGAAGACTAGGAGAACCCAATCCCAATTCACCTACTTCTCCGCTATATATCATCGACGGCGTAAAACTAAAGAAAAGCAATGGTGGAACTTCCCCTCTTAGCACGCTTCCTCAGGATGAGATTGCCAGCATAGAAATTCTTAAGGACGAGACAGCCAAGACATTATATGGTGATGAAGGACAATACGGTGTCATTCTCATTACGACCACCAAAGACAAAAAAACCACTAAACCTGCTGAGCAGAAAAAGGCAACAAAAAAGCCAGTAACTAAAAAGAATTAACAACGCCCCTCAAATATCTATTCCTAACGTGCTCTTTACACATGAAGGCCCCCGATTAATATCGGGGGCCTTCATGTGTAATACCCTTGTCTCGTAGTATAAAACTATTAAATATCTTCCTCAGAAACAAATTTTGCGGAATAAAAATCTCTATTCATTCTGGCGATGTTCTCCAGAGAGATCCCTTTAGGGCATTCCGCTTCGCAGGCACCGGTATTGGTACAGTTACCAAAGCCTTCTGAGTCCATCTGCGCCACCATACTTTGCACCCTTCTGTACCGTTCTGGCTGACCCTGTGGCAATAAAGCCAGTTGTGAGATCTTGGCCGAAACGAACAGCATGGCAGAGGCATTCTTACAGGTAGCTACACAAGCACCACAGCCAATACAAGCCGCAGCCTCAAAAGCGGCATCTGCCTGGTTCTTAGGAATAGGCAGTGCATTTGCATCCTGGGCGTTACCGGTATTTACCGAAATAAAGCCCCCTGCAGCAACAACCCGGTCAAATGCCGAACGGTCAACCATTAAATCCTTAACTACCGGAAATGCTTTCGCCCTCCATGGCTCCACCACAATGGTGTCCCCATCTTTAAAAGAACGCATGTGCAACTGGCAGGTGGTCACCAGATCCTTCGGACCGTGAGGCCGGCCGTTGATAAACATCGAGCAGGCACCACAAATTCCCTCGCGGCAATCATGGTCAAATACAACCGGTTCCTCGCCCTTATTGATCAGACCCTCATTCAAGACGTCAAACATCTCTAAGAAAGACATATCAGGTGAGATTTCAGCCAATTTATAGTCCACCAAAGCACCTTTGGTCTTGTTATTTTTTTGACGCCAAACTTTCAGCGTTAAATTCATATTTCCTGTACTCATGATATTGAGATTTTAGTACTTAGCTATTTATAACTTCTTTGTGCAACCTTGATGTTTTCAAACTTCAGCTCTTCTTTATGAAGATCAAAATTCACACCTTCCTTAAACTCCCAGGCAGCTACATAGGCGTAGTTTTCGTCATCACGCAATGCCTCGCCCTCTTCTGTCTGGTATTCCTCTCGGAAGTGACCACCACAGCTTTCATTCCTGTTTAGCGCGTCAATACACATCAATTCACCCAGTTCGATGAAATCAGCTACACGGCCGGCTTTTTCAAGTTCAGGATTAAGTTCACCGGCAGTTCCCGGTACACGAACCTCGCTCCAGAATTCAGCACGCAGTGCGCGAATTTCCTGTATCGCTTCATTCAGACCTTTTTCATTACGGGCCATACCACACTTTTCCCACATGATGTGTCCCAGTCTTTTGTGGAAATGATCCACAGACTTGGTTCCTTTAATATTGATCAGGGTATCCAGAATACCTTTTGCTTTGGCTTCGGCCTCCACAAAAGCAGGATGGTCAGTAGGAATGGCTTTCACCGAAATCTCTTTAGACAAATAAGCTCCAATCGTATACGGAAGTACAAAATAACCGTCAGCCAGACCCTGCATCAAAGCAGAAGCTCCCAAACGGTTGGCACCGTGATCAGAGAAGTTCGCTTCACCCGTGCAATACAAGCCCGGTACAGTCGTCATCAGGTTATAGTCCACCCAAAGTCCGCCCATAGTATAGTGAACCGCCGGATAGATCCGCATTGGTGTCTCATAAGGATTCTCTCCTGTGATCTGCGCATACATGTCAAACAGGTTACCATATTTTTCTTTGACTACCGCGGTACCCAAACGCATACAAGTTTCCTTGTCCGGATTGTGAATACCTGCTTTTGAAGCCTCTATTTTACCATATCGCTCTGTATTGGCTTTAAAATCAAGATATACCGCCAGTTTAGAAGATCCAACACCATAGCCGGCATCGCAACGCTCTTTCGCAGCTCTGGATGCCACATCACGCGGCACCAGGTTACCAAATGCAGGGTAACGGCGTTCCAGGTAATAATCTCTTTCATCTTCCGGAATTTCAGAAGCCTTACGCGGATCGTCTTTTTTCTTAGGCACCCAGATCCTGCCGTCATTCCGTAACGATTCAGACATCAGGGTCAATTTACTCTGGTGATCGCCTGAAACCGGGATACAGGTCGGGTGAATTTGTGTATAACAAGGATTCGCAAAATACGCACCTTGTTTATGTGCTTTCCAGGCCGCGGTGACGTTACTGCCCATGGCGTTGGTCGACAGGTAAAATACGTTTCCGTAACCACCAGTACCCAACACAACAGCATGGCCAAAATGACGTTCCAATTCTCCTGTCAACAAGTTACGTGCAATAATTCCACGTGCTTTTCCGTCGATCTTTACCACCTCCAGCATTTCATGGCGGGTAAACATTTCAACTTTACCCATACCAATCTGACGCTCCAGGGCAGAGTAGGCACCCAGCAATAGTTGCTGACCAGTCTGTCCTGCCGCATAAAAAGTCCTTTGTACCTGTGTACCACCAAAAGAGCGGTTGTCCAGCAGACCTCCATACTCTCTCGCCAAAGGCACACCTTGTGCCACACACTGGTCAATAATATTTGCACTCACTTCCGCCAAACGGTGTACATTGGCTTCACGCGCACGGTAATCTCCTCCTTTGATTGTATCATAAAACAAGCGATAAGTACTATCACCGTCATTCTGATAGTTTTTGGCTGCATTGATACCACCCTGGGCTGCAATAGAGTGCGCCCTTCTTGGTGAATCCTGAAAACAAAAACATTTTACTTTATAGCCCATCTCTGCAAGCGTGGCCGCAGCCGAAGCACCTGCCAGACCAGAACCTACTATGATGACCTCAATACTTCTTTTATTTGATGGGTTGACCAAAGGCACAGAGGACTTAAATTTGGTCCATTTACCGGTTAATTCTCCCTCAGGTATATTTGAATTCATTTCTGACATAATCTTTCGTTCTAAAATTATTTAATAAGACCCAGGTACATAACAACAGGCATCGCGGCAAAAATCAGCGGGATGAGGACCGAAAACCAAACGCCGACTGTTTTAATGATCGGTGTATACTTTTTATGGTTCCAGCCCAATGTTTGGAATGCCGAAGCAAAACCATGCAAAAGGTGGTACGCCAAAGAAACCATCGCCAATACATACAATATTACAATAGCCGGATCTCTGAAAGTTTCCACCATAACCGCAAACAGGTCGTGGTTACCGTTTACATCTTCAGTAGGTATTCCTGTAAACCTTGACATGACCCAGAATTTAGAGATGTGAACGATCAGGAAAACCAGTAACAACGTACCCAAAAGACCCATAGACCTCGAATACCATTTGCTGTTTGCCTCACCATCGTGCACTGCGTACCTTTCCGGTCTTGCTGCGCGGTTTTGCGCCCATAGCCTGAAGCCCTGGAAAATGTGCGCCAGTAAGCCCAAAAACAAGACGATCTCCATCGAACGAATGATCCAGTTGGTACCCATAAAATGCGCACCCATGTTGAAGGTTACACCCCCATCATTCACAAAGATCAATGCATTGATGAAACAGTGCACCAATAAAAAAGAGATGAGAAACAGGCCGGTAATACCCATTATTAATTTTTTTCCTATAGACGAGGAAAAAGCGTTTCCGAAACTACCCATTAGAATTATATTTTTTAGTACTAGTGTGCAAAAGTATTTAATAAAAGAATTAATTTGTAAACTCCAAACAGGAAATACAGATAAATAATCTATTTAGAAACGTTCTAAGAATTAACCAATTGATGCGCTCCTCATGAATAAAAAGATCGCTAAGCTCCCGCACCTTCTTATTTTAATACTGTTCTTACTTTCTTGCCAGCAAAAAGAAACAGTAATGAATATCAAATCAGAAAACTTCAAAGCCAATGCAGTAATCGGTATCTATGGCATGTCATCCCGAGAACCGCTCCTGCTCGAGAACATCAAAAATGGCCAGCAAACCTTAAAAGTGAAACCCAAAAAGTTCGGCTACGCCGGTCTTTCCATCAATGGCGAACAAAACCAGGATTTCTGGATTTACCTGAGCGGAGATACCTATGACATCTTGCTGGACGGAAATGCCATAGAAAAATATCCGGTTCGAAATTCAACCAGTACACAGGGAAAAGAACTGATCGCCTACTACCAACTCAAAGAGGAGTTGTCCCGCAATACACAGGACAGTGTCAAACTTGCACACAGGCTATTGGATGAGGCCTCGTCTGAAACGATTGACCAGGTGACTAAGGCGTACAATAAGTGGCAGGACAAAGCTGCTCAAACAGAAGGCCGGGTCATCACAGCCTTTGCGACTAAATACCCGGAGTCTATGCTCAATTTATTACTAATAGAACAGGCAGGAACATTGACCACCCAGATTGGTCAATACCAGGCAGCATTCAAAAAACTGGGCGCCAAAGTACGTGAAAGCAAGGAGGGAATAAAAATAGCCCGGGAGCTCGACAGAGTAGCTAAATTACAGATCGGCGCTAAAATGGCTGTGATCAACGGTAAAGATCTCGCTGGTGCGGCCTTCAACCCTAAAATATTTAAAAAGTTAAATCTCATCATCTGCTGGACTTCCTATGACGGACCTTCCAGAAAGAACAACATACAGCTGGTAGAACGTTATGAAAAATACAATTCACAAGGTGTAGAATTTATTGGTGTCTCGTTCGACAAGTACGAAAAATGGTGGAAAGGGGTTGTTAAAGATGACGGCCTGACCTGGCCCCAATATGCAGACCTGTTAGGCGCCAAATCCCCCAACCCCGGTAATCTTAGCAATTACAAGGCACCTTTTATGTTCCTGACCGACCAAAGCGGAAAAATCCTGAGTACAGACATTCAGATCGAGAACCTCGACTTCGAAATTTCCAACCGTTTGCATCAGGTAAAATAGAAGAAAATTACTCAGGCATCAATTCAATCTCCCCAGATACATACTATCCGCAATGGCTTTTCTATCTGCCGAGACGCAGGACACATACACTTCCATACGCGCCCCAAGTTGCACTTCCGTCAGCGGCAACACATCTTCACCTGCAGAGCGCTTTGCGCCATACAAGCGATAGGCGACCGATTTAGATTCAGGAAAATAAACCACCATCATCACCTGATCGCTGCCAGCAGACCAGCTCCGGTCCTCTTCAGCATTCCAGGTAAACTTAAGTCCGGCCGAAGCTAACGATACGCCGGGCGACCGTGGTCCATAGATGTGTCCCCTTTTAGCCGTCCCGCACTTTGCTGTAGTCGATACAGATGTCATGATATTCACCTGACACCGCTCAGCGGGTTTCAGAATTACTTGTCTACTATTGCTAAAACCTCCAAATTGTGACTAAGATAGAGGCCTGCCATGAAAAAGACATATACTCCCAAATAGACAGCCGCTCCTGGACATTCAGTTCAAATCGGCAAAATTACAATGTACTATGAAGAATACGGCGCCGGAAATCCGTTAGTACTTCTGTATAGTTTTGGCGGCTATACCCAAAACTGGTAGCCGTTTATCAATGCACTCTCCGGGCAGCACCGGCTAATTGTAGTTGATCTGCGCGGACATGGCCATTCCACCAATCCTGAGAACACATTTTACACACAGGGAAGCGGCAAACGATGTGTTCCTCTTGCTTGAAAAGTTGAGGATTGACAACTTCTCCGCTATTGGAATGAGTTCTGGCGGAATGGTGCTGCTGCACATGGCGACGAGCCAGCCCAGTCGCATCGATGCTATAATATTAATTAGTGCCACGACCCATTTCCCGGATCAGGCAAGGGCCATTATGCGCAGAGCGTCTTTCGATACGATGCCACAAATCGTAAAAGAAATGTATCTGGAATGTGCAAAACGCGGTAACGAACAGATTCATCAGCTCATAACGCAGTTCAATGCCCTGGCCGAAAATTACGACGATATGAATTTCACATTGCAAAGTTTATCTGGCATAACAGCCCGTACCCTTGTGATTCATGGGGATCGCGACAACTTTTTTCCTATTGATATTCCAGAAACCATCTCCCGTTCGATACCCGGTGCCAGCTTGTGGATTATTTCCGGCGGCGATCATGTTCCGGTTTATGATTCTAAGCTTCCCTTCATTTCAACAGCCCTGCAGTTTCTTCAAGCTCAACACCGCAAGTAACAAACCATGGCTGTGCTTATTTTATCATCAAGTCAACATCCCTCCCGCTTATTTCGCCGTATCTGCTTATGAAAAACAAAACATCTATCTATGAAAAACATTTTTTTATCAGTTGTTGCTTTAGTAGCTATGGCATTTACAACTCAAACTTATGCCCAGAAAAACCCGATGGTTGGCGGGGCTGCCATGTATGCGTCTAAAGACATCGTGGACAATGCGGTAAACTCTAAAGATCACACTACACTGGTTGCGGCTGTTAAAGCAGCCGGACTGGTAGAAACCCTGAAAGGCAAAGGCCCTTTTACAGTGTTTGCACCAACCAATGCCGCTTTTGATAAACTGCCTGCTGGTACAGTTGATATGGTCTTGAAACCTGAAAACAAAGCCATGCTGACCAAAATCCTGACTTATCACGTTGTTGCTGGTAAAATGGATGCTAAAGCCATTGCAAAAGCAATCAAAATGGGTAAAGGCAAAGCGGAACTGACTACCGTGGCCGGAGGCAAACTATGGGCCTGGATGGAGGGCGACAAATTAATGCTTAAAGACGAAAAAGGCGGAATGGCAACAGTTACCATTGCTGATGTCATGCAAAAAAACGGGGTGATCCATGTGATCGATACCGTATTGATGCCAAACTAATTGGCTTAAGGAGAGGGTGAGTAAAGCCGGTTGCAATGGTGCACCGGCTTTTTTTGTTGCTGATATCATCGTAGACTTTTCTTTTGGCACTTCCCGCAGGACTGTATAACTTTGAAGATCTCCTGAGACTCTGTTTCAAATTTTAATAATTATGTTAAATAGCTTCCTTCCTCGTATCCGTTATTATTTTAAAAATGCCTTTGACAGATTAAACAACAAAGGCTATAAAAATAGCATTTTACAGGCCATACCATTTTGGGGCGCTTCAATTATCACTGGTCTGATCGCAGTTATTTATACCAAGCTATTTTTACTCGCGGAATCAGTCACTAAATATATATACCAGGAGCATGCATGGGGTTTATTTATACTAACTCCCCTGTGTTTTCTTTTGGCCTGGTGGATCGTCGTTCGTTATGCACCTTTTGCCAGGGGCAGCGGTATCCCGCAGGTGGTCGCGGCAATTCAACTTACCGGACCCAATAAAGAATCTCAGGTGAGCCGCTTTTTGAGCATCAGGGTGATGCTGGTAAAGATTACCTCCAGTTTGATCATGGCTGCCGGGGGGGCTGCGATAGGCAGGGAAGGACCTACCATACAGATTGCAGCTTCGGTGTTTAAGAAAGTCAACGATCTGTTACCTGTATGGTGGCCCAAAGTAGCGAAAAAGAATATGATTATTACTGGCGCGGCAGCGGGACTGGCCGCGGCATTTAATACGCCGCTGGGAGGAATCGTTTTTGCGATTGAGGAATTAACCAGGACCCATTTCAGCTATTTTAAAACGGCGATTTTTTCTTCAGTAATCATTGCCGGGCTCACCGCCCAGGGTATCCTTGGGCCTTACCTGTATTTGGGTTATCCAAAGATTTTTGACCTTTCTGGTTATATTTTTTTTGGTGTGGTCCTGGTTGCGGTTATCTCCGGGCTATTGGGGAGTGCCATGTCCAAAGTTATCCTTGTGTTATTAAAATGGAAGTCCAGTTTTAAGTTAACCCGTCATCATGTATTTTATATAGTCGCCTGTGCGCTGACCTTAAGTGCGATCGCCACCTTCATCAGTTATGATGTCCTTGGTTCTGGCAAAGAGATCATGCAAACCACCTTGTTTTCAGAGGATAGGTATGTCAGCTGGTATACCCCAATATTACGAATTACAGGTCCCTTATTGTCATTTACAACTGGCGCATCAGGCGGGATATTTGCTCCCGCACTGGCAACCGGCGCAAGTATTGGCTCTATGGTCGCTGGTTGGTTCCAACTTTCTGAAGCCAATACCAATTTATTGATTCTTTCCGGTATGGTTGGCTTTTTGACCGGAGTGACCAGATCTCCTTTTACTTCGGCCATCCTGGTGCTGGAAATGACCAATCGCCATAGCGTGATCTTTCATTTGATTCTTGCCGGGATGATTTCCAGCGTAGTTTCTATCCTGATAGACAAACATTCTCTTTATGACCATCTGAAGGTACAATACATCAAAGAACTGGAGACTGAAGAGGATCCGAAGGGTCGCTGAAATTATTGTCCTTTCATGGCCGGAGGTTATCAATGGATTAAATGCGTTGAATGTTATTTCAATTTCTTGTAAGGTTTTCCGATCCGGTTCGACAAAGACATTATATCCTATATTTATGCGAATCCCATTCAATCATGACAAGTAATACTGCGGCACTTGTGAAGGAAAACACAACCGACCCTGAAAACTGGGTGGACAACTATGCGGACTATCTTTTCCGGTATGCGATAACGCGTCTCAATGACCCGGAGCAGTGCAGAGACCTTGTGCAGGAGACATTTCTTGCCGGTCTGGAGAAACTAGGCAGTTTTAAAGGGGCTAGCTCAGAAAAGACCTGGCTGACCTCCATTTTGAAAAATAAAATCATCGACATTTATCGAAAGAAGTCTTCAGGCCTTTCGAAAAATGCAGAAACCGAAGATGCGGAGTACGAACAACAGGATTTTTTTGATGCGGCAGACGGGCACTGGAACATTCAGCACCAGCCGAAGGAATTCGGCATAGAACATCACGACCCTCTGGTAAGTAAAGAGTTTCACCGAATCCTTCAGCAGTGTATGCAAAAGCTTCCG
>Ga0247815_10002243_pt1 | contig 14337 bp, 10 predicted proteins | sample UWRJL194509B1_FD_181014 | JGI IMG/M metagenome (GOLD analysis project Ga0247815, IMG submission 181014) | Plant litter microbial communities from Arlington Agricultural Research Station in Wisconsin, United States - UWRJ-L194-509B-1 | ecosystem: Environmental > Terrestrial > Plant litter >... | reverse complement strand
CGGCAGAACGCCGTCGACCATGGGGAGCTGCCCGGCGGTGAAGACCAGATTGCCGCTGACGACGGCGGGCACGTAGGCGCCGGCGGGCGGCACCACGGTGGGGAGGGTCAGTCCGAGCTCGGCGAGCCGAGCATCCACGCCGACCATCAGGCGTCGGCCTTCTGGCGCTTGAGGTAGGCGACGAGCCCGCCTTCGGGACCGGTGACGATCTGCACCAGTTCCCAGCCCTCCGAACCCCAGTTGTTGAGGATGGCGGCCGTGTTATGCACGATCAGCGGCGTGGTGAGGTACTCCCAGGTGGGCATCAAGATTCCTTCAGGTTTCGAACAGGCGGGTCGTTTTAGCCTTGATCATATGTCTGTCTCCTCTTCGAAGCCCTCCGGTCGGCATAAGGCGATCTTCGGCTTCGTCGGCCTGAGCGTCGTCGCCGGCATCCTCGCCACCGCCATGGTCACCCCTGCCGTCGCCGTCACCGGCTCGGTGGCCACGAGCTCCATCGGCATCTTCGACGACCTTCCCGACAGCATCACCATCGGCGACCTGCCCGGGCAGAATCAGATCTTCGCCAACCAGGGCGGCCAGCCGGTGAAGATCGCGACGATCTACAAGCAGAATCGCCAGGAGGTGTCGTGGGATCAGGTCTCGCCCTATCTCAAGCACGCCGCCGTCGACGGTGAGGACCGCCGCTTCTACTCGCACGGCGGGGTCGACGTGCAGTCGATCATCCGGGCCGCCATCGGCAACTTCACCAGCGGCCACACCGTCTCGGGCAGCTCGACCCTCGACATGCAGCTGGTGAAGAACCTGCTCGTGCAGCAGGCGCTCGAGATCACCGACCCGAAGAAGCAGAAGGCCGCGTACATCGCCGCCATCGAGGACAGCTTCGACCGCAAGCTCAAGGAGATGAAGCTCGCCGTCGGTCTCGACAAGAAGTACACGAAGAAGCAGATCCTGCTCGCCTACCTCAATGTCGTCGGCATGGGTGGCACCACCTACGGCGTGCAGTCCGGCGCGCAGCGCTACTTCAGCACCGATGCGAACAACCTCACCATCGCTCAGGCCGCGAGCCTCGTCGCCATCGTGCAGCAGCCGAACGACCAGAACCTCAGCGACCCGAAGCTGTACCCGGCCAACAAGATCCGCCGTGACCAGATCCTGAACGACATGTACTCGGCCAAGCACATCACCAAGGCCGAGCTCGACACCGCCCTCGCCACGCCGATCGCCGACGAGGTGAAGCTCAGCACGGTGGACAACGGATGCCGCGCCGCTGCAGCAGCCCCCACCGCCTGTGATTACGTGTCGAAGATCATCACCTCCGCCCTCGACCCGGCGACGACGCCGAATGCGGCTCCGATCGTGAGCGCGCTCGGCTCGACCGTCGCGGAACGCCGCGCCAACTGGAGCCAGGGCGGCTACAAGATCTACACCAGCATCGACCTGGACCTGCAGAACGTCGCCCAGCAGAACCTCGCCAAGTGGACGCCGCCGACCGAGACCCGCTTCGCCCTCGGTGGCGTCGCCGACAGCGTGGAGGCCGGCACCGGCCGCATCCTGGTGATGGCCCAGAACAAGACCTTCGACGACGCGGGCGTTGCCGAGGGCGCCGCCCCCGATCCGACGAAGACCGGTCTCAACCTCAGCACCGATCAGCCCTACGGCGGGTCCGGCGGCTTCGACACCGGCTCGACCTTCAAGATCTTCGACCTGGCCAACTGGCTGCAGAACGGCCACGGACTCAACGAGATCGTCAACGGCAACAGCCCGCAGACCTTCCAGCAGCAGGACTTCCCCACCACCTGCTTCCCCGGCGCTGCCGGCTCCGGCCCCTACAAGTCGTACAACGACCCCGGCGACCCGGGCGGCAACATGACCGTCAAGTCCGCGCTGGTGAACTCGGTCAACAACGCCTTCATGAACATGGCCAAGAAGCAGGACATGTGCAGCATCCGCGACACCGCCAACAGCATGGGTGCGCACCGCGCGATCTTCAAGGAGGTCGACGGCGGCACGCTCGAACTCAACCTCACGATGATCATCGGCACCAACGACCAGGCGCCCCTCACGATCGCTGCGGCCGCCGCGACGGTCGGCTCCGGTGGAACCTACTGTGTGCCGGTCATCATCGACAGCATCGCCAGCCCGTCGGGCAAGAAGCTCCCCGGCCAGCAGCAGAACTGCAGCCAGGCGCTCACACCGGAGGTCGCGGCCGGCGTCGCGAACGCCATGGTCGGCAGTGAGACCAGCGGCACCAGCAAGCCTGGCAACCCCTTCGACGGCGTCGCCATCGCGGGCAAGACCGGTACCGCCAACACTGCGCACCAGGACTGGGCCGTCGCGACCACCACCAAGGTGGCCACTGCGGTCTGGACCGGCAACATCGACGGTGCGACCACCAGCCTGAAGAAGTTCACCAACCCGATCACCCGGCAGAACTACTACTCGTCCTCCCGCTTCCAGATCGTGAAGTCGGTCATGGCAACGGCGAACAAGAACAGCGCGCTGCGCGGCGCGACGTCGTTCCCGACGGTGTCGGCGAAGCTCCTCTCGGGCACGACCGTCAAGGTTCCGGATGTCAGCGGCCAGACCACCGCGGCGGCGACGACCCTGCTGCAGAGCCTCGGCTTCTCCGTGACCGTCGGGGCCGCGGTGCCGTCGTCGGAGGCCGCGGGAACCGTGGCCAGCACGGACCCGGTGGCGGGGACATCCATCTCCAGCGGTCAGAGCATCACGATCTTCCCCAGCGATGGTAGCGAGGGCGACGGTAACGATCACGGTCGCCCCGGCGACGGAGGCAATGACGACAACACGGGACCGGGCAACAACACGGGACCTGGCGGAGGCACGGGACCTGGCGGAGGCGATCACGGCCCCGGCAGGCCGTGAGCACTTCTCGACTGAGCGTTATCTAACTCCCAGGTGCAGCCAGGGGGTGGTCACATGATCATCGCTTACCCTGTCTACTATGTCTGCCCAGAAATCGAAGCCGCTCGGCGCGCTCGGAGCATTTGTCGGCCTTGTCGGCTTCAGTGCCATCGCCGGTGTGCTCGTGACCGCGATGGTCACCCCCGCACTCGCCGTTACCAGCATGTCTGCCCAGTCGGGCATCAGCATCTTCGAGAACCTGCCGGAGAACATCAAGATCGGTCAGCTCTCGCAGCAGAACGAGATCTACGCGATGAGGGCAGGCCAGCCGGAGCTGCTGGCGAAGGTCTTCAAGCAGAACCGCGAAGAGGTCAGCTACGACGAGGTCTCCCCGTTCCTGATCGACGCCGCCATCGACGGTGAGGACCGCCGCTTCTACGACCACGGCGGGGTCGACCTGCCGTCCATCGCCCGCGCCGCGGTGAGCAACGCCTCCAGCACCAGCACCCAGGGCAGCTCGACCCTCGACATGCAGCTGGTGCGCAACATCCTGACCAACCAGACCCTGCAGATCAGCGACGAGAAGCAGCGGATGAAGGCCTACAAGGAGGCCACGGAGCAGACGCCGTCGCGCAAGCTGCGCGAGATGAAGCTCGCGATCGGCCTCGACAAGAAGTACACGAAGAAGCAGATTCTGCTCGGCTACCTCAACATCGTGGGAATGGGCAACACCACCTACGGCGTGCAGGCGGCCGCTCAGCAGTACTTCAGCGTAAACGCGAAAGACGTCACCCTCGCTCAGGCGGCCAGCCTGATGGCGATCGTGCAGCGACCGAACTACGCCAACCTGTCGGACCCGAAGTTCTACCCGGCGAACAAGCTGCGGCGCGATCAGATTCTCGCCTCCATGCTCGACGAGAAGCACATCACGCAGGCGCAGTACGACGAGGCCGTGAACACCCCCATCGAGCAGATGGTGAAGCTGAGCCCGCCCGCCAGTGGATGTCGCGCGGTGCAGGTAGCCGGCGCGGGCTTCGCCTGCGACTACGCACTCAAGGTGATCACGAGCCAGTTGGCCGAAGACACCCCGAACGCCGCGCCGGCCGTCAAGGCCATCGGCGCCACCCCCGCCGAGCGGCTCGCGAACTGGGATCAGGGTGGCTATAAGGTCTTCCTCAGCCTCGACCTCGATCTGCAGCAGGCCGCGCAAGAGGCGGTCAACCTGCACACTCCGCCGAACGAGACCCGTTTCGCCCTGGGATCTGCGGCGGTCAGCGTGGAGGTCGGCACCGGGCGCATCATCACCATGGCGCTCAACAAGACCTTCGACGACGCGGCGAACACGCCCGGCGCGGCCGTCGACCCCACCAAGGGTGCCGTCAACTGGGCGACCGACAAGCCCTACGGCGGATCGAACGGGTTCAACACCGGCTCGACCTATAAGGTCGTCGACCTCGCCGACTACCTCTCCAACGGAGGGTCGCTGGGCGACGTCGTCAACGGCACCGGACCGCAGATGCATAAGTTCTCCAGCTTCAAGTGCGACGGCGCACCTCTTGCAGGACCGACCTACAAGTTGCAGAACGACGGCAACTCTCGCGGCGGCATGATGACCGTGAAGCAGGCACTGATCGGCTCCGTCAACAACGCCTTCGTCAACATGGCGAAGAAGGGCGACCTCTGCAGCGGGGTCGCAGCGACGGCGAAGAAGATGGGTGCCCACCTCGCCGTCATGAACGGCACGCCCTACCGCACCACCCCCAGCACGCTCCTCGGAGACAACGAGCAGTCTCCGCTCACCGTGGCCGGCTGGGCCGCGACGATCGCCTCCGGCGGCACCTACTGCACCCCCCGCATCATCGACAAGGTGATCGACCCGAAGGGCAAGGAGCAGGGCGGGCAGGCGCAGGACTGCAGCACCGCCATCACCGCAGACGTCGCGGCCGGTGTGGCGAATGCCATGGTCGGCAGTGAGACCAGCGGAACCAGTCGCCCCGGTAACCCCAACGACGGCATCGCCATCGCCGGTAAGACCGGAACCTCGTCTGACCTCGAGCATGACTGGACCATGGCGACGACCACCAAGCTCGCCACCGCGTTCTGGGAGGGCAACTACGACGGCGCCAAGACCAGCCTGAAGAAGTTCACCAACCCGCAGACCCGCGAGAACTACTACTCCAGCAGCCGGTTCCAGATCATCAAGAAGATCATGAAGGCGGCCAACACGATGGATGCCTACCGCGGAGCCAAGTCGTTCCCGGCGGCCTCCGACACGGTGCTGCGCGGCAAGCCCGTCCCTGTCCCCGACGTGACCGGCCAGTCCGTGCAGCTCGCGACCTCTCTGCTCACGAGCAGCAAGTTCGAGGTCGCTGACGGCGGCGTCGAAGCATCCGCTCTCCCGGCCGGACGCGTGACCCGCACCGACCCCCCGGCCGGGTCGAACTCGACCACCGGTGCGACCATCACCTACTTCACCAGCGACGGGTCTCTCGCCACGACGATGCCGACCGTCGCCGGACAGAACCGCCATGCGGCTCTGCAGGCGATCGGCGCGGCAGGCATCACCGGCACGGTGAGCTACACGTGGGTCGCCTCTGGGCCGGGCGGCGCCGTCTGTCAGGTGCGGGAGAGCAACCCCGCCGCCGGCGCGACGATGTCGAAGGCCGACGGTGTCACCCTGACCGTCTTCGGAACGCCCGCCGGCACCGATCCCGGCCCGCTGTGCCCGAAGTGAGTTATTCCAGCGGCAAGATCGTCGCGACCGCCATCGGCGCCGCGGTAACGCTGGGGGCGGGAGCGCTCGCCTGGGGCACCCTCATCGAGCGCAGCCGCTTCACCCTGCGCCGGGAGATCGTGCCGGTGCTGGCCCCGGGCGCCCGATCGCTCACCGTGTTGCACCTCTCCGATCTGCACATGGCCCCGTGGCAGCGCGACAAGCAGGAGTGGATCCGAGGGCTGGCCGTGTACGAGCCCGACCTGATCGTGAACACCGGTGACAACCTCGGTCACGAGCAGGGTCTCGAAGGCGTCAAGTACGCGCTCGAGCCGTTCCGCGGCACCCCCGGTGTCTTCGTGCACGGTTCCAACGACTACCACGGCCCGGTGCTCAAGAATCCGTTTACGTACTTCACCGGTCCGTCCAAGAAGCGTCACGCCAACCCCAACCTCGACACCGCCGCGCTCAACGCCTACTTCGACGGCCTGGGCTGGCTCGACCTCAACAACACCGCTCGCGCCCTCACTATCAAGGGCTCGAATCTTGAGTTCCTCGGCGTCGGCGACGCCCACATCAACTGGGACCACCTGGAGCGCCTCCCCGGCGCCATGGACGACCTGCGCGAGAACGTGGGGTGGGCGGATGACCCCGGCGCACCCGATCCTGTCACGATCGGCCTCACGCACGCCCCGTACCGTCGTGTGCTCGACAACTTCCTCACCCAGGGCGCCGAGTTGATCTTCGCCGGCCACACTCACGGCGGCCAGGTCTGCGTGCCCGGATACGGGGCCCTGGTTACCAACTGCGACATCCCGCGCGAGCAGGTTCGCGGGCTCAGCCTGTGGCGACACGCCCGTCGTGTCGCCTATCTGGAGGTGTCGGCGGGGCTCGGAACATCCATTTACGCCCCGGTTCGCTTCGCTTCTCCGCCCGAAGCGGTGCTACTGACACTTGTCGGTCGAGATTTCAGCTATTCTTGATGAGGCTCGTGCGCAGGTGAGAATCTGAGCGCGAAACAATCGGGGTGTGGCGCAGTTTGGTAGCGCGCTTCGTTCGGGACGAAGAGGTCGTGGGTTCAAATCCCGCTACCCCGACAGAAAAGAAGGGCCGCGAGCAATCGCGGCCCTTCTTCTGTTTCGCGACACGATCGCATCGCATGATCCGTCAACAGGGTGAGATCGCCGAATCGTCCGTCAACAGGATGAGCTCGGGAGTTTCGAGCCCGCCATCCTGTTCGCTGCAGCGGTTCGGGACGGTTTCGATACGCGTCCTCGCGCAGACGCTCGGGCGCTACTCAACCAGCGCGGAGGTCAGCTGAAGTCGGAGTCCGGCGCGGTCGTGTACACGGTGCCCGGCTCGATCAGCACGCGGCGGCGACCGCTGCCGAGCAAACCGCCACTCTCCTCGAGGTAGCACTGACCGCAGAGCGACTCGTAGGTGACGGCACCCTGGTCGATCGCGACCTGGTCGCCGTCGAAGATGAACTGCTCACCGATGCGGCGGGCGTTGAACACGGCCTTGCGACCGCAGCGGCAGATCGTCTTGAGCTCTTCGAGCGAATGCGCGATCTCGAGCAGACGACGGCTGCCGGGGAAGGCGACGGTCTGGAAGTCGGTGCGGATGCCGTAGGCGAGTACCGGGACACTCTCGACGATGGCGATCCGCAGCAGGTCATCGACCTGCTGCTCGGTGAGAAACTGCGCCTCGTCGACGAGGAAGCAACTCACATCGAGCCCGGTACGCTCGCGCACCCGCGCACGCTCGAATTCGAACCGGGAGTAGATGTCGTCGTCGGGTGCGATGACGAAGTCCACGGGGCGACTCACCCCGAGGCGGGAGACGATCGCGCTGTCGCCCTTGGTGTCGATCTGCGGCTTCGCGAGCAGCACGATCTGACCGCGCTCCTCGTAGTTGTAGGCGGCCTGGAGCATCGCCGTGCTCTTGCCGCTGTTCATCGCGCCGTAGCGGAAGTAGAGCTTCGCCATTACTGCAGGTATCCGTCCTCGGCGGCGCGGCGGATGAGATCCGCCTTCTTGCTCGCCGGCCTGTTCGCCTTCGAATATTTCTCTCGCACTCGGCGAAGGTAAGTCTTCGCCGTTTCGTATTGCACGTTCATGCGGGTTGCGACCTCTACCGTACTCAGCCCAGATACATACAGGGTGAATGCCTCCGACTCCCCCGCGCTGAGCTTGGGGCGCTGGTGGGTCATCGCTCCCACCGGCAGCGGACGCCAGTCGCGCTGCAGGTGCTCGCCCGCCTCCACACCCATGACCGTGCGCGCCGACGCCATCACCTCGCGCATCGGAACGGACTTGGACAGGAAAGCGGATGCTCCCGCGTCGAGAGCACGCTCGCGAGCCTCCCGGGTGTCGAGGCTGCTCAACACGATCACCTTCGCACCGGCGGCGCGACAGGTACGAACGCGCGCCTCGATCGACACCGGCTCTTTGAGCTGGAAGTCGAGGAAGACCAGATCGGTGGGGAAGTTGTCGCTGTGTACGAGCTGCGACCACGTGTGCGCGCTCAGTACGAGCTGGAAATCGGGGGCGTTCGAGTTGATCCAACTGCTCAGGCTGTCGAGGAGGACCTCGTGGTCGTCCAGAATCGCGAGCCGAACCGGCTGCGCTGATCGTGCCGCAGCCGCAGAACTAGTGCTGCTCATACGAAAACCTTATCCTCAGAGACGGGGGGTCGACGTCCATCTCGACGTCGTCGAAAGCGCTGCGCAACAGCGCCAGATATGGCGCGAGGGCCGATCGTGAGACGGCGCCGGCCTCGAGCCGTGCGAGTACCTCCACGCGGTTCACCTCGCCGTCGGCGGTGATCGAGATGTCCAGATCATCACGCGTGAAGCCCTGCTGATCGCGCAGGGTGGAGAGCAGGGCGCGCACGGCGGTGCGCTGTTCGACGAACATGGCCGCGGCCAAACGCTCCGGATCATGGATGACTGCGGCTGCCGCCCCCGAGCGCCCGGGTCCATCGCCGCCCGCGGTCTCGATCATCACCTCGAGCCAACTCCGATCGACCTCGGCCACCATGATTGCGCGGATCGACTGCGCGATCTCGCGAGCTCGGGAGCGGTCGACATCCGTCACCTCGCCGGTCTCGAGAATGCGCGCGAAGAACGGGATCACCTCGCGGTCGAGGGTGGTGAGCCGATCGTGGCGAATCGAGGTCGCGATGCCCTCGCGGAGCTCCTCGACGATGCCCAGGTTGGTCTCCGCCACGTGCTGCTGCCAGGCGATGATCTGCCGGGTGACGCCCAGGGAGTACGCGGCCCCGGCCAGGCCGAGAGCAAGCACGGGGGTGATCTGAGCCAGGATGGCGACGATCACGGGGACATCCGTCGGGTTGTCCCGCGCTTCGATGAGCACGAGCAGCCCGAGGAATGCGGAGGCGACGATGCCACTCGCAACGATCTCCTTCGCCGGGCGGAACGGCCCGAGTACGAGGAGCAGACCGCCGACGGCGACCGGCCCCCAGTTCTGCCAGCCGAGCACCGCAACGCCCCAGCTCGATACCTCGGCGAGCATTGCGGCGGCGAGCACTAGGCCGAGCGACGTGAGGTGGCGGCCTTGGCGGAACGGCGCACGGTATGGGCTCGACCCGCGCATGCTCACGACGAGTCCGGCGGCGAGGGTGACCAGAGCCGCGAGCGTGACCAACGGAAACCGGACGTGCCCCTCGCCCGCCAGCGTGGCGACAGCGCAGTAGACGAAGAGGCAGAGCAGCAGAACGACGGTGATGGTGCTCACACCGGCACTGCCGATGGGGTCGAGTTGCTGGCGGGTGGGTTCCGTCGGCTTCATCGTTCCACCGTCCATTCGCCGACTTCCGCCGAGTCCCTCACGGGTACCCGCAGCATGATGGACGTACCTCGACCCGGGGTCGACCAGACCTGCACGGCACCGCCGATGCTCTCCATCCTGCGCCGGATGGATTGACGGATGCCCAGACGGTCCCGCGCCGCGTCGGCTTCGATGAAGCCGCGCCCGGCGTCGATCACCATCACCGACACCTCGTCGTCGAGCGCGTAGATCACGACCTCCGCACGACTCGTGCCCGAGTGGCGCAGCACGTTCACGAGGCACTGCTTGACGGCGAGTGCGAGCGTCTGTGCGGTTCCACGGCGCAGCCGAGCGACGGCGGCGAGATCGCCCGTTACGTCGACCTCGAGCCCGAGCTCGCGACTCTCGGCGATCGCGGCGAAGAGCGGGCTCTGCTGCCAGGCGCCGGTGGACGGCCCCGCATCCGTCGTCGCGTCGTCCAGCCACTCCTCGCCCTGCAGCAACTGCAGATCGGTGGCCATCTGGTCGAGGAGCTGAGGATTCACGGCGCGGCCGGTCGCCCCGCCGAGCGCTGCGAGATGGCTGAGCACGGTGTCGTGCATCAGGGCGGCGGCACGCACCTCGATGCGGTGGCGCAGGATGGCGATCTGCTCGTCCCTGGTCGCTCGATGCAGGCGGGGCTGCGCGGAGGTGAACGGCCCCCGCAGCAGGTGGTTGAGCAGCTGGATGCTGAAGACGGCCGCGAGGGCGATCGCGGTGGTGACGTCGAACCGCTGGGCGATGCCGGTGCTCAGAGTTACCGCCGCGACGACCAATTGCGAGACCGCATAGCCCAGGAGCACCCAGAGCATGCGAGCGAGCTGACTCGTTCCCGGGCCGCCGATCAGAAGCAACGCGATCGCGGGCAACCACGCGCTGAAATCGTCCTGGTCGAGCACGCCGGCGCTGGCGAAGGTGACGATGTAGACGGCCATCGCCGCGGCGCCCACCACGAGGGCGAGAATGCTGGCCGAGACGGTATCCCGGCGCGCCGCGATCCACAGCGCCACGATGGCGACAGCGGGGGCGAGCATCGCGGGCCAGAGCGTGCCGGAGGCGGTGGCCGACTGATACCCGAGCGCCACCACGATGGCGGAGGCAAGGCAGGTGAATGCGGCCGCGTGGCTCGCGCGCAGCGTGACGGAGACTTCGGAGCGAGGCGCGAGGTGGGCGGGCAGACCGAGCGACATGGCCTCCCCCTCCCCTGACAGATCTTCAGTATGTCAGCGGAGAGAGGATGCTTGTACCCCACGTTCTGGGCCCAACTGCCGCGATACCGGGCGGCAGCGCGGCTAGTTGTGCCCCGAGGCCGGAAGAGTGTGTGGTGTTGCCGGCAACGCGGACAGTCAGAACAGGGTGGGCAGGTGTCCATTCGGCATGGCCGCGTCGAGCAGAGCGGTCGGAGCGACCTGACCGGACCCGGCCAGAGAACGCGATCGAACGGTTCCGGTGGCCGGATCTTCACTTCCGCGACTGAGCCCGAATCGTCGCAGCAGCGGCACGATCTTCGCGCCGAGCCAGGCGCGGTACTCCTTGGGGGCGTAGGAGCTGTGCGCGTACATGGCGCGGTAACGGGGTAGCAGTTCGGGGTGCTCGCGCTCGAGCCATTCCAGGTACCACTCCTTCGCACCCGGCCGGAGATGAAGCGCGCCGTAGACGACCGAGGTGGCCCCGGCATCCCGGATCAGCCCAAGGGCGTGTTCGAGGTGCTCGCGGGTGTCGGTGAGGTAGGGAAGGATCGGCATCATGAACACCTCGCAGTCGAGGCCGAGCTCGCGCGCCGCCCGCACGGTGGCCAGCCGCGCCGCCGTCGAGGGTGTTCCAGGCTCGACGGACTGCTGCAGCGCGTCGTCGTATATCGCCACCGACATCGCCAGGCCCACGGGAACCACGGTGTTGGCCTCGGCGAGCAGCGCCAGGTCTCGTCGCAACAGCGTGCCTTTGGTGAGCACGCTGAGCGGCGTTCCCGAGTCGGCGAGTGCGGCGATGATGCCGGGCATCAGCGAATACCGCCCCTCGGCCCGCTGATACGGATCGGTGTTGGTGCCGAGAGCGACCGGATGCCGCCCCCAGGTGGGCTTCGCCAGCTCCCTCGCGAGGACCTCGGCCACGTTGACCTTGACGATGATCTCGCTGTCGAAGTCTTTGCCCGCATCGAGATCGAGGTACTCGTGGGTCTTTCGGGCGAAGCAATAGGCACAGGCATGACTGCAGCCCCTGTACGGGTTGATGGTCCAGCCGAACGGCATGTCACTGGCGGTGGGCACACGGTTGAGCGCAGATTTCGCCAAGACCTCGTGGAAGCGAATACCCGCAAAGTCCGGGGTGGACACCGAGCGGACGAGGTTGGACAGGCGCGCTAGGCCCGGCAGCGCGGCATCCGCCTCCGCGTCCAATTCCTGCCCATTCCATCGCACACTGACATTCGAACATAGGTTCGAAGACCTGTCAACGCTGCAGTCAACAGGCTGAGGTGCTCAAAACTACCGAGCTGGTCCTGTTGGCTGCACATTCGGCGAGCTCAGCCTGTTGGCGGACGAGAAGGGGCGAAACGAAACCACAGCGGCTACGGAACGGGGCGGGCGAAAGGCCGAGCAGATGGCAACGGCAAGCCCGCACGTCGATCAGTCGAGGGCGAGCACCTCCCCAGACCAGCGGCGACGCAGCCAACGGTCGTGGCTCGCCACGACCACCGCGCCCGGGTAGCTGCCCAGGGCATCCTCGAGCTCCGTGGCCAGCGCCAGCGACAGGTGGTTGGTCGGCTCGTCGAGGAGGAACAGGTGCGGAGGCCGGGCGATGATCAGCGCTAGCGCGAGCCGGCGCTGTTGCCCGATCGACAGGGCGCCCAGCGCGCGATCGAGGTCGCGCGGAGCGATCAATCCGAGGCCGGAGAGCGGCAGCGTTTCCGCGCGCCCCTCCCCCACCACCTCGCGGTAGAGCGCTCGCGGTGACAGCGACGGGTCGGCAAAGTGCACGTCCTGCTCGAGCAGCGCCACGCGCAGGCCCCGTCGATGGGTGACCGCGCCGGTCGCCGGTTCTACGGAGCCGGCGGCCACACCCAGCAGCGTCGATTTTCCGGCGCCGTTGCGCCCCGTGACGAGCATTCGCGTGTCGGCATCGAGGCGGAGCGTGGTCGGCGCCAGGCGCTGCGGAACCGAGACGTCGGTGAGCTGTAATAGCGTTCCATCCGACGTCTGCGTTCCGTGCGGGATGCCGCCGAAAGCGAGCAGGCGGGCGGGCTTGCGTACCTGGTCGGCCTCCAGCCGCTCGAGCCGCACCTCGGCGTTGCGCACGCGGCGGCTCACCGCCGCGTCGACCGCCGACGCCTTGAAGTGCGGCAGGTACTTGTCGTTGTCGCGCGGAGCCCGGTCATGGTGCCCGAGCTGTCGCGCCGTCACCGACACGGCACCGCGCAACCGACGCAGCTCTTCCTGCTCAGCGGCGAATTGCGCCTCCCAGCGCGCCCGCTCGGCCGCCTTCTCGGCCAGGTAGTCGCTGTACCCGCCGCCGAATCGCTGGGCGCCGACCCGCGACGGATCGATGTCGAGCAGTCCGGTCGCAACCTCGTCCAGGAACTGCCGATCGTGGCTGGCGAAGATCACCGGGCCGGTCCAGGCGCGCAACTGCGCGGTGAGGAATGCGGCGGCGGAATCGTCGAGATGGTTGGTCGGCTCGTCGAGCAGCAGCGCGTCGGGTCGACCGAGCAGCAGCGCGGCGAGCGCGAAGCGTGATCGTTGTCCGCCCGAGACCTCGTCGAGTCGGCGGTCGAGCGAGAGCGCCCCGACGCCGAGACCGTCCAGTATCTCGTCGCGCCGGGCATCCACCGTCCAGACGTCGGCACGTTCCGCTGCAGACAGGGCGGACTGGTAGCGGTCGTCGGCATGGGGGACGCCCGAGGACAGAGCGGATGCCGCGGCCTCGAGCTCCGCCTCGATGGCGCGCACTTCGGCGAGCGCCCCCTCCACGAGCATCCCGAGGGTGTCGTGCGAACGGTACTGCACCTCCTGCCAGAGCAGCCCGAGACGGCGCGGGCCGGAGACCCCGCCGACATCCGGTGCCTCTTCGCGGGCGAGGATGCGCAGGAGCGTGGACTTACCGGCGCCGTTCTCACCGATGAGGCCGAGTCGATGACCGGGTTCGACGGTGAGACTGAGGTCGGTGAGTACCCGGCGATCGCCGTAGCTCTGGGAGACGCCGTCGACGCGGAGGTGATCGGTGAACTGGGTTGTGAGTGTCGCGGGCATGAGCCACCATTCCTTCTCGAACATCCGGTGTCGAACACGCTGGATGCGAGTGATCCCGCCGGGCTGAGCCTCGGACGCGGGGTGGAAGGGTGATTAAAGCTTCATAGCGGGGTCGACACTAACATCGACCCCGCGGAAGTGTAAAGGGCTGCCCCTACTGGACGATCTCCAGCACCTTCGCCGTGGCGGCCAGGGTCTTGTCGGCGAGCGCAGGCTCATCGGAGAGCTTCGTGCCGTAGCTCGGCACCATCAGCTTGATCTGCGGCAGCCAGGACTCCATGCGATCCGGAAAGCAGCGCTGCAGGATGTCGAGCATGATCGGCACCGCAGTAGAGGCTCCGGGTGAGGCGCCGAGCAGGCCTGCGATGCTGCCGTCGGCGGAGGTGACGACCTCCGTGCCGAACTGCAGCACACCGCCCTTCACCGGGTCTTTCTTGATGACCTGCACGCGCTGGCCCGCGGTGATGCGGTACCAGTCGGCCGGGTCGGCGTTCGGCATGAACTCCTGCAGGGCGGCGAACTTGGTCTTCTTGCTGGCGGCGAGCTGCCCGACCAGGTACTTGACCAGGTCGAGGTTGGCGAGCCCGGCACGCACCATCGGCACCAGGTTGTGCGGGCGGATGGTGGAGAACAGGTCGGTCCAGGAGCCGTTCTTCAGAAATTTCGTGTTGAAGCCGGCATAGGG
>Ga0247815_10002241_pt1 | contig 14355 bp, 12 predicted proteins | sample UWRJL194509B1_FD_181014 | JGI IMG/M metagenome (GOLD analysis project Ga0247815, IMG submission 181014) | Plant litter microbial communities from Arlington Agricultural Research Station in Wisconsin, United States - UWRJ-L194-509B-1 | ecosystem: Environmental > Terrestrial > Plant litter >... | reverse complement strand
GCTTCGTCCGCATCACCTTCTGCCTGCGCTTCTGGTTTAAAATATTTATCTACAAAATGTGTATCAAAATTCCCCGACCGGAAAGCCTCATGCTGCATCACAAAACTACCAAAGGCAAGTGTGGTTTGTATGCCCGTAATGTCATATTCCTCAATCGCGCGAATCATTGTCGTGATCGCTTCTTCACGGCTCTGACCATAGGTAATCAATTTTGAGATCATAGGGTCATAATAAATCGGTATTTCCATACCCGCCTCAAAGCCATCATCTACGCGTACACCCTTTCCCGAAGGCAGCTTATAGGTTTGCAGCGTACCAATATCCGGGAGGAAATTGTTTTGTGGATCCTCTGCATACACCCTGAGTTCGATGGCATGACCACGCATCACAAGATCTTCCTGCTGAAAACTGATAGCCTCGCCCCTGGCGATCTTAATCTGTTCCTTAACCAGGTCTAATCCTGTGATCATTTCCGTAACGGGGTGTTCAACCTGCAAACGTGTATTCATTTCGAGAAAGAAGAAGTCGAGGTTTTCATCCAGGATAAACTCAACGGTACCTGCACCGGTATAGTTTACTGAACGTGCCACATTTACTGCACATTTTCCCATGCGCTCCCTGATTTCCGGCGTAAGTATACTTGAGGGGGCTTCTTCTATAACCTTCTGATGTCTGCGCTGCACTGAACATTCCCGTTCAAAAAGGTGCAGAATATTTCCGTGATGATCACCGAGGATCTGGATTTCAATGTGCCTTGGTGATGATACATAGCGCTCAATAAAAACTGAGCCATCGCCAAAGGCTGATATAGCCTCACTCACAGCAAGCTGCATCTGTTCTTCAAAATCTTCCGGCGTATGCACAATGCGCATCCCCTTTCCACCACCCCCGGCAGCAGCTTTGATCAATATTGGGAAGCCAACTTCTAAAGCTCTGACCTGTGCTTCGGCGACATCGGTAATGGCTTCAGCCGTTCCCGGTACCAGGGGGATGTTCCAGGCAAGCGCCGCGGCCTTAGCAGAAAGCTTATTGCCCATTACTTCCATAGCTTCAGGCTCTGGCCCGATAAAAATCAGACCCGCATCCTGCACGGCTCTTGCAAATCCGGCATTTTCTGAAAGAAAACCATAGCCCGGATGAACAGCATCGGCACCTGTCAGTTTACAGGCCTCAATGATTTTTTCCGGAAGAAGGTAAGACTGACTCGCAGCGGCCGGCCCTATGCAGACTGCCTCGTCAGCATAACGCACATGTAGTGCTGTACGATCAGCTTCAGAAAATACAGCAACAGTCTTAATGCCCATTTCCCGCGCAGAACGCATGATACGGATGGCAATCTCTCCCCTGTTGGCAATTAAAATTTTATGCATAACGTTAAATCTACAGACTCGCAGGCGTCAATTGACGCAATACTGCAATCGCCCGGTCTATCATACCTGAAGATACATCTAAATGCGTAACGAAACGAATCGTGTCCGCACTTGTCGTGTTACATAGGATACCATGCCCGGCAAGATTTTGCACCAATGCAGCTGCATTATAGGCTTTACTAACCTTAACAATCACGATATTGGTTTCGACAGGCATCACTGACTCAATGAAATAGCAGGCTGCCAATGCCTCAGCAAGTGCTTTGGCATGCAGATGATCAGTGGTTAAACGCTCCACATGATGATCCAGCGCATAGATCCCGGCGGCTGCCAGAAATCCTGCCTGACGCATTCCGCCTCCGAAAACCTTGCGGAGTTTACGTGCCTTTTTGATGGTTGCCTTGTCGGCAAGCAATACCGAACCAACCGGAGCACCAAGCCCTTTGGATAAACAAACCGAGATTCCGTTAAAATACTGACCATAGTCGGCAGCAGCATCGCCCGTCGCAATCAATGCATTGAAAATCCGCGCACCATCCAGGTGTAGTATCAGGTCCTCCGCTTTGCAGAGTGCTGCAATCGGACTAATGTTGTCGAGTGTATAGCACGCCCCTCCCCCTTTATTAACGGTATTTTCCAACACCACCAGACTGGTATTGGGGTAATGAATGTTATCTTCATTAATTTCCGGCAAGATCAGCTCTGGCGTAAGGATACCCCGTTCTCCGTATAATAAACGCACAGAGGCCAGTGAATTATAGGCGATGCCGCCACCCTCATACCGGTACACATGGGCAGTCTGGTCACAGATCACCTCATCCATGGGCTGGGTAAAGCATTTGATGGCAATCTGGTTGGTCATTGTTCCCGAAGGACAAAATAGACCGGCCTCCATATTGAAAATTCCGGCAAGTTTTGCCTCCAATGCGTTGACAGTTTCGTCTTCGCCAAAAACATCATCACCAACTTTTGCCTGCATCATTGCTTCAAGCATTCCGGCGGTTGGCCGGGTTACGGTATCACTCCTGAAATCTACTTTATCCTGCATATTTTATTGAACTGTCTGAATACAAATATTGCCTTTTTATTGCGATACTGCCACTGAAAAGCACAAAAAAATAAAAAAATTATCAGCTCAATTTTATTATGACAATTAACAGCGATTTGCGCTTCAACAAATACATTCGGATCTCTACCTCAATGTTTTATCAATTTTACATGTTTTCCCAAATGGAAATATCAGGCAGGTAAAAACACCTGTTAAAATTTTATAATTTGGATTTTAAAATAACAAATGTAATTTTAGCTTAGTGTTTTTTTAACAATAACCTATTTGGGCATTTCAACTAACCATAAAAATGCCTTACCTAAACGCGTATTTAAAAGAATAAAATTATGAAAAAAAGTCAGCCAGAAGTCTCAGGAATGTATACTTTTATCCCGAAAAATTTAAATTAAGATGATAGTTATTGCAGATGGTGGTTCTACCAAAACCAATTGGTGTTTAATTAATGAGGCAGGAAGAAAGATTCTTTTTAACACAGAGGGATACAATCCTTACTTCTCAAGCACGGCTTACATCATAGATTCACTTAAAATCGGGCTTCCTGACCACCTGGAAGTAGAAAAGCTGACTGAAGTGTATTACTATGGGGCGGGCTGCTCAACTGATGCCAAGAGAAAAATTGTGGCTGATGCGATGCAGGTAACTTTCCCGAACGCTAAAATATTTATCGGTCATGACCTGTTGGCGTCATGCCGTGCATTACTGGGTGATGAAGCAGGCTTTGCAGCGATCCTGGGTACCGGTACAAATTCATGTTTGTATGATGGTAAAGATATTTCACTGAACATCGATTCCCTGGGTTATTTCCTTGGAGATGAAGGCAGTGGATGCTATATCGGTAAAAGAATCCTGAGCGACTACATGAAAGGCTATATGCCTAAAGGATTAAGAGAAAGTTTCTACGATAACTTTGCCTTAACCAATGAGGATATTTTTGACAATATCTACAATAAGCCACTTCCAAACCGTTTTTGCGCAGGATTCAGCAAGTTCCTGTATGATTACAAGGAAAGCTATGAAGACTATGCATTCTCTACCGTGAACTTTGCCTTTTCAGCCTTCTTTGAAAATCTGGTAACACATTACCCGAACTACAAAGATTACAAACTGAACTGTGTAGGTTCTGTCGGTTACAGCTTCCGCGATATCCTGAGTGTTGTTGCAGACCGCTACGAAATGGGCATTGGAAAGATCATTCGTTCTCCTATAGATGACCTGGTGAACTACCATATCCAGTCGGCAGCAAAATAAGCTGTCCTGATAAGACATAAAAAAAGCGAAGATGAATATCACCTTCGCTTTTTTTATGTCTTATTAAATTAGAAGGAAATCTCTTTCCCAAATAACTTCGCGTATTTCCTTTTGTCAAAACGATACAATGTAGCCGCACGAAAGGATACACCTTTTTGCTTTTCATCAAGATCTTTTAAAACCCCAAAACTTAGCATCTTTTTCCTAAAGTTTCTTTTATCCAATTTCTTATCAGAGATCAGTTCATAGATATTCTGAAGTTGGGTTAGTGTAAATTTCTCTGGTAAAAGCTCAAAAGCAATCGGCTGATGCTTGATCCTTCTTTTGATTTTTTCAAGCCCTTTATCAAAGATCTGCTGATGGTCAAAAGCAAGCCTCGGCAACTCTTTGATGTTTACCCAATAGGCCTGTTTAGCATAATTACTGATCGGCTTAAGTGCCTTATCCCCGCCCAGTCTGATCAAAGCATAATAGGCAACACTCAATACCCGACCCTGAGGATGGCGCGCTACATCACCAAATGTGTAGTATTGCTCCATATAAATATCACTCAAACCGGTCAATTCGTGAAGAATCCGGCTAGCTGACTGATCCAGACTTTCATTTTCTCCGACGATGTTACCCGGCAAAGCCCACCAGTCTTTAAAGGGATCTTCATTTCTTTCAATCAGCAGGATCTTGAGTTCCCCGGCATCAAAACCGAAAATCACACAATCAATCGAGAAGGCAGAATTAAACTGAGGTAGCATTTCTTTCAAAATTCTATAGTTTTTGCGTTAATATTATTTGCACACCCACCGTTACTAAAACAGACTTAGTGTAAATTCGACGTAAATGTAAATATATAATTAAATGAATTATGCAGAAAAAAATATTATTCTTAACATTTATTACATGTTAATGAAACATGAAGGCCAGCTATATGATGCACCGATGCACACATCAACAAAAATTTATTGAAAGGGATTAAACACAATTGAACAAAATGCCTGAGTGCAGTCTGATCAAAGATCAGTATTTTGTTTGGCAAAGCTATCTGACTACAGCTTAAGCCGGAAACTGAAACCTCACCAAAAAAATACATTTCGCTGATGAAAAAACTGTCAAAAAATTACTTAGTGTAATAATTACACAGTATATTCGTATATTAATTATGAAACCAAATATAAAAAATATTGCTGTATTGACTTCAGGCGGTGACGCACCCGGGATGAATGCCTGTATAAGGGCTGTCATACGCACTGGCATCTACAATGGTATCAATATGTTCGGCGTTATGCAGGGCTACCAGGGATTGATTACCAACAACATTATTCCAATGGATGCCCGCTCTGTAAGCAATATCATCCACCTCGGTGGAACTATACTCAAAACTGCACGCTGCCTTGAATTTAAAACCAGGGAAGGCATGCAGCAGGCATATGAAAATTTACAGGCCAGAGAAATCGACGCCCTTGTTGTTATTGGTGGCGACGGAACATTTACCGGAGCGCAACGCTTCTCGAAAGAGTTTGGCGTTAAGGTAATCGGTGTTCCGGGAACGATTGACAATGACCTTTACGGATCTGATTTTACATTGGGTTACGATACGGCCATGAATACGGTAATTGAAGCGATTGATAAAATCAGGGATACCGCCGATGCACATGACCGCTTGTTTTTTATTGAAGTAATGGGCCGCGACTCAGGCTGTATAGCCTTGAGAAGTGCTGTAGCAAGTGGCGCAGAAGCTGTTTTACTGCCTGAAAAACAGACAAGTCTGGATGAACTGATCACGCAGCTCGAGATTGGCGCTTCTACCAAGAAGACGTCGAGTATTGTGATTGTATCTGAAGGCCATAAGGCCGGTGGTGCTTATGATATTGCTAACAGGGTGAAAGAGCGGTTTAACCACTACGATACCAAAGTAACGATCCTTGGGCACTTACAACGTGGTGGTAGTCCAAGCAGTTTCGACAGGATCCTCGGATCCCGGCTGGGATTTGCAGCTGTAAACGAATTACTGAAAGGTAATACCGAGCAGATGGTTGGCTTAAGGGGTAACGATGTAAAAACAACAAGTCTGGATGAAGCGCTGAATAAGCATTCTTTCAAACTGGAGGCAGATTTATTGGAGATGGCTAAAGTATTATCTATATAATCATGACAGCGGTAGTATACAGTGGCTCAAAAACAGCGTTTTGGAAAATTGCTAAAGACGGTAAGACGATAGCAGAATGTGCTATGCCCGGTATCAACCCAACATTGAACGATCAGAAGACAATTCTGAATGCGTTGAATAAAAAAGCTATCCTGATTAATAATGCAGAGCGGATCAAGAAGATTTATGTTTTCGCCGCAGGCGCAACATCACCTGAAAGAAGTCGCGAACTGGAGGAAACCCTTGGTCTCTTTTTCAAGTTCAGCAGGATTGTTGTAAAAGATGATTTGTACGGTGCTGCAATTGCAGCCTGTTACACAAAAAGCGGCATTGTAGGTATCCTCGGAAGTGGAGCCAACTGCGCCTATTTTGATGGGAAGAATCCTGAACAGAATAATTTCGGACTGGGCTTTATCCTCAGTGATGAAGGTTCTTCAAATCATCTGGGGAAATTGTTGCTAAAGAGCTTTATACAAGGTAAATTACCGCCGAAATTACATAAGGAGTTCGAGGTTAAATATAACCTGGACCGGGCATTGATTCTGGAAAGAATCTATAAAAAACCAATGCCACAGCAGTTTTTAAGTTCTTTCTTTGACTTCTTTATGGAATTCAGGACAGAACCCGCAATACAACACATGGTAGACCAGGCACTGGAAAGCTTTATGAAGATCTACCTGCTACCAACTGTACAGCAACACCCCGGAGAAGAAATTCATTTTGTGGGCAATGTAGCTGCACATTTTCAGGACAGGCTGCGTCATATTGCACAAAAGCATGGACTGCAGATAACAACAATTACTAAAGAACCTATATATAATTTATTAAACTATTATTCAAATTAATAAAATGAGCAAAATTGGAATCAACGGCTTTGGTCGTATCGGCAGACTGGTATTCAGAGCTGCATTAAAAAGAGGATTAGATGTTGTTGCAATAAATGACCTTGTTGAGCCAGACTATATGGCTTATATGTTGAAATACGATTCTACACACGGTCGTTTTGATGGTACCATCGAAGTGGTAGACGGAAACCTTGTTGTAAACGGAAAAACTATCCGCATCACTGCTGAGAGAGATCCTGCAAACCTGAAATGGGATGCTGTTGGTGTAGAAACTGTAATCGAATCTACTGGTTTGTTCCTGACTAAAGCTGATGCTGATAAGCACATCGCTGCAGGTGCAAAAAGAGTTGTGCTTTCTGCTCCGGCTAAAGACGATTCTATCCCTACTTACGTAATGGGTGTTAACCATCAAGACTTAACTGCTGATCAGACTGTAGTTTCCAATGCATCATGCACAACCAACTGTCTTGCTCCTATTGCTAAAGTATTAAATGATAACTGGGGTATTGCTGAAGGATTAATGAGTACTGTTCACGCGGTAACTGCAACTCAGAAAACTGTTGACGGACCGTCGGCAAAAGACTGGAGAGGTGGACGTGGTGGTTTCTCTAACATCATCCCTTCTGCAACTGGTGCTGCTAAAGCGGTAACTAAAGTTATTCCTGCTTTGAAAGGAAAATTAACCGGTATGGCTTTCCGTGTTCCTGTTGCTGACGTTTCTGTAGTGGATTTGACAGTACGTTTGGAAAAACCAGCTACTTATCAGGAAATTAAAGATGCGATGAAAGCAGCTTCTGAAGGTTACCTGAAAGGCGTTCTTGGTTATACTGAAGATGAGGTTGTTTCATCTGACTTTATCGGTGATGACCACGCATCTATTTTTGATGCCAATGCAGGTATTGCATTGAATGATAACTTCGTGAAAGTTGTTTCATGGTACGATAACGAATGGGGCTATTCTTCTGCATTAGCTAAATTCGTAGAATACTACGGAACTGTAAAATAAGCTTTTCTTAAGCTTTGCATAGTAAACAGGGATATCGTGAATACGGTATCCCTGTTTCTTTTTAACGGCAACTGCTCCGTTCCGCCAATAAAAGAACTTGCATATTTAATTCCTGCTGTTAATTTGTATGTTCCTGAACAAAACTGCTTCTGGAAAAACTGGATTGCAAATACACACCAAAAATTTCAGTGATAAATCCTGAAAATAATCAGGAAAAAGATTTTGACATAGTCCGAAATCAGAACCGAAAAACCACAACATAAGGCTGACAGAAAATGGCCAATCAACAGCCTTAAAATTACTCATCTGCTACCTACCTCGTTCGATGAATTGCGGAAAAATTACGAAGCATATCCGGATGCAATTCTTCCTTCACTATCAGGCCTGTGATGACCTCATATTACTGTAAAATCTCCTTTCATTCCAACTCCTGTTTTTTCCTAAAAAATTTAAGTATCCGCGTATCTTAAACCCTACCTAACCAGTATCAGATTACTCCATTAATTACTTAAAAATATTTATTACGATATTTTCATATTACTACGAATGTTTCGTATGTTTACAATATAATCGTAAACATTAAAACAGAATAATATGAAAAAGAATGGTTTAGTAGCATTGGCAGTCCTGCTGCTCAATGCGGGATTAGTAATTGCACAAAAGACGGATTCTGTACGTGCAAGGGCTTCTTACACCTATAGTATCGTGGAGGATTTAACTCAGCCTGACAAACCCAGGGAAGAACAGATGATCCTCCTGCTTGGCAAAAATGCCAGCGTGTATACCAGCATCGATAAAGTCATGGAAGGAGAAAAAAAGAAAAAGGAAATCGAGGCCATGAGTAAACAGCTGGAACAGGGAACTAGCAGCAATTTCAAGATGAGCCCGGGTAAAAAAGTCACGGCCAACGACATTTACATGTTCAGAAATGAGAGAAAGATGTTCGTCAAACAACGCATCATTAACAATTACCTCACGGAAGATCCATTGCCGGTGATAGACTGGAAAATCAGCAATGATACCTTAACCATTGCAGGACTGAAATGTCAGAAGGCCACAGCTCATGTCCTGGGCAGAGATTACGAAGCCTGGTTCAGCCCGGACATTCCATTCAGCAGCGGCCCATGGAAGCTATGTGGACTACCGGGATTGATTGTACAGGCATCAGATCTTAAAAAAGAGATCTTCTTCAAATTTGATGGCTTCGAAACCATAAAGCCGGGAGATCTTAAACCTCAGGTCACTAAAGCCAGCCCGGAGCCTTCTCTCCCTGGAAAACTGATGGTAATCGGCGGATATGACAATGTCAACCTGCTCACAACAGCACTGATAGAGTTACCTAAAGACGCTATAAAAAGCACCACCAAAGAAGTAGACAACCTGAGAGAGGCGATGAAGAAAGACCCAGCTGGCTTTATCAATTCAAGCATGGCAGGACAGGCAGGAAATGTCAATGTTGTGGTAAGATCCAACCCTGCTGCTGCCGGAGCCAAGCCCGCCGCGGTTTTAAACACCATCGAGTTACCTGAAAAAAAATGAGACATACACTTTTAACGCTCGCCGGTCTGCTCATCCTATTGGGCGGTCCGGCAATGGCCCAGATGCGCATCTCAGGTACTGTTAAAGATCAGCAGCAGAAAGTAGTCTCCTCAGCTAATATAACCCTGAAGAGTGCAGAGGGAAATATACTCGCTTATACCTCAAGCGATGAAAAGGGCCGGTATACATTAAGCTTCCCAACAAAAAAGCCAGGTTCCAGATTGGAGATTACCAGTCTCGGCTTTGCCAAAGAAAGCATTGCCTTAACGGATCAGCAACAAAACTATGATATCGTGCTGTCTGAAAGTTCGATTGCATTGCCAACGGTAAAAATCAAGAACAGGCCTGAACTGAAAATGAACGGAGATACCCTCAGCTATAAAGTCTCTGATTTCAGCGATAAACAGGACAGGGTGTTGGGCGATGTATTGAAGAAGATGCCGGGCATAGAAATGGGCGCTGATGGCAAGATCAGCTATAACGGTAAGGCTATCTCCAATTTCACCATAGATGGCGACAACCTCCTTGACGACAAATACAATATCGCAACCAAGAGTATCCCCCAAGGCGCGGTGGATAAAGTACAGGTGGTGCAAAATGACCAGCCCGTCAAAATGCTGCGCAATAAAACCAACAGCGAAGATGTAGCCATCAATATTACCATTAAGGACGAAGCCAAATTGAAGCTGATGGGCGAACTGAGCCTGGGCGCCGGAATTCCCGGGAAATTTGATGAGAATGCCAGCGGCATGATGTTTAACAAAAAGTACAAAGGGATCAATTACCTGAAAGCGAATAATATCGGTAAAAATCCTGCAGATGATCTGATCTCACATAACTTCTCTGATTACATGAGCAGACTGAACAAGTCGAAACCAGATCCTTTCTTATCCAGCGGAGCTGCAGGTGTACCGGATCTGCCACAAAACAGATACCTGTTTAATCAGGCGGCATTATTAAATACCAATAACCTGTTTAACCTCAAGAATGACCTGCAGCTTAAAACCAATATTTATTACATGCGCGACAGGCAGTTGCGGGATTATGCTAAAACTACAGATATCACCTTACCTACCGGAGATATCCATTATACCGAAAACCAACACAATGTGTCTCATCCTGACCAGTTACACTTCCAGGCTGCGTTGAATGTAAACAAGGACAAGTTCTATCTGAAAAATACGCTATTGGCCGACTATAATCCAACAAGGTATCAGGTGGGATTGCTAACCAATGGCATCGCATTAGACCAGCAGCTTAAACAACGGATGTTTGATGTATCCAATGAGTTTGATTACATGAATACACTGAAGTCGGGAAACATCTATACGTTGTATTCCTATATCAATGGTATCAACCGTCCGGAAGACCTGAACATCAGTCCGGGTTTAAACGAAGGCATTTTTAATGGCGGAGCTAACTATCAGCTTTTACAACAGCACATCCAGATGCCTACATTCTTTACCAATAACTACGGTACGTTTAAGAACCTGTTTGGCAAATTCACACAAACCCTGAAGGCAGGGTTTAGCTACCAGACACAACAGCTCCAATCTACGTTAACCGCCGTACAAAATGACCGGAGTGAGAAGCCTGCACTTGCTAATGGCACAAATGACCTGGACTGGACCAGACAAAGCGCATTTGTAGAAGGCACGTATGAGTATCTGGGTGATAAGCTGAAAGCTACGTTAGGCTTACCCTTAACGCTGCAGAACTTCCGGTACAGTGATCCGCAATATCAGCTGGATGAAGACCTTACAAAACTGCTGTTTAACCCCAGGCTGAGTTTAAAATACCAAACGGGCATTGAAGACTTTCTGACACTTTCCTTAAATCGTAAAACGGAACTGGGAGACATTGACGATATCTATAGGGGTGCCATTCTGAGAAATTACAGGTCTCTGTATGCGAATAACGCTCCCTTGTCGGAAATGAACACCGGTGTAGCGGCACTATCGTATAACTACCGAAGGGCAATATCCATGTTTTTCTTCTCCGTACAGGCTTCCTACAGCCATATTAACCTGAATACGATATCTTCCAGCGTGCTGAACGATAACCTTCAGCAACGCATCGTACTGCCATTTGAAAACAATACCAATGTCTATAACCTTAGCGGCAGCATCAGCAAATACCTGATCCCGATCCGTACAACCATCAGTGGAGGATTGAATTATGCCTATAATACAACGAATCAAATTCAGAATAGTGCGTTGCTACCCTTTAAAACCACCAACAGAGGACTTAAAGCAGGTATCCAAAGCAAACTGAGCAATTGGGTGAATGTGGATTATAAGCTGACCTATAACCAGTTTTACAATAAAACTGCCGTAAACAGCAATCTGAATAACAGTTTCAGCAAATTGAATCAGCAGCTTGCAGTTACTGCAACACTGTTTAACCAATTTTATACAACGTTGTCCGGAGAACACATGTTGAGTAGACAAACCGGACAAGAGAACCTGAATTACCTGTTTGCAGACCTCAAGTTACGGTATACCTATACTAAAATTCATACTGATTTTGAGCTTGGCATTACCAACCTCGCAAACATTAAAACGTACAAGGCTAATACACAATCTATCAATTCATTTACCTCGGCTACCTATGCCATCCCTGGCAGGATAGCACTACTGAAAGCTACCTTTAATTATTAGCCTTATTTGAATAAATATAAACTGTCTTGATCTCCTTATTATCAGGATCTGGCTTTACATTGACCGATGTAATATCATTAGCGTTGAGTTTAGCCAGATCTCCGGGAGATGAGCGCTTATCATTGATAAAGGGAGCTAAATCTGGATTGATCTTACCATATCCAATCACTTTGATATTTTTGATGACCACTTCTTTCAAAGTCTGCGTATTATCTTTTGCACCATTTTCCGTTATTTTGCCATCGTCGGTATACGTAAATTTGAATGTATTCGGACCCACAGTATTAGAGTCCCGGCGGATCACGACAACAGCATGTAACTTAACATGTGGCAGCATAACCGGCGCTAAGGCCAGGGATGGCTGCATTTTTACAGCACTATCTGAACGTGTTGTTTTAATCAGCGCAGGTGGGCTAACAACAGTTTTTTTAACCGACTTTTTCTTAACCGGTCGTTTTGCTTTAGACAAAGCTGCTTTACCAGACACAGATATCTCTATACCATGCTGATCTGATGAGCGGGCAAGCGACAGCACACTTTTGGCGGCTGAAATGGTATGGATAAAGACCTTACTTTCCTTTACTTCTTTCCTGAATAACGTAAATGCCGTGGTAACGAGCAATAAAACAGGCAGCAGGAAGACATACCTGACCAACTGCATACCCGACGACCGTTTCTTGTTCATCATCTGAATACGACGTTTGATGCCGGTAACATTGAAGTTATTCATGAGCACAGAGGGTTGGGCTGATAATTGAGGGCTCAGCATGCTATATTGATACGCACGCCGGTCTACACCCTTTTGCAAAACGTTCTGATCCGTTACAAACTCAACATTCTCCTTAATTGCCTTGCGCATATACCATACACCTGGATTGAACCAGTAAAACACCGTACTGAGCTCTGCCAGCAGAATATCTGCCGTATGCAACTGCTGCACATGCACATGTTCATGCTCTAGGATCGCACTCAATTCCTCTGAAGCATGGTGCCCGGGATTCAAATAGATATTTTTCCAGAAGGAGAAGGTACTCACATCTCCGGTTAGTAAACGCACCGGATACACACTGACCATATCAGGCACAGATTTTCGGTGGATCAGGTATAAGGAATAGAAGCGGATGCCTAATCTAATAGCCATCAACACAACACCAAGCCAGAACACCACTTTCATAATCAGCCAGTAGTCAACAGTAGCAACTTGTTCTGCCATCACATAAGCCTGTGGTAAAGCCGCAGCAAGCGGTTTAATCAGCTCCTCATGGTTACCAAACAGTACTGCCGGATCTACAAATGGATAAACACTGGAAAACACGATACCCGCGATCAGGAAAAATCTGTTTAACGTATAAAAAGTGAGTCTGCGCAATACCAGATAATAAGCCAGACAGAAAACAATCAGTGCGGCATTTACTTTCAGCAGAAAAATGAACAGTTCCGGCATGGTGATCAGGATTTAGGGTTTTCGATCAGATTGATAATTTCTTTGAGTTCTTCAGCAGTTATCTTTTTGTCTTTCGCAAAGAATGCAACCAGCTCTTTATAGGAATTCTGAAAATAATCATTCACAAAGCCATTCATGAACCGCTTTTTATACTCCGCCTCTTTTACTTTAGCACTATAGCGATAGGCATTTGCCAGTTTCTCGCTTTTTAAAAAGCCCTTTTTCTCCAGGTTCTTAATTGTTGAAGCCAGGGTAGTATAAGGTGGCTTTGGCGCAGCCATAACTTCCATAAAATCCTTGATAAAGCCTGCTCCAAACTGCCACACCGCCTGTAAGGCTTCCTCTTCCTGTATTGATAACTTTTCCATAGATACGATTCTATCGTAAATATACGAACTATACGTTAACATCAAAGGATGAGCGCATTAAAAAAAAATGCCAGGTCATCCAACCTGGCATTTTTAAACAATCAAAACTTAGATCTAACCAAACATCTAATAATAAGCTATGAATCAGCTCGGACGTCAAGGGCGGATTCGAACCGCCGTAGAAGGTTTTGCAGACCATTACCTAACCGCTCGGCCACATGACTCTATGTATATCACAAATATAGAAATAGTCTACTAATCAGTATACTTTAATCACAGAAAGATTTGTAGTGACAATAAAATGACAAATGAGCTACTTAATCTGCTTTAAGACCACCGCTGCGAGGGGTGGAATATCCATGAGTATAGAGAAATTACGCCCGTGACAGGTTTCTTTTTCCGGTTTATACGCCGTATCTTGCCCTTTTCCGCTGCCAAAAAAGTCGGCCGCATCAGTATTAAAGATTTCTTTCCACTTCGTATTCGAGGGTAAACCGATGCGATAACCTTCCCGGTAAACCGGAGTCAGGTTTAGAATTACGATCAATGTGTCCTTATCATTTTTGGATCTCCTGATATAGATATATACAGAATGCTGTGCATCATCGGCATTGATCCATTCAAAGCCCTCATAAGAGAATGAGTTTACATATAAGGCAGGTTCAG
>Ga0247815_10002239_pt1 | contig 14356 bp, 20 predicted proteins | sample UWRJL194509B1_FD_181014 | JGI IMG/M metagenome (GOLD analysis project Ga0247815, IMG submission 181014) | Plant litter microbial communities from Arlington Agricultural Research Station in Wisconsin, United States - UWRJ-L194-509B-1 | ecosystem: Environmental > Terrestrial > Plant litter >... | reverse complement strand
GTCTAAAAATAATATTGGTGCAGACCAGGTCGATTATTTTATTCCTCACGTTTCTTCTAACTTTTTTGTCGAAGGTTTAAAGAAAGGATTAACGGAAAAAGGAATCGGAATGGAGGATGAAAAATGGTTCATGAATCTTTCAAGAGTTGGTAATGTAGGTTCTGCCTCTATTTATCTGGCTTTGGAAGAATTAATGAATTCAGGAAATTTAAAAAAAGGAGATCGTATTCTTCTGTCTGTTCCTGAAAGTGGAAGATTCTCGTTTGCATATGCTTATTTAACCGTTTGCTAATGGAGACGACATTACTTTTAGAAAAAGAAGCTGTCGAAAATTTACTGCCTCAAAAGTTTCCTTTTGTGATGGTCGATAAAATGTATTCGTATACCGAAACCTCCTTAATTGCCGGTTTAGAAATTAAAAACGATAATATATTTTTTGACAACGATACTTTTCTTGAAGCAGGTTTAATCGAACATATGGCACAATCTGTGGCTTTGCATACAGGTTATCAATTTTTCTTGAAAAACGAAACAGCACCAACAGGATATATTGGTTCTATTAAGGAAATTGAGATTAAAAAGTTGCCAAAAATCAATGATACGATTCAATCTACCATCACTATTTTGCAGGAATTTGCAGGGATTACTTTGGTAGATGTGGTAACATATTTGAATAATGAAGAAATTGCTAACGGACAAATGAAAACTGTTTTAGCGAAATGATAGCAGCAATGAAAACCGGAGTTGATATACAAAATTACTTACCGCACCGAGCGCCAATGCTTATGGTGGATTTAATTTTGGATATAGATGCCAACTTTGTAGAAACCACCTTCCTGATAAAAGAGGATAATGTTTTTATCGATAATAACGTTTTTATCGAAGCGGGCTTAATCGAAAACACCGCACAAACCTGTTCGTCTATCGTAGGTAAAAAGTATTTTTTTGACGAAGACGGTACCGAAAATGAAAACGTAAATGTATTGGGTTTTATCAGTGCGATAAAAAACCTTAAAATACATTTGCTCCCAAAAGTGGGTGATACGATTATTACCAAAGCAACTTTGGTTTCAAAATTCGAAGGCGACGATTATACATTATGTACAATGCGCTGCGCAAGTATATGGGGACATAAATTACTTTTAGAATGCGAAATTAATTTGTTCATTCAGAAGATAGTTTCAGTGTAAATGAATAGTAAGAAGATCATTTTACACCTATTAATCCGGATTGGGATTTTAGTTCTTATGGTTGGATCGGTTTTTTTAATTTGGTATCTTACTGTTGATCGTCATTCACATTGTCATGGAGATGACCACAAACATTTTGATACTGGTTTAGGAATGTTTATTATGGCATATATTGTAGTCCAGGCTTTTTATTTAGGACTACTAATAGAAATGATATATTTATTTGTGAAGAAAAAACAAAATTTAGCCTTCGCAAATCTGGGGTTTTTAATAATTAGTGTATGTATCGCATTAGCTTTATGTATCTAATAAATTAATAATGAAATGGAAAAAGAAAAAGTACCACAAGATAAAAGCAACTTAACAAAAAACAACGTTAAAGAGCTTTTGTACGCAACCGATGAAAACGGAGATTATACTACAACTCTAAGTACCGGCTGGGAACCCAAAACCATCGCACTTTCAAATTCAATAGACGAAATAAATGAGCGAATTGCAGAAGCAAAAATGCAAGTCGAAATTGGAGAAGCAAGTCCAATCGTTTATTATATGGAAATCAATAAAATGGATCTTACTATTTTATCCAGTTATGTTGGAATGTGGAAATGGCGCGTAAAAAGACATTTTAAACCTACCGTTTTTGCCACATTAAGCGAATCGACCCTAAAAAAATATGCCGATGCTTTTGAAATTTCGGTAGCCGAATTAAAAAATATTAAAACAGACTAATGCAAATCAATTTTACACATCATCAATCTGCTCATTGTGAGAACGGAGTAGCTTCGAATTTGTTAAAAAACAACGGACTGAACATCAGCGAACCGATGGTTTTTGGTATTGGCTCTGGACTTTTTTTCGTGTATTTGCCTTTTATAAAAGTAAATCACGCTCCGGCAATTAGCTATAGAACTTTGCCCGGACAAATTTTCAATAAACTTGCCAATCGTTTAAATTTAAAAATAAAAAGACAAAAATTTTCTTCTCCGGCAAATGCAAATAAAGCCTTGGATGAAAATTTAAAAAATAACATTCCAACCGGATTACAAGTTGGCGTGTATCATTTGAGTTATTTTCCTGATGAATACCGTTTTCATTTCAACGCACACAATTTAGTCGTTTACGGAAAAACCGAAACTGATTATTTGGTCAGCGATCCTGTTATGGAAACCGTTACTACTTTAACGCATGACGAATTAGACAAAGTACGTTTTGCCAAAGGTGCTTTTGCTCCAAGAGGACAAATGTATTACCCGATTCAGATCCCGAAAGAAGTTGATCTAAAAAGTGCCATCATCAAAGGAATCAAAAATACCTGTCGCGATATGTTGGCACCAATGCCTATTATTGGTGTACGCGGAATAAAATTCGTATCGAAACAAATCCGTAAATGGCCTGTAAAACACGGCACCAAAAAAGCCAATCATTACCTGGCACAAATGGTGCGTATGCAGGAAGAAATAGGAACAGGCGGCGGAGGTTTTCGTTTTATATATGCCGCTTTTTTACAAGAAGCTTCGGTTATTTTAGCGAATGAAGAATTGAAAGTTCTTTCGAAAGAAATGACCTTGATTGGAGATTCATGGCGTGATTTTGCTGTTGAAGCTTCCAGAATTTACAAAAACCGAAGCGCCAAAGAAGATGCTTACAATGCCATTGCCGATGAACTTTTGAGCATCGCCAACAGAGAAGAAATCTTTTTCAAAAAACTAAAAAAAGCCATTAGCTAATATATTTTGCAACCGATTATAAAAATAGAATCCCTTTCGAAAAAGTACAAAGATGCAGACCAGTATTCTTTGAACAACGTTTCGCTGGATATCAACGAAGGACAGATTTTTGGTTTATTGGGCCCGAATGGCGCCGGAAAAACCACTTTAATTTCCATGCTTTGCGGATTGATCAAACCAACCTCAGGACATTTTACGATTGATGATCTGAACTACACAAATCATTCTTCAAAAATCAAAAAAATTATTGGAGTTGTTCCTCAAGAATATGCTTTATACCCCACTTTAACCGCGAGAGAAAATCTACATTATTTTGGAAGTATGTACGGTTTAAAAGGTGCTTACTTAAAAGATAAAGTTGTTGAAACTTTAGATCTTTTGGGCTTGCTAAAATTCGCCGACAAACGCATCGAAACTTTTTCGGGCGGAATGAAACGAAGAGTCAATTTGATTGCCGGAATTCTGCACAATCCCAAAGTGTTGTTTTTGGATGAACCAACCGTTGGTGTTGATGTTCAGTCTAAAAATGCGATTATAGATTACTTAAAAGTTTTAAACCAAAACGGAACTACGATTATATATACGTCGCATCATTTGGCTGAAGCCGAAGATTTTTGTACCAATATTGCCATTCTGGACCGAGGCAGAATTTATGCGCAGGGAACGCCGTCAAGTTTAATTGATGCTACAACTGAAGCACGCAATCTCGAGGAAGTTTTTATTTCATTAACCGGTAAAGATTTTAGAGATGGTCAATAAAATTTGGATGTCGGTCGTAAAAGAATTTTTGCTGCTTAAACGCGATTTAGGCGGATTGATTATTCTCTTTATCATGCCGTTGGTTTTGGTAATCACGGTAACTTTAATTCAGGACAGTACTTTTAAAACCATTAGCGATAATAAAATTCCGATTTTATTGGTCGATAAAGACAATGGTTCTGTGTCTAAAACTGTTTTTGACAATCTTGAAAAAAGCAATTTGTTTAGCGTTGTCACGCAAATCGACAACAAGCCCATTACCGAAGAAGTTGCCAAAGAAGCTGTTTATAAAGGAAAATTTCAGTTGGCAATTGTAATTCCGAAAGATTTAAGCGCTGATTTACAAGCCAAAATCGATCAGAATGTTCAGAACATCATCAGTAAAATGGGCTTAACAGAAACCGATAGTACCGCACAGACTGAAAAACCTAAAGTAATCAGGGAAAAAGAAGTGAAATTGTATTTTGATCCTGCGGTTCAGATGAGTTTCAAAAATGCCGTAATGAGTTCGATTGACAAGATGATTTCTCAAATCGAAAGCAAATCAATTTATACCACTTTCGAAAATCAATTAGGAGAAGGAACTACAGAATTTGAGCAAAAAAGTTTCATTACTTTCAAAGAAATAATTCCAAAAATAAACAACAAAGAAGTCCGTCCCAACTCGGTACAACACAATGTTCCGGCCTGGACACTTTTTGCGATATTTTTTATCGTGATTCCGTTGTCTATTAATATAGTAAAAGAAAAATCGCAAGGAACATTCGTTCGGTTATTGACCAATCCGGTTTCTAATTTAGTCGTGATTATTGGTAAAACCATTACCTATTCAGCCATTTGTATGATTCAGTTTTATATGATGGTTGCCGTGGCAGTGTTTTTATTTCCGCATATTGGTTTGCCTTCCTTAAATATCGAAGGGCATTTATTTTTAATGAGTGTCGTGGCTTTATTTTCAGGTTTTGCCGCCATAGGTTTCGGAATTTTATTAGGAACTGTTGCCAACACACAAGAACAATCGGCTCCTTTTGGCGCAACAAGTGTACTTATTCTCGCTGCCGTTGGTGGTGTTTGGGTGCCTGTTTTTGCTATGCCAACGATCATGCAATATATCGCCAAATCGTCACCCATGAACTGGGGATTAGAAGCTTTCTATGATGTCTTATTGCGCAACGTTTCTTTCCTCGAAATCATCCCAAAAATAAGTTTGTTATTTTTGTTCTTTATTATCACAACATCCATTGCCTTATTTTATGACAAAAAGAAAAGAACAGTATAACGAAGCCACTGAACTAACCGTTTCTCACGAAATCAGAATTCGTTTTAACGAAACTGATCCGCTTGGAATCGTTTGGCACGGAAACTATATCACCTATTTTGAAGATGGACGAGAAGCGTTTGGCCGCCAACACGGACTTACCTATTTGGATATTGGTAATACCGGTTATACAACGCCAATCGTAAAATCGAAATGCGAACACAAATTGTCGCTACGTTATGGCGATGTCGTAACCATAGAAACAACAGTTGTTGATACTCCCGCTGCCAAAATGATCTATCGTTTTAGAATTATAGATGCAAAAGGCGAAGTGGCCTGCACCGGAGAAACTGTTCAGGTTTTTCTGGATGGCGACGGAAATTTAATGTTGACCAATCCTCCTTTCTATGAAGAATGGAAACGAAAAGTGGGGTTATTAAAATAAAATTCAAACACTAATTTTCACGAATTAAAAATTAATAAAAATTCGCGTTAATCCGTTTAATCCGTACAATCTATGGCTCATTTAGCAGCCAGAAAATAAGATAAAATGATAAGAGAAGTATATATCAACGAAACGAATTGTATCACGCCTTTAGGTTTTGATGTTGCATCAAACATCGAAGCAATTGTTCGTGGCGATTCCGGTATTCAATTGCATCAGGATATTGCTTTAATGCCAATTCAATTTTATGCTTCTATTATTCCTGATGAAAAAATAAAAAGTGCTTTTGAAAAAATCAGTACTGAAACCAAATATTCTCGTTTAGAGAAAATGATGATTTTGGCTTTAGAACCAATTATCAAAAAATCAGGAATTGAATTAAATTCAAAAACTGCCTTTATACTTTCGACTACAAAAGGAAATGTTACCGCATTAAAAAATGATTCAGAGGAAAGTTTCAATAGTGCACATTTAGATGTTTTAGCAAAAAATGTTGCTGATTTCTTCAACTTCCAAACACAACCAATTGTCGTTTCAAACGCTTGTGTTTCCGGAATTTTAGCAGTTTCAGTTGCTAAAAGAATGATTCAGTCTGAGTTGTACGATAATGTATTTGTTGTAGCCGGAGATGAAGTTTCAGAATTTGTTTTGTCCGGTTTTAATTCTTTTCAGGCGATGAGCGAATTGCCTTGTAAACCGTATTCTAAAAACAGAACCGGCGTAAGTTTAGGCGAAGCAACGGCTGCTGTTTTAATTTCGGCGGAAGCCAAAAACGCAAAAATAAAAGTGATTGGAGACAGTTCTATAAACGATGCCAATCATATTTCAGGTCCTTCAAGAACAGGTGAAGGTTTGTTTAGAAGTATTCAGAATGCTTTGAAAGAAGCTCAGATTGAAGCGGACAAAATCGACTATATTTCAGCTCACGGAACCGCAACTCCATTCAACGACGAAATGGAAGCGATTGCATTAAATCGTTTGGGTTTGCAAAACGTTCCTACAAATAGTTTAAAAGGATTTTACGGTCATACATTAGGCGCTTCGGGATTATTAGAAACCGTAATTGGGATCGAATCTGTAAACCAAAATATGCTTTTTGAATCGAAGGGTTTTGATGAAATGGGGGTTAGTGAATCTATAAATGTTATTGAGAAAAATCATGAAGCTAATATTGAATATTTTTTGAAGACGGCTTCTGGATTTGGAGGTTGTAATACAGCTGTGGTTTTTGAAAAGATGAAATGAAATGGAAAATCAAACTAATTGGACACCGTTCCCAGACGATAATTTACTTGGCTTAACAGATAAAAATCAAATCAATGAGTTTGAAGCGTCCGGAATTGCAAAAGCCGAGCTTTACACTTTTGAATTAGAAACTGATGTTGAGATTTCAACATCTCTTGTATTGGAAATTCATAAAATTGCATTTGAAGAACTTTACGATTGGGCGGGAAAATGGAGAATCACAGAAGTTTCTGTTGGACAACTAATCCCTCCAAAACCTGTAATGATTCTACAAGCCATGTACCAATTTTTGGATAATCTAAATTTTAAGATTTCAATTTCTAAAAGTATTGATGATCATATTGATTGCTTAGTTTATGCTCATTATGAATTTATAAAAATTCATCCTTTTAATAATGGTAATGGTAGAACGGGAAGGATTTTAATGAATATTATTGCTTTAAAATTTGGATATCAACCTTTAGAATTATACTATAGAGAAGGAGAAAGTAGGAAATTTTATATCAATGCAATGAAGGCTGCTGACAATGGAAATTATAAATTAATAACCCAATTAATTAGTGAAGAACTGGTTTCCTTTTAATTCTTTTTCTTTTAAAATGGCATCGACAATTTTAACAACTTTACTCTTCGAAACCTGTTGGTCTTCTAAAGACATTGTAGAAAATACAGTATCCGTAAGTACTTTTGACAAAAAGCTTTTCTGTTTTAACTGTGGATATTTTTCGTAAAATTTCATAACTTGACAAAGTTACAAAAAATAATGACTCAAAAAACTCACATACAATCCTACATCACCATCCAAAACAACGAAATTGTTTTGAACGGAACTTCTGTATTCAAAATTGAACCAACCGATTTTGGTGATTTTTCTAAACAAGCGTATCGCAATTTTGACATTCAATACCCGAAGTTTTTTAAAATGGATGCTTTGAGCAAACTGGCTTTTTTAGGATCTGAATTGCTTTTGAGTCCGATCACTTCTGCTGAACAAGAAAACAATATCGCTTTGGTTTTGGCCAATAAATCGTCAAGTTTAGATACAGATGTTAAGTATCAGGAATCTATTTCGGATAAAGAAAATTACTTTCCGAGTCCGGCGGTTTTTGTTTATACGCTGCCCAATATTTGTTTAGGCGAAATAAGTATTCGTCATCAGCTTAAAAGTGAGAATTCTTTCTTTATATTTGATGCTTTCAATACTGAATTTCTGTTTAACTATTCAGAGATTCTGTTAAACACAAGTAAAGCTGATACAGTTCTGTGTGGCTGGGTGGAATTTTTTAATGACAGTTATAAAGCGTTTCTTTGCACGATTAGCAAAGAAGAAAACGAAAAATATAAAAACGAAAATATCAATACATTATATAATAAATAATCATGGAAGCATTAAAAGAAGAATTAAAAAATAAAATCATTACTACTCTTAACCTTGAAGATATCGCAATCGAAGATATTGCTGATAACGATCCTTTGTTTGGAGACGGTTTGGGTTTGGACTCGATTGATGCGCTTGAATTGATCGTGATTTTAGATAAAGATTACGGAATTAAATTGGTAGACCCAAAAGAAGGAAAAACCATTTTTCAGTCGATCGAAACTATGGCAGCTTATATTAGCGCGAACAGAACAAAATAATTTTAGATTTTAGACTTCAGATTTTAGATTCCAATAGGAAACCTAAAATCTAACATGTTTTTAAAATCCGTCAACTTTGTCAAAGTTTGAAACTTTGACAAAGTTCTAAGAATCTACAATCTAAAATCATAAATCTAAAATTAGATGAAAGGTGTTGCAATAACCGGAATGGGAATTATCTCTTCGATTGGAAATTCAGTCGGGGAAAATTATATTTCACTAATCGAAAATAAAATTGGCATTTCCCGTATCACAAATATTTCGACAGTTCATGCGGATGTTATTAAAGTGGGCGAAATCAAAAAAACCAATGAAGAGTTGATTGCTGAATTGGGATTAGACAGCGATAATAACTTTTCGAGAACGGCAATGATTGGTACTTTGGCAGCAAAACAAGCTGTTGAAAATTCCGGAATTACTTCGATAAACGAATTCAGAACCGGACTTATTTCGGCTACAAGTGTGGGCGGAATGGACATGACTGAAAGACATTATTACGATTATTTCAAACATCCTGAACTGGTTAAATATATTGCTTGTCATGATGGCGGCGATGTTGCAGAGAAAATTGCCGAAGAACTAGGCTTAAAAGGCATCGTTACCACTATTAGTACCGCTTGTTCGTCTGCAGCAAACGCAATTATGCTGGGCGCAAGATTGATAAAAACCGGAAAATTAGATCGCGTAATTGTAGGCGGAGCCGATGGTTTGGCCAAATTTACGATTAACGGATTCAAAACTTTGATGATTTTATCAGACGCTTTCAACAAACCTTTCGACAACGAACGAAAAGGATTAAACCTTGGTGAAGCCGCTGCTTATTTGGTTTTAGAATCAGATGAAGTTGTAGCGAAACAAAACAAAAAAGTTCTGGCAAGAGTTTCAGGTTACGGAAATGCAAATGATGCTTTTCACCAAACTGCTTCTTCAGAAAATGGTGATGGCGCCTATTTGGCGATGAAAAAAGCCTTTGAAGTTTCGGGTTTAAAACCTTCTGAAATTGATTATATCAACGTACACGGAACAGCAACTCCCAACAACGATTTGTCTGAAGGAAGAGCTATAAAGAGAATTTATCAGGACGAAAAAGTTCCGGATTTTAGTTCTACAAAACCTTTTACCGGACATACTTTGGCGGCAGCCGCCGCGATTGAAGCGGTTTACAGTGTTTTGGCAATTCAGAATAATGTGGTTTATCCGAATTTGAATTTCGAAAATCAGATGGAAGAATTTGATTTAACGCCACAGACTACTTTAAAAAATAAAACTATCGAACACGTTTTATCCAACTCTTTTGGGTTTGGAGGAAATTGTTCCACTCTTATATTTTCAAAAAGCTAAAATGAAAAAAACATATATAAATGGAGTAGGCTGTATTTCGACTCAAAAAACATTTGATACTGTTTTTTTAGAAGAAGCTATTGTCAATCATGACGAAAATGTACTGGCAATTGTTCCGCCGGTTTATAAAGACTACATTTCGCCTGCCGCAAGCAGAAGAATGGCAAAAGGCGTGAAAAACGGAATCGTTGCTTCGGCCCTGGCGATGAAAGATGCCAATATCGAAAAAGTGGATGCCATCATTACCGGAACGGGTTTAGGATGCATCGAAGATTCTGAAAAATTCCTGAAAAGTATTCTGGATAATAACGAAGAATTTTTAACACCAACTTCTTTTATTCAATCGACTCATAATACTGTTGGTGCGCAAATCGCTTTGTTGCAGCAATGTAAAGGTTATAATTTTACGTATGTAAATGGCGCTGTTTCTTTTGAGTCGGCACTTTTAGATGCTAAAATGCAAATTGAAGAAGAGGAAGCACAATCTGTTTTAGTGGGCGGAGTCGATGAAAATGGCGAATATACAACCGCACTTTTTAAATTATCCGGACGTATAAAACCAGACAATCAACAACCTTATAATCTTTTAGATTCTGATACCAGCGGAGCAGTTTATGGCGAAGGTGCAAGTTTTTTTGTTTTAGAAAATGAACGAAAAGAAACGACTTATGCTGAAGTTCTGGATATTGCCATTGTAAATACGCTGGAAGAAAATGAAATTGAAGCCGAAATTAAATCTTTCCTGAAATCGAATAATTTAGAGATTTCAGACATTGATGCTTTAGTTTTAGGTTTTGACGGAAATGTAGATTTCGAAAATTATTATAGAAATCTTACCGAAAATGCTTTCGCAGAAACGCCTGTTTTGTATTACAAACATTTGTGCGGAGAATACGATACAGCATCTGCTTTTGCTTTTTGGATGGCAGCAAAAATTATTAAAACGCAGGAAATTCCTGAAATCATAAAAGTAAATTCGGTTGAAAAACCGGTTTACAATACCATTTTATTGTACAATCAATTAAACGGAAAAAACCACAGTTTTACGTTAATCACAAAATGATAACGCACAAAAACATATCACTATTTTTTGTCTTTTTATTGCTTTTATTATTTCTTCTGAATTTTTATACGGCAATAAACATATGGTGGTTTGTTGTGGTTATTTTAATTTGGCTGGGAATAAATGCTATTGGTTCTGCCCGAATTTCATCTAATTATCACGTAAAAGCGTTCTGCAATAATCCGTTAGAAACCAAGAAAAAAATTGCCATTACGTTTGATGACGGACCAGGTATTTTTACTTTACAAGTTTTAGAACTTTTGAAAAAATACGATGTAAAAGCGACTTTCTTTTGCATCGGAAAAAATATTGAAACACATCCTGAAATCCTCAAACAAATTATTGCTGACGGACATTTGGTTGGGAATCATTCGTACTCTCATTCTAAATTTTTTGATTTTTATAATGCTAGAAAGATTCAGGAAGAAATTGAGAAAACTGATCTTCTTTTAGAAAAATACACATTCAAAAAAATAAACTTCTTTCGTCCGCCTTACGGAGTTACAACGCCTTCGATCAGAAGAGCTTTAGAAAAAACCGGACATAAAGTAATTGGTTGGAACATTCGTTCGCTTGACGGCGGAACAAAAAATAAGGAATTGATTTTCAATCGCATTATAAAACGTGTTTCTCCCGGCGGAATTGTACTTTTGCACGACACGGCATCACACTCGGTTTTAGTATTGGAACAGTTTTTGCAATTTTTAAAGCAAAACAATTATAAAGTGATTTCGACCGAAGAACTTTTGAATCTTAAAGCTTATAATATGGAACGCGGATAACGCAGATTCGCTAAAGCGAAAACGCTGATGAAAATGGATTTTAATTCAAACTGGCGGTTGTAATGCATAAAATTATTAAACACATAGAAACATAGATTTAATGCGTTTTAAAAAGTAAATTAAAATGAAACTCGTTTCTCACACATAGCTATGTTTGTTAATGCAAGTAAAACGACTTTTTGAGTTCAATAATTGTATGTTTCTATGTGTTAAAATAATTACACCTAATGGATTTTAATTTGTGGCAAAATAATTTTAAGCACAATTTTTACAAAATATGAAAACTAAAATAGCTCTACTTATTCTATTTATTTCGGGCAATTTGTTTGCTCAGGAACAAAAAATGACTGCTGCAGAAATTGCTTCTTTTAAGGAAGATGTAAATGTAGTTTCTAAAAAAATCAAAACCTTAAGTACTGATTTTGTGCAATACAAACATTTGGATTTTTTATCGAAAGACATTGAAACTTCTGGTAAAATGATTTTTAAAGAACCTGGTCTTTTGCAATGGCAATACAAAAAACCATACAATTATAGTATTGTTTTTAAAAACGGAAAAATCCTAATCAATGATGAAGGCAAGAAAAGTGCAGTCGATATTGGCAACAGCAAAATCTTTGGCCGAATCAATAAATTAATCGTGGGCAGCGTAAGCGGAAATATGTTTGATGACAAAGAATTTACGATTTCGTACTTTAAATTGAAAGGTCAGAATCTGGCGAAATTTGTTCCGAAAGATGCTACGCTGAAAAAATACATCAAACAAATCGAACTGACTTTTGATAAAGAAGAAGCAACCGTTGTTCAGGTAAAATTATTAGAATCATCTGAAGATTATACCCGAATTGTACTTAAAAATAAAGTGATCAATGCAAAAATCGACGATTCAGTTTTTACTAATTAATTGCTTTCTGGCCATTGTTTTAGTTTCGTGTGGCTCGGTCACCAAAAATTATACGCCTAAAAAATTAGACAAAACGTCTTATGAGGTTCCCTATTTTTCAGATTCAAAAACCGATTATGTTTATAAAACAAACATCACGGTTTACGGAAATGAGATAAGCGGAATTTTCATTGCTAAAAAAATAAATGACACGGTTCATCGTATCGTTTTCACAACCGAATTTGGTAACAAATTATTAGATTTCGAAATCTCTGATAACAGTTTCAAAGTCAACTCGATTGTTTCCGAATTAGATCGAAAAATTCTCATCAATACTTTAAAAGAAGATTTTAGATTATTGCTAAAAAAAGAATATCTGATTCAGGAACAATTTGAAAATGAATCGGATGATATTTATAAATCGAAAGATGGAAAACGCGACAATTATCTTTTTATATCAAAAAAAGATCATCGATTAGAAAAAGTCGTTCATTCGTCTCAAACAAAAGAAAAATTTACGCTGACATTTACTTCAGAAAACAATATTTTTGCCGAAAAGATTCAGATTATTCATCAGAATATTAAATTGAAAATTGAACTGAATTATTTTAAATCAGAATAAAAAATTTAAACTATTCATAAACTTTAAATCAAACCAAAATGAAAAAATTAACCGTAATTGCTTTTGTTTTATTTCTTGGAATTCAATCTTCTCAGGCACAAGTAAGAGTTAGTCCCGGGCTTAGAGGCGGTTTAAATTTATCAACATTAACTAATATTGATGATAATAGATCTAAAGCAGATTTTTATGTTGGCGGATTAGTGAACATTAAATTTAATAAATATTTTTCGTTACAGCCTGAGTTAACGTATTCAAGACAAGGCGATGAAGGAAGAGAATATTTTGGAAACGGCTATAATAATTATCGTTCTATAAATTATGAATTGAACTACTTAACACTTGGTGCGGTGGCAAAATTTAATATTGGTGGTAAAGCTTTTCATATTTTAGGAGGTCCGTCTGTAGATTTTAAAATTTCTGATAATTATATCAACAGTAATCCTGAAAGTTTTGATCTTGCCATTGTTGGAGGAGTTGGCTATACATTGCCAAACGGATTAACGTTTGAAGCAAGATTAAAACAAGGTTTAGTTGACATTTATGGCTACGACGGAGTTGAGTATGACGATAATGGTTATCGCTATAATGATCTTATCCTGAATCAGGTTTTCCAGATTGGTATTAGTTACACTTTTAAAGTAAAATAAATGTATACAAAGAAATTAGCGGTTGCCGTATTCGTTTTTTTTGCCTTTGCAAAAGTACAGGCGCAAATGAGCTTTCAACCAGGTTTAAGAGCAGGTTTGTCTCTTTCAACAATTTCAGAAATGCATGCGAACTACAGACCTGATTTTTATATTGGAGGTTTTGGAGAAATAAATTTCACGAAACGATATGCATTACAGCCCGAAATAAATTACATCAGACAAGGATCTAATAATGTTTCCCGTAATTTTTTTGATCAGGATACGCAAACAGAAAGAACAATTTCTCAGGATTTAAAAATGAATTATTTGTCGATTGGCCTGCTTAATAAATTAAAATTTAATCAGTTTCAAGTACTGTTTGGGCCAACTTTAGATGTTCTTTTAAGCGATAATTTAGCCGTTACAAAAACATATAATGATCTTTCGCTTCTTGCAGGTATTGCCTATAAGATGCCTTCGGGTATTGGTTTTGAGTTTCGATTTAAAAAAGGTCTTTCAGATGTTTTAGACAGCGATTACTATCATAATAATTCTAATAGTCATTACTTGTTTGGCAGTTATAATACTAATATGAATTTTCAAATAGGTATTTCTTACTCTTTTGAAACGAAATAAAAAAATACAAATATGGTTTTAAAAGACTTTTATAAAGTGCTTTCAGAAGAAAAAACAGGAGATGCTAAATTTAATATTCGTATATTAGTTAATGCCAATCATGAGGTTTTTAAAGGTCATTTTCCGGGAAACCCAATTATG
>Ga0247815_10002235_pt1 | contig 14365 bp, 16 predicted proteins | sample UWRJL194509B1_FD_181014 | JGI IMG/M metagenome (GOLD analysis project Ga0247815, IMG submission 181014) | Plant litter microbial communities from Arlington Agricultural Research Station in Wisconsin, United States - UWRJ-L194-509B-1 | ecosystem: Environmental > Terrestrial > Plant litter >... | reverse complement strand
CAGGGGGTGTCTACGGGTCGTGCCGAGTTGCCGAAAACGGAACGCGATTTCGCCGGCGCGGACCGGTCAATTCTTTTGTTGATCTCGCCCCGCACCATCGTCTGACTCGCGGCTACATGCTCTCCTGAAGACCCACCCGCTTCTTCTTTGCCCTTATCTCGTAACCAACATCAAACACAATGGCGCTTTGCTTCGAAACGCTCTAAGGTGTTTGTGAGTGGCCAAGGTCGATTTACGGTCGTGAACTGGTTTCGTCTGGTGGTGGTTGGGAACGATGCGCGATCCTGCGGGTTTCGCGCGTCTCGTCTTTCGCCTTGTGCTCCAATCGGTCGCGCCAAGCCTTGCCGCGCGTTTGGTTATCTTCTTCACGCACGGGCTGACGTCCGTTCACCTGTGCAGCGTCCTCCGCACTTCCCTGCCACCGCCCACCTCCGACATGGCTCAAGATCCAACCCGCCGACGTCGTCGAGCTTATCATCAAGCTCGCCCGCAAGGGTCTAACCCCCAGCCAGATCGGTGTCCAGCTCCGTGATACCCAGGGTATCCCCCAGGTACGCTGCCCATCCTTCTCCGTTTGCTCGACTTGTTGCTGACATCTCGGTTACCTCTTCAGGTTCGCTTCCTGACCGGTAACAAGATCCTGCGTGTCCTCAAGAGCCACGGTCTCGCACCTGGTATCCCCGAGGACCTCTGGCACCTCGTCAAGAAGGCCGTCTCCGTCCGCAAGCATCTCGAGGTCAACCGCAAGGACAAGGTGAGCACATGGTGCCAGTGCGGCGTCTGAAGGGACGCCGCCGGGTTCGTCCCTCCTACTAGGGAGGGAGACCCAGCACAGTCCGGGTCGACCCTCGTAGTCGACCTGTGATCTATTGGGGGTGCGCGTGGTGGGGTGCGCGTGTTCGCAGTGGACATGCCGTGCTCAGGGCTGTCGCACCCCGTCTAGGCGTCCGAGTGCTGACCCTTTCGTTCTGCGCTGTATGTATTCGTGGTCGATAGGACGCCAAGTTCCGCATCATTCTTATCAAGTCATGTATTCACCGTCTTGCGCGTTACTACAAGGTGCGCTGAGATATCCTTCTTCTCCTCCCTCGACTGACTTGCGGATGCTCGCGTAGACCAAGCAGCAGATCCCGCCCACGTTCAAGTACGACGCCGCGACCGCCTCGACCCTTGTTGCGTAAGCGTTTAAGAGGAGCGCATGTGTGTCTGGGGACTGTGAGCAGGGAGATGTATGCCAGGATAAAAACTTATGCGCAATACATGACACAGTTGGCATGATCTTTTCGCGCGTGTGTTTGACGTACTGCGTAAAGCGTAGGTTGTTACAGTGATGTCCGTATGAAAGTATCAAGGTGGCGTTACTCTCAGTTCCGACTTTACTTTGCATGGTGCTGCTGAGGCGTTAGCGTTAATAACCACAGAGCGGAGCAACAGGGATGCGACTTGCATGCCAGACGCTCTCGTTGGAGTCTGGCGGCTACGATGGTACCGATACAGTGTCACTCATCGTTGGTATCACGAATAAACATTAGAGACATTAGAGAGAGAGAGAGAGAGAGAGAGAGAGAGAGCTGGTCCTGACAATTGATCGAAGGGAACTACTGTACATTTGTGAAATGGGAGGAACTAGCATTATGGGCCTAAATCATTCAGTCTCGGCAGCATGACGTCCAATTCAAGCCAGCATGAAGGCCACTGTCACCGACCCCGATGAAAACGCGAGTCTTGGCAATCATTAGTGTACATGCATCTGTTTGATAATGTGCACGATACTTGGCAGGCACCCACAGGAGAAGCTCACCGGATGATCCCACCAGCCACCCGTCTTCAAGGCCGGCAGATGCCAGTGCCGCAATAGGATTGCTGGCAGATTCTGAGGTTAGCCTGCAGGCTGATTCCACATCCCACTTGCGAATCGTGGAGTCATAAGAGGCTGACACGATGGATAGTCTGTCGCTAAGTGAAGTGAAAGCCACTGACGTTATTCGGGAGGGGTGTCCGTGCAGGGTCGCAAGTGGGACGCCTTTCGACGCATCCCACAAGCGCACTGTGCTGTCATAAGAGCCTGTACCAATAAAGCTCCCGTTACGAGACCATGCGACAGCAGAAATAGTCCCGGTATGACCCTCAAGGACAGAAATGAGCTGACCTGTAGTGGCCTCCCAGATACACGCCGCGTTTTCCGTTCCGCCAGACACAATGCGTGTGTCATTTGGGGAAAATGCGAGGGAGTGGACACATACTGCGTCTGCGCGGAACGGCTTCTGCGCTTGTTTGCCGGTATCTGTGCGCCAGAGATAGATGTGACCACTCTTGTCTCCTGCGGCGACAAGTCCACTGTCATGCGAAAATGAGATGTCGTAAACCCAATCCTGGCAGAGAAATGGGCTAGTAGGTAATTCCTGCTGTGTCGCGACGCACCACAAGCGGGCAGTGTTATCGTATGATACTGATGCGAGCCAACGCCCATTGTTGGAGAATTTCACAGCCTTGACAAAATCGGCGTGGCTGCACATAGGATTGCCGATAGTTTTCCCTGACCGTGCGTCCGACAACCGGACGCTGAGATCTGCTGACGCTGATGCAATTAGACGACCGTCTGGTGAAAATGTCACAGACAACACCGATTTTCCGTGCCGCTGCAGGTAAGGAGGAATTGTTTTGCCTGTGCACGCATCACGCATCTCCATTGATCCATCCTCATGGCCGCTGATGAGCGAAGAGCTGTCAGGTGAGACCGCCACTGACCATACTGGCCATCCTGGCCATTTGAGACCCAGAAAAATATCTTTCGGAGCTGATTGGCCGGGTCCAATGCTCCAGATCCGGATTGTCTTGTCATTAGAGGCAGACGCGATGTACAGTCCGTTTGGGGAGAAGGTGACCGAGTTAACCTGCTCTGAATGGCCAAGAAGCTCGACCAATGGATCACTGTGTGATGCAGTTGGTAAGGACCAAATTCCAACTTCACTGCGATATGCTGCTACCAGTGATTGACTGTCAGGCGAAAAACGGACCGAGCGAATATCGGGACAAGTGCGCGGAGCCGTGATCGTCGCACCCGTCTTGCATTGCCGGATTGAGACATGAGCATATAAGTTTCCGGCAATCATCTCACCGTCCGGAGAAATGTCGATGGCATAACGCACACCTTCGCTCATGGACGCAACATGGAACTTCTGAGAATCAAATGCCAGTTGGCGAGTGACTTGGCCTGTGCTGATGTCCCACAGTCTGATTCTATCATCCTGAGAAATGGATGCCAGAATGCTCCCATTCGGACAGAAAGTTACACCCTCCACGTAAGAACTGTGGCCTCTAAAAACTGCGAGTTGCTCGCCTGTCTCGGGATTCCAGAGCCTCGCAGTCTGATCCGCTGAGCCTGAAGCAAGATGAGAGCTGTCTGGAGAAAACACCACAGAGAATACCCGGTCAGCGTGGCCGATCAACCGTTGGTTGCTGATTCGGCCAGCTGTGATATTCCAAACACACACAACTCCTGCACTCGTGCCGGATGCGACCCACTTCATGTTACAGGCCACGTCGACTGAGAAGACTGCGCCATCGCCACTGCGCAGCGGGGAAATCGCTTCCTCACCTGTCGAAGTGTCCCAGATGCGGACTGTATCATCAGCAGAACCGGATGCAACAAATCCACCATCGGCAGAATACGCTACTGAGTGGACGGCGCTGTCGTGACCAATGAGCGTCATGAAACTCCCTTCGCCATGATAACCAATATTAAACGAGTTGGTTGTAACGAGGCCGCTGCAGCGCGGAGAGAACCGTTGGTAAACAAGAGAATTCATGTCTGCAAATGGGAGGACCGAGAGATAAATATGCGGCGCGCTGCGCTGAATTGCCTCAAGAGACGAAGCCACGAATGAATTTGCATCACGAATAAATCGCAAGACGTCGGGGTTATTGATCTGTCGAAGCATGAGTATGCTTTCCAGGGTTGCGTCACCCGACTCACCGCGCAGCCTGCTTTCATCAACAGTCCGGACGCGAGACCGACTTTGCGCAAGACGCTGAGGACTTCCAACCAGTGCAGGAATTTTGTACAAAATATTCGATCAATCTTCGCATCAAATGGAACGTCCGAAGCGACGGGATCACAAGGCGCACATGCGGCAACATGGTGAGCCCAATGCAAGCATGCATACTCCAGCGAGGCAGTCACGTTGTCCGCCTTTGTTGACGAGTTGGGCTCGTAGGATGAAGTGCTCCCCGAAATGTTGAAATGAAGCTGCTTTTCCATGACGTCTAGACAGGCGTGTGCCAGGGTGTAGTGCCCGAGTGACCTAGAGATACGAATGCGGTCGAGCGCGCGATCATACAAGTAATCGCCGAAAGAAGCGTGTATGGTGCGCAAGCCGGGTGCGTCATTTTTGCCAGGTACCCAAACAACCGCGTGCAAATGCCGAAGCGAGCTCCGAAGCATGTCAGGCCCCACATTTACGAGTTCAGCCAGTGCCTGCACAGTCAGCGGCAAACGCGAGGTTAAGATGCAAGCAATGATCAGTTGTAACTCTTTGAGCTCCTCGGCGTCAATGGTGGCGGGATCGGAGGCTTCACCAATGACCAACTCATACATTTTGTCAAGTTCGGAAGTGGCGGCTGTACCTAGAGCAACAGCGGTGATTGCCTTGCGTAGTCGAACACTGCGGGCGGTGTCATTGTTAGGATCCAGGATGTACTTGAGAGCTGTTGATGCAAAGATAAACAGTCCATTCGATAGCTCGGTAAGAGCGTCGACCTGGGATGTCGTGTACCATGTGAACCTTCTGGCAAAGGCGGCAAGCGTTGTATCAATATACCTGCGAATGTCACGCTGTACATCTATTAGGTCGACTTCCTGCAGATTCAACACTACGCTGTGAGCTAGACTTGAAATCGGATCATTACGGATGTGCATCCCAGGGCGCGACGTGAGGATGAACTTTACTTGGACGTCGCTGCGGAAACTCGCAATGAGTTTAAGCAGTTGAGCAAGCTCCGTATCGTCTCGGAGTTCGTCAAGAGCGTCGATGACAAAGATGATGGGTTGTGAATACTGGGCAAGCGCAGAGAGCGGCTGGCAAAGGAGGGGTCCAATCTGCTCGCGGACGGGCTTAAACGCAACACGGTCAGTCTTTTCAAGCTCGACCGCAAGTGCAGTCGCAAACTCTGGTGAATTGCCCGCAACGAGGCGCGCGAGTGTCGGTAGGATACGCCGTACATCCTTCTGCGCAACCGAACCGGAGGAACGCGAACAGAAGAAGCCACCACCAAAAAACACCGCCGGCTCATCCCGTAGCATTCGACACAGAGTGAGAGCGATGGAGGATTTTCCGGTACCAGCCATCCCAGAGAGCCAGTAGATTCTTTTTGGGTCACCAATAGCCCATTCAACAAGCTTGGTCAGTATACCAGTTCGCGTGCCTGGCATGCAGCCAGCGTCATTGGGTTGCGTGTCGTCTGCCGCCTCGGAGACAAACCGGTCGCCGAGTACTTGGATGAGAATAAGTGTCATCTGAAAGCACAGGAATTGCCCGCTCACATGAAGATACTCGTCTGATAGTCTTTCCCTGCAGTATTGCATATAAGTCCTGCCAGACTTAGTTCTAGTGAGATAACGAACCTGATCTTTGGCGATGCGAATTATGCTGATTGACCAATTGTTGTTGGTAACAGAACCGTTACCGACGATGTAGTTGTTATTCACGTTGCTAGTGATGATACTGGCCTGCGAAGATCTCAGCCTAGAACACGTGTGTCGCAAAGTCACCAAGCGCACCAGTGCACAACAATTGTCGTCGTTCTTTGATACAGGTGATAGGAATCGCTGTCAAGACTGAGCGATTTGCCGTAAATAGAAGAAATCGATTACCTGGCGAACATGGTCTAATCGTTCATTGGAATCGATGTCGTTTTCGAACTACATGCATCAGTCAGCCCCATCATGTCTGCTGACAGATCTAACGAGTATTGCCTCAAATATCTCGAGAATCGACTTGAGCAGATCAAGTAAGCCCCTAATCTCGCTCGACTCGGGAACAGGCTGCGTGGGCGTGCCGCTCGTAGCGCCAGTTTTGCAAGCCCGAAGTGCATCCCAGACGCGCAAGACTACCCTGATGACGTGATCAACAGAGAGTAAAATAGAAGTGAGTCAAGACCTACACGCCAATAGCGTAGAGTAGTTTTTGCAAGTGTTTGTCGGAGGCCGGAGAGGTGGCGTCCAACCGTGACGCGATCGCAACAACCTCAAAGCCAGGGAGTCTGATCTCCAGCTCAGTAATCTCATGTTCGAGGTCGAGGTAATTCTGGAAGAGCTTTTCAGGGCGCAGTATATAACACAAGACATAATGTGCGAGTACCTCAAGTGAGCGCGCCAACTTTATAAGGTCAGTGAGCGCGGCCTGGAGCGGTGCGAAGATGCTTGTCTCCCCGTCTTCCATCGCCTTCCGCAAATGATCAAATGATCTTAGAGTTTCAATATTTCCGTCAGATGAGGGGCGTTGGGCATGGGCCGCAGCTTCATGTGGGATATTTCCCGGTTGCGGGAATGGATTGCGGGCAGCTGGGCTCAGAGTTGCGATCGGTATTGGCGCGAGAACTGGCTGACTCGCGTAAGGTGTCAAAACAGGTATCGATGGTGTGTCCCGATAGTCGGAAGATGAAGTTTCTCGGCTGTCTTGGCGCGATCGTGCCGGGGAGGTGGGCGTGCTCCGGCGCGAAGTTGGCCGACGTAGAAGATCCTGGCGCTTGTCTTTCGCCATTCCAGGATGCTTTTGAGGTTCCTTCATCTGAATACCGGTGATAATGGAGGGTTAAGCGTGCGAGTGCGCGATGGCAGAGTACAAGCAAGGATTGCGAGACGGTGGGAGACTAAGGCAACTCCGCACGCGCGTCGACTGCCTTTTGACCACTTTCAGCTCAGTATGCACATTTGGAACTGAATTTCAGGGCACGGCGAAAATATGGTTACCACTCACACATAACACGCACAATTCGCTTCGGGCCCTCAAGGAGATCAGGAGAAGTACAATGATGGCATTAAAACCGTGTATGGATACCGAAGGGTGCAGTAACACATTGGGAAAGCGTGCGCGGACACACGACTTCTCTCCAAAACACACAAGCATACACTTGTAGAAATAGCGCATCTTCAGACTGAGGAGCTGAGAGAGGACATTCTTGGGGAGGTCGGGAATGTGCCGATCGCTCATCTTGACAAAATCGATGGCTGAGGGAACTACGATTTCCGCGCAGGAGGCGCGAGGGTCAGCATGCTGATTCGTACCCGGTCATCGAGTGCTGACCTGAAGATCGGGCTGCAGGTTCGCCGGGGCATGTGACCACCAGGGCCATGGATGCGACGGGACGAGTGCGCATTCGAGGAGAAGAAGGCAGATACAGTGTGGGAGGACTGCTCCTCGCTTCATCGAAATAAACCTGCGACGAACGAGGTGTTAACAATGGAATCATATATAAGGCTCTCTGGGAGATCGGAGGGCGAGTTTTAGCCGCCACAGGTGCGGAAACTGAGACCGTCGACCAGCGCGAGGACGGTCGCTCATCAGACGCACCTGGTTGTTATATCCACTAGTGATACTTGTGAAACATCTGACCCACATGAAACCAAAGGACTTGCGCTGATTCTTCAGACGGTATTAGGTATCACGAAAGATGCGGTGACTGCGTCCCTCGAGGTTGAGTAGCTGTGGGCTGACGGTGGGGCTGGTGATTTGACCATGGTCTCTGCGAGGCGAAATGTTAGCGAAGTGCACAAAGATATACGAAGATAGAGCATAGTGGCGGGAGAAAGGGAGGCAAGGGTGGGGACATGGTTGACGGTCATGTGGCGCGCGTCGACGAGGAAAATGAGATGGGCTGAACGAGCTTGGAGGCCTTGCTTGCAAGCCAAAGGTCCGACAATCGAGCATATAGTCACGCGCAGCAGGTTGTGTGCGAGAGAAAGTGGCGAATGAATGAGATGGACTAGGTAGGTGAGAAGAAGCGATGGCGCGCCAAGTCTGCTCCGAACGGCCTGGCGCAGGGATGACGCGAGAGGGACTCGGGCGAGGGTAAGCGGAGCACTAGGACTACCATTGCTATCGTAATTATCCCTCATAGGATGAGCAAAGGGCGAAGAGTTGTGAGATACACAGGTGGAACAAACGTCGGGGTACGAGGAACACTACCGCGACTCCGCAACGAAGTGGACGAACGGTACCTCGTATCCAATCCGGAATGAGCATTGCAGACATGTTTAATGTGATTTCAAGACAGGGTAGGGGTACGGCAAGTTTACATGAGGAACGGATAGAAAGGGAGACGCGAAGTAGGCAGTAGGCAGGTCCAAACGCGACCGGGGCAGGATATCAAGCCTACAGCTATGAGCAGCTGGATTAACAAGACCTGGCATAATGATGTAAGATCGTCAGAACAAGTTGGGTATGCGGCCCGTGGCGGACAGCGAACTCGCACCGACGAGCCACACCTCCTCGACCCAGAGAACAGCAACTCGTGCATACAAGAATGCCCTCACAGGTAGGTAGCAGGAGCGTCTCAATCACCCGATAAAGAAGAGTCTTTGGAGGAAGGAGGAGGAACGAAAGGACGACGAGCGAGCACAAGTCCAAGACATGGTGTGCCTGCGGGTCGTGCCGAGTTGCCGAAAACGGGACGCGATTTCGTCGGCGCGGACCGGTGGATTCGTTTGTTGACCTCGTTCCACACCATCGTCTGACTCGCGGCCACGTGCTCTCCTCGAGACGCACACTCTTCTTCTTTGTCCTCATCCAACATCAAACACAATGGTACTATGTTTCGAAGCGGTGTAAGGTGTTTGTGAGTGGCCAAGGTCGGTGTACGAGCAATGTCGTGAACTGGTTTCGTCTGGTGGTGATTGGGAACGATGCGCGATCTTTTGAGTTTCGCGCGCCTCGTCTTTCGAGTTGTGCTCGAATCGGTCGCGCCGAGCACCACTACGCGTTCGGCGATCTTCTTCACGCACAAGCTGACATTCCTTAACTGTGCAGCGTCCTCTGCACTCCCCTACCGCCGCGCACCGCCGACATGGCTCAAGACCCAGCCCGCGGACGTCGTCGAGCTCATCATCAAGCTCGCCCGCAAGGGTCTTACCCCCAGCCAAATCGGTGTCCAGCTCCGTGATAGCCAGGGTATCCCTCAGGTACACGCCCCTCATGACTTGACTGCTGACACTTTTTTGGACAGGTCCGCTTCTTGACGGGTAACAAGATCCTGCGTGTCCTCAAGAGCCACGGTCTCGCGCCTGGTATCCCCGAGGACCTCTGGCACCTCGTCAAGAAGGCCGTCTCCGTCCGCAAGCACCTCGAAGTCATTCGCAAGGACATGGTGAGCACATGGTGCCTGTGCGGCGTTTGACGCGACGCTGCCGGGCTCTTCTCTTCTCGAGAGGAAGACCCAGCACAATCCGGGTCGACCCTCGCGGTCGACCTGTGATCTATTGGGGGTGCGAGCGGTGGGGTGCGCGTGTCCGTAGTGGACGTGTCGTGCCCAGGGCTGTCGCACCCCGTCTAGGCGTCCGAGTGCTGACCTTTTCGTTCTGCGCCGTATGTCGACAGGACGCCAAGTTCCGCCTTATTCTCATCGAGTCGCGTATTCATCGTCTTGCCCGCTACTACACGGTGAGCTGGATCTCGTAGTGTGTTTTCGCTGTGGACTGACGCCTGGCTGTCTTGTAGACCAAGCAGCAGATCCCGCCGACGTTCAAGTACGACGCTGCGACTGCTTCGACTCTCGTCGCGTAAGATCACATTGAGTCGTGGGAGGAAGAACGAGATGTATGTCAGGAAAGAACCGTATGCGCAATACATGACACAGTTGGCATGATCTTCATTGTAGATATATGTGTGGGTCCTAATGTACTGCGCGAGGCATGTGTTGCTGTACTTGCCGCTTCCAGGTACATCGAAGGTATGTTACTCATGGTATCGGCTCGCCTACTTCGAAAGGAGGCAGTAGATGAGCTGTCATGAATGACTAGGGGATGGAGTAAGAGGTGTGTGTATCCCATAAAGTCTTTTGCCATGTTCCTTTCCGACTCGCGGTCTCGCAGACTCGTCGAGGTGTCCATCAGACGAAAGCATGTCAATTGAATGCCTTTTCTGTGGTGTATATCGGTTTGTGTGTCAGATATTCGCTTTGTAATTAGGCGGTTCCGAAGCGGGTGCATTCTCGGGTGCGCGACCGTACACATCGCATATAACAGATTTACACTGCCAAATGAGAGCTGGTCGTAACAGTCCGTTGAATTAAACTAATGTAAATTGTGAAAGGGGGAAAGCTCTGATTGTGGGACTATCTCATTCAGTCTCGCCAGCACAAGGTCCACTCCAAGCCAGCATGAAGGCCGCTGTCACCTACCCCGATGGCGACCCGACTCTTGCCTGTCCGCATTGTACACGGATACACCTGAAGACACTCATGGTAGCCGGGGGGCACCCACGAGATCAGCTCACCAGACGATCCCACCAGCCATCCGTTCTTGAGGGTGGCAAACGCGAGTGCTGCAATAGAATGACTATCACGTTCCAAGGCCAGCCGGCAGGCCGCGCCTACATCCCACTTGCATATCGTGTAGTATCGAGAGCCTGATACGATGGACTGACCGTCACGTGTAAAAGCCACCGATGCAAAGTTATTGGCTTGACCATGGAGCGTCGCAAGTCGCGCGCCTGTCACCGCGTCCCACAGGAGCAATGTAGGGCGATTGAAACACGTGCCAATGAGACAACCATCGGGGGACCATGCGACAGAAACACCAAGGTAGCCGCCACCCTGAAGAACGAGGATGCACTGACCCGCGTTGATGTCCCAGATGCGTGCCGCGTCTGACCCGCCGGATACGATTCGCGTGCCATCCGGTGAAAATGCAAGAGAACTGACCCTGCCGTTGTCTGAATGGAGCTGTGTGTACGCCCTTTCACCCGTGTCTGTCCACCAGAGATTGATACTACCGTTGTCGCCTCCCGCGGCGACGAGACTATCGTTAGGTGAAAACGCGATAGCTTCTGCTCGACCGTAGCAGTTTATTGGGCTAAATGCCAATGCTTTTCGCGTGGGGAAATCCCAGATTCGCACGGTCTCGTCATTTGATGCCGATGCAAGCCTTCGCCCATCGTGCGAAAATACCACGGCCCTGACGTGACCGATATGCTCTCGCATAGGCTCGCCGACCGCGGCTCCTGATTGTGCGTCCCACAGCCGAACTGTGTTGTCCTCTGACGCTGATGCAATAAAGCGCCCGTCTGGAGAGATCGCCACAGAGTTTACCGAATCAGAGTGTCCACACAATGCCGGAAGCATCGCATCGCCAGTGCGCGCATTCCACACTCGTACTGATCTGTCAGAGTAGCCGCTAGCGATGAAGGCGCCATCATCCGAAACTGCTAACGTGTATACTGAGGGCCTCCATCCGGGCGACGGCTCAACGGCAGATCGGCCATTTCTAGCACTCCAGATACGAATAGAGCCGTCATCAGAGGCGGATGCAGCATACTGCCCGTCCGGGGAGAACGTTACCAAGTTTACCTTACTTGTGTGGCCGCGAAGCTCGACCCAGAAAGCAGTTTGCAGATCAGGCTGCAGGGTCCAAAGTTGGATACACACATCAGCCGCCGCCACCAATGATCGACTATCTGGCGAAAATTTCACATGCAAGATCGGGAAGCCACTGCGCCGTGTCATGATCTCTTCCCCAGTCTGGCAGTTCCACATTTTGACAACGTCCTCAATAGCTCCTACAAGCATCTTGCCATCTGGCGAGAAGTCGACAGAACAAGAACGAGGTTTTTTAAACCAGGAGGTCCGAGATCTGTAGGCATAGGACAACGTTTCACGCGTAGCTTGCCCTGTGCTGATGTCCCATTGTCTGATTGTATCATCATCAGAAACTGATGCCCAGATTTCCCCATCTGGAGAAAACGCGACTCCGTTGACCTTGTCTGTGTGATCGCGAATAACTGCGAGCTGCTCGCCCGTCTCAGGATTCCAGAGTCGCGCAGTCATGTCGTCGGATGCCGACGCAAGACGAGAGCTGTCGGGCGCAAATACCACAGAATTCACCGCGTCAGAATGACCGATCAGCGGATGATATCCCATCTGGTCCGGAGTGATGTTCCAAATACATACAACACCTTCTTCAGTGCCGGATGCGACCCACTTGTTGTTGCGAGCAAAGTCGACCGAGATGACAGATCCATGGCCACTCCTCAGTGGAGACACTGCTTCTCCGTCTTTCCGCATGTCCCAGATACGAACAGAGCCGTCCTCGGAGCCAGATGCAAGGAGTAGACCATCAGGAGAATACGCTACTGAGCGAACGGGACCGCTGTGGCCGGTGAGCATCGTCACAGTGTTTCCTCCGTGATGTTCTACACCGAATGTATCGGCGGTGATCAGGCCAGTGCATCGCGGGGAAAAGTCTCGGTATAAAAGCGAGTTCCTGTCCGCAAATGGGAGGGCGGAGAGGTAGATATGTGGAGCACTCAGCTCGATTGCATCGTGAGACGAGGCCACGAAAATGCGTGCATCTTGAAGAAACCGTGAAAGCGCTGGGTCCTTGATCTGCATTGCAGTTAGCAAGCGCACAAGATTAGAGTTGACATACACACAGCGGAGCCTGCTATGAGCAGGAGACTCGGCGCAAGACCGACCTTGCGCAACACACTGAGAACTTCAAGCCAAAACAGCAGTTTTGGGCGAAACATGCGATCGATCTCCGCATCGAGTGCTAATGCAATGTACGCTGGGCTGTCACTATGCACGAAGCCTGCGACATGATGTGCCCAGTGCATGCATGCATATTCAAGAGACAGAGTAATGCTCTTGGGTATTGTCGACGGGTTGGGCTCGTACGACGATGAGCACCACTGTGAAAAGTTGAAATGGAGACTGCTGCTCATCATTTCCAGACAGGCGTGCGCCAAGGTATCGTGCCCGAGCGATGAGGGGATACAAATGCGAGCAGGCGCGCGACTGAACAGGTAGTCGCCAAAGGATGCATGTAGTGTGCGTAGGCCAAGCATGCTATCGTCTTCAGGTACATTAACGACCGCGTGCAGCCGTCGCAAAGAGCTCCGGAGGATTCCGGGCTTAAGCTTCATCAGGTCGGCCAGCGCTTGCACTGTGAGCGAAGTACGCAATGTCAAGATGCACGCGAGGATCGATTTTAGACGATCCAGCTCGTCAGCGTCGATAGTTGCGGACATGGATGCCCCTGTGAGTACCAATTCGTACATTGTGTCAAGCCCCGCAGTGGCTGCTGTACCTTGAGCTACAATCGAAGTCGCTCGACGCAACCGAGCACTGCGGTCGTCATCGTCATCGGGATCCAAAATGCACTTCAAGGCTGTTGCTGCAAAGATGAAAAGACTGTTTGATGCTGCAACTAGTGCATCAATATCGGTCGACGAATACCAGGTTGCCTCTTTTGCAACCTCGGCAAGTGTAACCAAGATATACCTCCGGATGTCGTATTGCACCTCTACTGGGTCAATGGTGTGCAATTTGAGAATCGAGGTGTGCTCCAGATTTGTGATTGGTGTGCGATGAATGTGCATCTCCGGACGCGACGTGAGGATAAACTTGACCGGGGTGGCGCACTTGAAGCCCATAATAAGCTCAAGCAGCTGAGCAAGCTCGCCTTTGTTCCTGAGCTCGTCGAGAGCATCTATGATGAAGATAATGGGACAAGAAGACACAGAAAGGGCTGAGAGGGGCTGGCGGAGGAGCAGCCTGATCTGCTCACAGACAGACTTGGATGCAATACGGTCGAGTCTGGATATTTTGCCACGCACTGTGCCACGCATGCGATGCATTGCCATGCAAGAGTACATCAGATTTACCTGCAAAATAGACATGATATTGAGTACTATACAGCGTGAGTTTGTGCTTCCGTAGCCGCTGGAGCACTTCCATGGTCATGTTGTAGTGCTCCTCAAGGTCGTCGCTGAAGATCAGGATGTCGTCTAGGTAGACGATGATCTTGTCGCTCCGGATAAGGTCGCCAAAAATGCTGTCCATCATGGACTGGAAGGTTGCCGGCGAGTTGGTCAGTCCAAAGAACATTACTGTCGGTTCAAAGAGTCCTCTGCTGCATATGAAGGCTGCCTTGTATTCATCGCCTTCCTTGATCCTGATGTTGTTGAAGGCCCATTGGATATCGAGTTTGGTGAAGTATTTGGCGGTTTTGACCTTGTTGAGTACATCAGAGATGAGCGGCAATGGCCAGCTATTCTTGATTGTCTCTGTGTTGATGCGCCTGTAGTCCTGTGTCGGTCGCCGGCTTCCGTCCATCTTGGGTACGAAGAAGAAGGGGCTGGCAATGGGAGAT
>Ga0247815_10002234_pt1 | contig 14368 bp, 12 predicted proteins | sample UWRJL194509B1_FD_181014 | JGI IMG/M metagenome (GOLD analysis project Ga0247815, IMG submission 181014) | Plant litter microbial communities from Arlington Agricultural Research Station in Wisconsin, United States - UWRJ-L194-509B-1 | ecosystem: Environmental > Terrestrial > Plant litter >... | reverse complement strand
TCAACTGGGGCGTGCTTTGAACAAGCCGAAAAGTGAAACAGAGATTTACGCTAAACGCGCGATGAACTATAAAAACCTGTTTGATCCATCCTCAGGATTGATGCGTGGGAAAAACAAGGACGGTTCGTTTCAGTCGCCATTCAGTCCTTTCAAATGGGGCGATGCCTTTACGGAAGGGAATAGCTGGCATTACAGCTGGTCAGTATTCCAGGATATCAACGGCCTGGTTAACCTGATGGGTGGCAAGCAGAAATTCGTAAACAAGCTGGATTCTGTGTTTATCCTGCCACCAATATTTGACGACAGCTATTACGGCGGCATCATCCACGAGATCAGGGAAATGCAGATTGCCAATATGGGGCAGTACGCCCATGGTAATCAACCGATCCAACACATGATCTACCTGTACAACTATGCTGGCGCACCCTGGAAAACGCAGTACTGGGTTCGCGAAACGATGAACAGGATGTATCAGGCTACGCCTGATGGGTATTGTGGCGATGAAGATAATGGACAGACCTCAGCATGGTATGTATTCTCTGCGATGGGATTCTATCCGGTAACGCCTGCGACAGATCAGTATGTGCTTGGTGCGCCCTTGTTTAAAAAGATCACCCTCAACCTGGAAAATGGCAAGACCGTGCAGATCAATGCTGCGGCAAACTCTGCAGCCAATAAATATGTGAAAACTATGGACTACAACGGGAAACCCTACGACAAAAACTGGTTGAGCCACAGCGATCTGCTAAAGGGTGCCGTGTTAAACTTCAATATGACGGCTTCGCCGGATATGCAGCGTGGGACCAAAGAAAGTGCATTCCCATATTCCTTAAGTACCGACCCGGGAAGATAACAGGATGAATTCTGGACAATGTTAGTTTAAACTCATGATGAGTATAGGATGAGTTTTGTGTTTTTCCATACTGCGTCTAGAGTGCATCCAGGCAAAGTCTATAAATTTGCTGAAAAAGCATAGCGTCATGATGGATGCATGATGGACGCACTATGGACTCATACCGAACTCATATACTTTACATTATAAACAAAAAAGCCTGTCTACGTAGTCGTAAACAGGCTTTTTAGTATGATATTATTGGAAATTAGTTCTTCATCATTTTAAGGAAGGCAGCAACCTTGGCTTTCATCGCTCTGCGGTCAACAATAAAATCAAGAAAACCATGTTCCTGAACGAATTCTGAAGTCTGGAATCCCTTAGGCAAATCCTTTTTGATAGTCTCTTTAATGACCCTTGGTCCGGCAAATCCGATCAGGGCACCTGGTTCAGCTATATTGATGTCACCTAGCATCGCATAAGAAGCTGTAACACCACCTGTAGTAGGATCGGTCAGTAAAGAGATATATGGAACCTTAGCCTGACCCAATAGCGCAAGCTTTGCCGAGGTCTTAGCCATTTGCATGAGTGAAAATGCAGCTTCCATCATTCTTGCGCCGCCAGATTTGGAAATCATCAGGAAAGGCACTTTATGTTTGATGCTATAATCTATAGAACGCGCAATCTTTTCTCCTACTACCGAACCCATGGATCCGCCAATGAAGTTAAAGTCCATACAGGCAATTACAAGTTCCTCGCCCTCTACCTTACCGTGTGCAGCACGGATAGCATCCTTTAAGCCTGTTTTGGCCATGCTATCTACTAATCTGTCGGTATAAGGTTTGGTATCCGTAAAATGCAGCGGATCTCCTGAAGTCAGGTTAGCAAACAGTTCAGTAAATTCATTATTGTCGAACAGTACCTGGAAATATTCTGCGGATCCTACTCTCAAATGGTAGTCACAATAGTGACACACATATTTGTTTTCGATCAGATCAGCGCTGTGCAATGCCTTTTTACAGTTAGGGCATTTCTCCCATAAACCATCAGGTGCCTCCTTTTTCTCTTCTGTAAGCGTACTGATACCTTTTTTTTCTCTCTTAAACCAAGCCATGTTATTTGTTGAAAAATGCGACTACAAAGAAACGAAAAAAAAATTGAACAGCGATGGATGGTTAAGCCTTATATTTTTCCTAACTTCGGCGTATACAAATTTTAAAAAACATGAGTTTAAAAGGCTACAAAGGCGTAATTTACGGAGATGCCGTTCAGGAATTGTTTGAACAGGCTAAGAAACATCAGTTTGCATTGCCAGCTGTTAATGTAACCGGTACAAATACGATAAATGCCGTTATGGAGACTGCAAAGGCGGTAAATTCTCCAGTGATGATTCAATTGTCAAATGGCGGTGCACAATTTTATGCAGGTAAGACCCTGAATAATGACAAACTACAGGCCTGCATTCTGGGTGCTGTATCTGCAGCAAAACATGTTCATTTATTAGCTGAACACTATGGCGTTGCCGTTGTTCTACATACAGATCATGCTGCTAAAAAATTATTGCCATGGATTGATGGACTATTGGATCATGGTGAGCAGTTCTTCGCTGAGCATGGTAAACCATTGTTTTCTTCGCATATGCTGGACCTTTCTGAGGAGCCTATTGAGGAAAATATGGAGATCTCAGTGAAATATCTGGAGCGTATGGCTAAAATGGGCATGACGATCGAGATTGAACTGGGTGTTACTGGTGGTGAAGAAGATGGTGTTGATAACAGTGATGTAGACAGCTCTAAATTATATACCCAGCCTTCGGAAGTAGCTTATGCTTACGAAGAACTGAGTAAGGTTAGTGATAAATTTACCATAGCTGCGGCTTTTGGTAATGTGCATGGTGTTTATAAACCCGGTAACGTAAAATTACAGCCAGTTATCCTTAAGAACTCACAGGACTTTATCAAAGAGAAATTCTCATTGACTGCTGAGAAACCAATCAATTTTGTATTCCACGGCGGATCTGGTTCTTCACAGGAAGAGATCAGAGAGGCTATCTCTTATGGAGCCATCAAAATGAATATCGATACTGATATGCAATGGGCTTTCTGGGAAGGAATTCTTGATTATTACAAGGCAAATGAAGCTTACCTGCAAGGTCAGATTGGTAATCCTGATGGTGAGGATAAACCAAACAAGAAATACTATGATCCACGCGTTTGGTTACGTAAAGGTGAAGAGACTTTTGTTAAGCGTTTAACACAGGCTTTTGAAGATCTGAACTGCAAAGACGCAAGCGACAAATTATAAGTTAACTTTTTATAAAAGGCCATAAGTTCTGCTTATGGCCTTTTTTTTGCACCAATATTGACATGGAAATCCTAGAAGTAAAAAAGATCAGCACCCAGGAAGAATTAGAAAAAGCTTTTGCGATCCGTAAGATCGTTTTTGTGAATGAGCAAAACTGTCCTCCTGAACTGGAATATGAAAACGAAGATGTGTCTACGCATTTTCTGGCTACCCTGGATAATCAACCAGTTGGTGCCTGCAGATGGCGTAAAACAGACGCAGGGTATAAACTGGAACGTTTTGCAGTATTAAAGGAACACCGTGGTAAAAGGGTAGGACAGGCAATGGTTGCCGCAGTTTTGGCTGATCTGCCTGCTGATGCCAGTTATATTTACCTGAATGCACAAGTTGATGCGGTAGGTTTGTACGCTAAATTTGGCTTTGCGGTAGAAGGTGAGCAGTTTGAAGAGGCTGGCATTCAGCATTTCAAAATGGTTAAAAAGTAATTATCCTTTTCCAAATACCAGCGCAGAGAGGTCCATCGCTTCCTTCCATTTGGACAGGTTGAGCGCCGGGCCTTTTTTATGGGTGCTGAGGTAATCCAGTACTTTTTCTGTAGCCATATTGCCTGTTAAGGCATCGCTGGCCATGGGGCAGCCGCCATAGCCTTTCAGGGCGCTGTCGAATCTTTTACAGCCGCTTTCAAAGGCCGCTTTAATCTTGTCATTGCTATCGGCAGGCGTACTGTGCAGGTGCAGACCTACCTCTGTTTCCGGAAACAAATACTGCAACCGTGGCAGGATCTCCGAAATCTGTGCAGGCGTAGAAATACCCGTGGTATCGGCCAGCGACAGGATCTGTACGCCGAGCCCAACCAGTTCTGTAGCACGCTGTTCCAGTATATCTACACTCCAGGCATCCCCGTAAGGGTTGCCGAAACCCATAGACAAATAAACTACTGCAGTTTTGCCTGAGCGCCCGCAATGCTCCAGCATTTGTGCTACGGTATCCAGCGACTTGCTGATGCCTGAATTGGTATTGCGTTGCTGAAAGGTTTCAGATATAGAAAATGGAAAACCCAGGTAACTGATCTCCGGATGTTGTACTGCTGCTTCTACGCCTTTCAGGTTAGCTACTATGGCCAGTAATTTGGTCTGGGTGTTAGTCAGGTCCAGTTGTTTCAAGACCTCAGCCGTGTCACTCAGTTGTGGTATGGCTTTGGCAGAAACAAAACTTCCGAAATCCAGCGTATCAAAGCCTACCTGAAGCAAAAGGTTCAGGTACTGCGCTTTGAGCCTGGTATCTATAAAGTGATGCATGCCCTGCATGGCATCTCTTGGGCATTCTACAAGTTTGATGTCCTGTTCCATTCCGGTAAATATACAAACAAAAAAGGTGTGCCTGAAAGACACACCTTAAGAACAATTTTGGACGAATTGCTTATTATTTTGATTTTCCTAAATCGACTACGATTGGGGTAGAGATACACAATGAAGAGTAGGTACCAATCACACGACCAAGCAATAATGCGAAGATAAATCCGCGGATGCTGTCTCCACCAAAGATGAAGATTACAAGCAATACGAAGAATACAGTCAGTGAAGTCAGGATCGTTCTGCTCAGCGTGCTGTTCAGTGCGAAGTTGATAACTGTGTTACGTTCTTCGCCATGGATATCTTCTTTACCGGTTTCAGCAAGTTTCTCACGGATACGGTCAAATACAACAACTGTTTCAGTCATGGTGTACGACATTACCGTTAAGATTGCTGCAATGAAATCCTGACCAATCTCCAGAGAGAAAGGAAGCACACCATCCAGGATGGTATAGAAAGATAATACCAGCAATACATCATGGAAGAGGGCGATAACCGCACCTAAACCGTAGTTCAGTTTCTTGAACCTTACAATGATGTAGACAAACATGATCAGACAAGAGAACAGGATCGCACCATAAGCGCTGTATACTAAATCGCTTGCGATGATAGGTCCAACTTTCTGGTTACTTTCAATCGTGTATTTCGAACCTGTTTTATCCAGACCAGCTCTTAAAGCATCTTCAACAACTTTATCAGCTGTTAAAGCAGGATCTGCGATGTGATAGGTAGTCGTGATTTTTAATTCGTTAGCCTGACCTGCAGTTTTAACCTCAGGAGCTTCGTTATCGAAGTAAGGCGTCAATTTCGCTTTTACATCTTCAGTGTTCATTCCTTTATCGAAATGTACGATGTAATAACGACCACCTTTAAAGTCAATACCCAATCTCAGACCATCATTTTTGAAGTAGCAGATGATACCTGCAAGAATGATTACTGAAGAGATGATGTAATAGATTTTTCTGCGTCCAACAAAGTTGAAGGCAATGTTTTTGAAGGCATGCAGTGTTACGCTGTTACCGAAAGTGATGTTGCTGTTTTTGTTCAGCATGCTTTCGAATACCAGGCGTGAGATCAATACTGCACAGAACAGTGAAGAAAGAATACCGATACACAATGTGGTTGCAAAGCCCTGAACTGGTCCGCTTCCGAAGATATATAAGATGATACCCAGGATTAAGATCGTAACGTTAGAGTCAATGATTGATGGCATGGCATGTTTGAAACCTTCCTTGATGGCTAAAGCAGTGCTTTTGCCATGCAGCAGTTCTTCACGTACCCTTTCAAAGATCAGGATGTTCGCATCCACTGATAAACCAATTACGAGGATGATACCTGCGATACCTGGCAATGTCAGTACAGCACCCAGTGAAACCAGGATACCCATGATGAAGAACAAGTTGATGACTAAGGCTAAGTTAGCTACCCATCCGGCTTTGTTGTAATACAAGGCCATGAAGACTAAGATTACGATAAATGCAAGGACAAATGATAACAAACCGTTATCAATTGCTGCCTGTCCTAATGACGGACCAACAACAAACTCTCCAACAATACGTGCCGGAGCAGGAAGCTTACCAGCTTTTAAGATGTTTGATAAATCCTGTGTATCGTTTACAGTGAAACTTCCTGTGATCGATGAGATACCGTTAGGGATTTCATTTTGAACAGTAGGGGCAGAGTATACGGTATTGTCCAGGACAATCGCAATAGATTTTTTGTTTTGAGGATCAGCTGATGCTTCAGCAGTGATTTTTTTCCATTTAGCAGCACCATCGCCAGTCATGTACATGGTTACTTCAGGTTTGCCTTTCTGATCATAGTCATGACGGGCATCGCTGATTGCATCACCACCTAAATCTGGTTTGCCATCTGCAGAGGTAACTTTGATTGCGTACAATTCAAATACTTTTGAACCTTCGATCGGTTTAACACTCCACATGAACTTAAAGCTTTGTGGCACGATAGCCGCAACTTCAGGTCTTTTCAGGTAGCTGTTTACTTTTGCAGTGTCTTTTTGTGCAGTCCATCCAACAACTGGTCCCGGACGTAAAGCAGGCTGTCCGTTTTGTCCTGTGTAGGTTGGAACATTCAATACTGCGAATAGTGGATTGCTTTTAGCAGCTTCCAGTTGTTTCGCTACTGAATCTTTAGCATCGGTTTTTTTACCTAAGCCGGCAAGTTTACTTTCTGTTTTAGCAGTAGTGTCTTTGGTAGCTGTTGCCGAAGTGTCTTTCAAAGTTGCAGCAAGTGTCTTGTTGATGTTTTCCATCACGCTGTACACTTCTTCATTTTGATATACCTGCCAGAATTGTAATTCTGCAGAACCCTGAAGCAATTTGTGGATTCTTTCTTTATCCTGAACTCCTGGCATCTCGATCAGGATACGGTTGGTACCTTCCTGTTTCTGCATGTTCGGGCTCACTACACCAAATCCGTCGATACGACTTCTGATGATAAAGAATGAACGGTCAATTGCGCTGGTTGCTTCTTTAGACAAATAGCTTTTCACTTCAGCATTGCTCGCATCACCTTTCAGCTGTTGCGCGTTATCCTGAGTTGCAAAGAAATCTGCAAGTTTACCGTTAGGGCTTAATTTTTCGTAGTTGTTTACAAACAGGCTGATGAAATCTTTTCCGCCAGCATTCAGTTCAGTCTGTGCATTTGATACAGCCTGGTTGAAGTTTGCGTCAGTAGGGTTGTTCGCTAAAGATTTAACAAGTTCCGCTAAAGAGATCTCCATGGTAACGTTCATACCACCTTTTAAGTCGAGACCTAAATTGATTTCTTTTGATTTGCAAAATTCGTAGTTGAATCCGAACACTGGATACACAGGCACTGTGGCCATGGAATCCAAATAAGCTTTCTCTTTAATCGGATCGCCTTTAGCATATGCTTTCGCATTTTTTTCTACGTTCGAGGTAACGAAATTGAACGAGAGAGAATACACACAGACAATACCTAAGAGTATTGCCATAAATTTTATAAAACCTTTACCTTGCATTTGTTGTTTGTAATTATTGTCTATATGGTATAATTTTTTTTAACAAGTCGGCAAATCTAATTAAATTTTTAATTTATAGACTGCCTTATTTGAGTTTTTATTTTGAGGGTCAACTATTTGCTTTCAAGCGTCTGAAAAGTGAAGGCAACCTTGTTTTTTTCGTCAGGAAGCTGCAGTTCTGAGCTCAGGATCTCCCATTTGCTGCTGTCGAGTTCCGGGAAAAAAGTATCAGCTTCATAGCTTTCATGTACAATGGTCAGGTAGATTCTGTTTGTAAGCGATACCGCTTCCTTGTAGATCTGCGCCCCGCCTATGATAAATACTTCCTCCTCATGTGCGCAAAGCGCGAGTGCATGTTCCAGTGTATTCGTGACTTCGGCTCCCATAATCAGGAGATCTTCCTGACGGGTAACCACGATATTTCTCCTGTTCGGCAGGGGTTTACCCATTGAATCGTAGGTTCTTCTGCCCATAATCACGGTATGTCCGCTGGTGATCTCTTTGAAGTGCCGCATATCTTTGGGCAGGTTCCACAAGAGCTGGTTGTCTTTGCCAATGGCATTATTTTCTGCAATGGCTACAATGATGGAAACGATCATACGGCTACGGCTCCTTTAATGTGTGGATGTGGATCATAATTTTCCAGGCTGAAATCTTCAAACTTGAAATCGAAAAGATTTTTGATGTCTGGGTTAAGCTTTATCACCGGCAAAGGTTTCTCTGTTCTGCTCAGCTGCAGTTTTGCCTGTTCAATATGGTTGTTGTACAAATGGGCATCGCCAAGGGTATGGATAAAATCGCCGGCCTCCAGGTTACATACCTGAGCAACCATCATGGTGAGCAGGGCATAAGATGCAATGTTAAACGGAACGCCCAAAAAGATATCCGCACTGCGCTGGTAGAGCTGGCAGCTGAGTTTACCATCAGCAACGTAAAACTGGAAGAAGGCGTGGCAGGGTGGAAGCGCCATGCTGTCTATTTCTGCTACATTCCAGGCAGATACAATGATGCGTCTGGAGTCCGGGTTGTTTTTAATTGTATCTATGATTTTGCTGATCTGGTCTATGCTGCCGCCTTCTGGTGTTGGCCATGAGCGCCATTGTGAGCCGTATACCGGACCGAGATCTCCGTTTTCATCTGCCCATTCGTCCCAGATCTTTACATTATTCTCTTTCAGGTAGCTGATATTGGTGTCGCCTGACAGGAACCAGATCAGTTCATGGATAATGGACTTTAAATGCAGCTTCTTGGTGGTTACGAGGGGAAATCCTTCGGCGAGGTTGAAGCGCATCTGATAGCCAAATACGCTGATTGTTCCCGTTCCGGTACGGTCATGTTTCTGTGCACCATGGTCAAGTACATGCTGCATTAGATCTAAATATTGTTTCATGAGCTTTGTTGCGAACACAAAACTATCATTTTATTTGCTGGCAGACCATGAAAAACATCAAATTAAAATCAAATGATGCTTTGCTGGTGCTGGCAGTATTTTTCTAAGTTTGCATATTCTTTTTTAAACACACGCCATGCTTGCATTTGCAAACGCCAAAATAAATATCGGCCTGAACATTACTGAAAAGCGCGAAGACGGGTATCATAACCTGGAGACTGTATTTTACCCTGTGAAACTGCATGATGTGGTAGAGCTTACTGATGCCACACAGCTGGGTTGTACTGTTGAAGGGATTAACTTTCCCGGCGATCCGCTCGATAATATCTGCGTCAAGGCATTCAGATTGCTTCAGCAGGATCATGACTTCCCCGAGCAACAGATCACTCTGCTTAAAAACATCCCTGTAGGCGCCGGGCTTGGTGGTGGATCTGCAGATGCTGCTTTCCTGATCAAGCTGCTGGACAGTAAGTTTAAACTGGGGCTTTCTGTGCCTCAGATGGAGGACTATGCGCGTCAGTTGGGTGCCGACTGCGCATTCTTTATCCGCAATACCCCTGTGTATGCTTTTGATAAGGGAGACCGTTTTGAAGCGTTGGAGCTGGACCTGTCTGCCTATTTTTTAGTGCTGGTGATGCCTCCCGTCCATGTGTCTACCGCTGTTGCCTATGCAGGTGTGAAGCCGCTGAAGCGTGATTCAGGGCTGAAAACTTTGCTCAGTCAGCCTGTAGCTACCTGGAAAGACGGTGTGGTGAATGATTTTGAAACTTCGGTATTTGAAGAATTTCCTGAAATCGGTCATATTAAAAACAAATTATATAGAGCAGGCGCTTTGTATGCAGCGATGAGTGGGAGTGGAGCTTCAGTATTTGCTATATTTGAAAAGGAAATTGCCTTACCTGATCTGGAGATCGACAATCAGGTATTTTACAATGTCTAATAAGCGTATGGAAATTAACCTCATCAGAAAAAACAACAAATTTAACTTCGAAGCTGAAAATGCTATGGGTCAAACCGTAGAAATTGATGCCAAGCCCGAAATAGGCGGTGAGGGCAAAGGCTTTCGTCCGATGGAGATGTTGCTGGTGGGTCTGGGCGGCTGCAGCGGGATCGACATGGTGAATGTGCTGACCAAGCAAAAGGAGCCTTTGGAAGATATTCGTATTTCGATCAAAGCCAGCAGAAAGGATGAGGAGATGCCACCGATATTTGATGTCATCAACATACATTTTCAGTTGTCGGGTGCTTTGAATCCTCAGAAAGTAGAGCGTGCGCTGGCATTGACCTTCGAAAAGTACTGTTCGGTGTCCAATATTCTGGGTCGGTCTGCTGAAATCAAATTCAGCTACGAGTTGCTCTCCTAGCTGATATAATCTTTATCTTCCTCGCTGAGGCCAGTTTGTGGCTTCGCCTCAATTACTTCTGCATGGTCATCATAGCTGGTGAAGGTTCGTTTCGGCTTTGCGGCGATATAACCCAGGATAAATCCGATGATGGTACATACACCGATGACCAGCAATTTGGATATGTTGGCTTTCGCGACAATAAAATTGAATTCTACTGCGTCTATGTTGATCACCAGGAAAATCGTAATGATCACGGTGAAGAGGATGATGAAAAAAGTTTTAGCGGTCATTTTTAGAAGGTGTAATTAACGAAAAATTCTACGATAGGTTTGTGATGGTAAGCCTGGTTAACGAATACAAATCTCGTGCCCAGGTCTACATTCGGCTGATATCTCAGCAGATTCATGTCGCTGTGCAGCTCCAGACCGAAGGTTTTGGGTTGGGATAGATTGGTCTCATTTCCGATATTCTCATAGTGCAGAAAGACTCCGCCTCTGAGCGTTCTGATGTAAGCAAGAGGCCCCAGTTCTGCATCAGGAAAAGCAATCGGAAATCTGTAATTGAATAGCAACGTATTGATCAGCTTGCTTTTAGCCAGAATATTGTTGTATCCATAAACGGTGTTAATCTCTACATTATATCTCCTTACGCCAGTAGCTTGCTGATAATTGAAGCTGGCCAGGAAGCTGTGGTTTTTGGCGAAGCCGGGAAAATAGGCAAAGCTTTCAGCGGAGAAAAGACTTCCTGCTAAATTTCCATCAAAGGGCTGATGCAGATAACGGAATCTCAGGATCTGTCCCCACCGCGGGGCAATATCACTTTCTGCCTGCCGGATACTGTGCGACAAGGTAAAGCCGTAAGTCATGGGGAAATTCAGGCTGGTGATGAAATTTGAGGGCATATTTTCCGATGCATACCGTTTGGTGTAACTGGTACCCACAGCTGCAGATAGTCCGTAGTTGTCATTCAGGGCGTTTAGGTTGATAGGGACTGTGGCGTTTAAAGAAACATAGTTTTCCCTCCAGTCGCCTTGTCTGATGCCTTGAGTGGTATTGTAAAAAGTTCTTTGAGGCCTGTTGCTGTAGTTTGCGGTAAAAACCGGATAGAAACTGCGCAGCGAAACGCCGGCATTGTATTCGAAACGGCGCAGGTCGCGGTGGTAATCAACACCTGCAAAGGCATCCATAGTATTCAGCAGGTTATTGGAGCGCAGCTGCAGTCCACCGATATAGTCATTTTCAATAACGGGGATTACGCTGTGGATGTTGATCAGGTGACCGAGTTTGCGGTAGGGCGTACTTGTAAAGCTGCTATCCGGGATCTGCTCAAAAATATGTCCTGCGTTTTCCTGCGCAGCAGCTTCTGCTCCGAAGAACACAAAACTATTTTTGCCAATTGTGTCTGCTTGTAGGGGAGCCGCCGCAATACCAAAGCCGCGTAAGCCGTAATCATTGAACAAAAACTGACCAGGCTTGCCTCCGGTGTTAAAATTAAAGGCGCCGAATTTAGAGGCGCTCAGCGCGCTTATCTTTCCTGACGCGGTATCTATGCTGTAAATGTTATCAACTCCGCTGTAATGCGCGTTAAATGCGATTTCTGATCTAAAAAATACCGGCCTGCTCAACTGTTGACGGGAATTGCTGATCAACGCTTTCTTTTTTCCCGATTTATCTGCCATCCACAAAGACTTTCCTTTTTCCGATACGGTGATGTAACTAATGGTATTTCCAGTCTGATCAAAAGCAGGGGTCTGCAGCATCAGCTTCTCCGGATTCGGATAAACGAAGGTCGCTTTTCCTGTAGTGGCACTGAGCTCCCTAAGCTCGGCAGCATTATCCAGTCCTACGGCAACGACAATGATTTTCCCGGCATCTGCAGACAGAGAAGGGGAGAAGAGCCTGGATCTATGTGTGAGGGTGCTGGTTTTTCCTGTGGCGATAGCATAGCTGCAGATCACGCTGTAGCTTCGCTGACGATAGCGGGGATCGTAGCGGATCTCATCCCAAACGATCAGACCGTTGGCATAGCTAAACCAGGGCTGTTCCTGATAGCCGATGGCGGCGAGTTTCTGTTCATTCCTGTTGCTGTCGATCAAGACAAACCTCGCAGTTTCAGCCTTGCTTTGTTTGAGTGCCAGGATCCTTCCATCAGGCATAGCAACTGGCATAAAATAGTCCGTCGCATAGCCCGGTTTTTTGTTCAGCGGTGCATACGTTTTCGGATGCTGCAGGCTGTCCTGTTCCGCCCATTTTTCTTTCAGAATTTTACTGGTGTAGGTGTACCATTGGGTGCTGGTTTTGCCTGTGTATTTGTACAGGCTTTTTGAAAAAGGGTAGAGGCGGAGCGGGCGCTTTTTGATGTCGGTAAGCAGACTGTCAAAAACATTCCTTCCGGCACTCTTTCTGATTAGTGAAGACATCAGATATCCGAGCTGATAATAGCCTGGCGTAACGTCTTTCTGTGAACCGAAGTTGGCCTTGCTATAAGAGAATTTCTGACCACTGAGCAGGCTTGCGCGGTAAGGCATGATCCAGCTCGGCTGACGGCCGCGGCCGGATTGGCTGAGTGAAGTTTCTGTGCTTACTGCATCGCCTTCAAAAAACCATAAGGGGATACTCGCACCCATCCATGCAAAGTAAACTTCTTCGGGAAAAGGGTAGGCCCTTCCGCTGGTGAGTTTATCGAACTGGGCAGCGTGGCGCAGCTCATGAACGGCAAGGTTATTGAGCCAATCCTGACTGTCGAATTGCTGAGGTGGCGTGGTGTTGAATTCCGACTTTTTTGGGCCGAGTTGCACGAAGCCATTTGCGATGACCCCGCGGTTTTGGAACAGGATTGGCAGGGTAGTTTTGCGGACGCCAAGGCTGGAGCCTTCATAGGGGAAAATGTAGCTGATGGTGTTGGCCATTCGCTGGGCTTCATTTTCGAGTTCTGAGGGAAATATGATTCTGAAGCCTGCTGTATTAATTTGCCTCCACCTTACACTAAGCGGGTTTTGTTCTCCGCCGAATAACTGGGCAAAAGTGCTATGTGAAACGAAAGTTAATGTTAGTAGAAGTAAACAGCTGGTAAATATTGTTTTATGCCGTGTATTTGTGTTCATTAATGAGATATGCTAATATATTTAGTATTTAATTCCAGCTGATTGTTTTTTTATATTAAGTTATGTGTTATTTGGTCGATTTGATAATTCTGATTATCAGTATCATGTGATATTTTATAATTTTGGTTAAGCATTGCTATTTCCATGATTTTCGTCAGCAGATCAGCCTAAATTGTAGTCGCTGCTGAGGATTTTCAGTTGGCTTTTTAATTCGCCATTAAGATACACTATTTGATACGTAATCCTGCGCATAATTGCGCATTATTTTTTGAAGATGTATACGTGAATCGTGTGTTGAAATACAGAAATCTATGACTCCCCTACCCTTTTTTGGGGGGAGTATTATTGCCTATTTCTGCGTTTTTTGTAAATCGGATAGCCAAATACGGAACCCAGAATCAAGAGCGCACCAATGTAAAAACCAGTCGTCATGGTCTCCTTATTTCCGAAGAAAAGGAAGGCCAGCAGGATGCCGTAAACCGGTTCAAGATTGGTGATCAGGGCGACTCTGAAAGCCGATAATGTACGCATCACAGAGACGCCTGCAACGTAAGCAAGGGCCGTGCAAATGGTACCAAGAATCAGGAGGTAAATCCAGTCGGCAGTGCCCAGATTGAAGTGCTCTGTCAGCAGGGAATGATCATATAAACGGTACAAGGTGATCCAGAAAAAGGCGCCTAATATTTCATAAAATCCAATAACTGCAGCATCCGTTTTTTGCACGAGCGTGGAGTTGATAATCGAAAAAAGACTTGAGGCGAGTGCTGCCGAAAGTCCGAAAATGATACCTGCGGTATAGCTGCTTTCGAACTTAAAAATGAGGTAAATTCCGGCGATTATAATGAGTCCAACTACGATGTCTCCCGGGTCCATTCTGCTGCGTTTGATCAGGGGTTCAAGTACGGCTGTGAAGAGCGTAAATGAAGAGAGGCAGACCAGTGTTACGGATACAGTTGATACCTTGATGGCATGAAAAAAAAGTATCCAATGAAGGGCTACAATACTGCCTGTGAAGAAGAACTGAAGGAACTGTTTTC
>Ga0247815_10002232_pt1 | contig 14380 bp, 17 predicted proteins | sample UWRJL194509B1_FD_181014 | JGI IMG/M metagenome (GOLD analysis project Ga0247815, IMG submission 181014) | Plant litter microbial communities from Arlington Agricultural Research Station in Wisconsin, United States - UWRJ-L194-509B-1 | ecosystem: Environmental > Terrestrial > Plant litter >... | reverse complement strand
CTCGATGTCTCGCCAGAACTTGGGATGCCCGTGCGCGCTGGACTGGAGCAATCGGCAGACGTGGCTAGCGACCAGCAGCGCACTGAAATCGAGCGAGTCAAATACTTGTGACCAGAGTTCTGTTGGAAGATATGAATGCGAGGGCAATGAAGCAGAGGACGGTGAAGATGGTGGCATATCTGGCATGGGAAGAGGCCATGAGGGGTGCAGTCCCGTCAAGCGTCTCCGACCGCCACAAAGTGAGACCCAATTTCAAATTTCAAATACCACTGGAATTGAATTGGAATGCAATGCAAGGCTGATATATCATGGACCGAGAGAGTACTTTGTTGTTTCGGGACTGCTTTAGGGTGTCGCGGGCGAAGTCCCGAACGTTCGTTGTGCGAACGCCAGCCAGTGCAGGCATTCTTTTAATCGAAAGCCGTTATAAAAGAATGGAAATTACGGGGTTCTAGTTGAGAAATAAGGACGAAGTAGTACTTGTCACCGCGAACTAAGTATGAGCCGTGCGAAATGGTAGGGACATAGGACGTCACTTTCTTCCAGCCAATGCTCTTCCCATAGCCGCGCCACCGGCAATATCCCTTCTCGCGCCTCCTACCAACACATTGGGCCCTAAAAGACCTAGGACCCCTTGGCCTTCACGCCTCACCTCCGGCGCCTGCGTTCCGTCCGTCCCTTCCCCACTCAATTCTGGTGCTCGTGCACTCGCGGCAGAAGCTACAGCCGATAGCACTCGTACGCTTGCACGATGTCGGGCGGCAGATGGTATGTAGGTGACGGCGTTGGTGGCCCGGACGAGGACGGCCTGAATGGTGCGTAGGATGGTCTGATGTGGACCGTCTGGCACCATCTGCGCTGCGGTTTGGACAACAGCTTGGATATTCGGTTCCTCCGGGCTCGGAGATGAAGTTGAAGATGAATCTATCCGACTTGCACCAGAAGAGCTGAGGAGGTTCGCGGATGATGGTGCTCGTGGCGTGGTTGCCAGCGACACAGTGTTGTCGAACCCGCGGTACCAACCCTCGAGCCCGCACGAAAAGATACATAGCCCGACCCTCTGCGCGAGCCAGATAATCTGCTCTGTAAAGGGCCAGAGCCAGAAAAGCTTGTGGTGGACCAGGTAATCAGCGGCGTCACTGAAGTTCATCATCGCAGCCCGCAGCGATGTCTCTCGGACCGACACGCCGGCGAGCGGCGACAATGTCCCGGACAAGGGACGCCCTGGCGAACTATTCTGCTCCTCGCCAATCGGATACGATGAAGGCTCGCCGCGGTATGCCCGAAGATATAATTTCGACCCGAGCTCGGCAGCCATGAGGTCGAGCCAAATCGCCTCGCGGGCGCGGTGATAGCACGATAATGTGAGCGCAAAGTATAGAACGCGAATGATACGTGCAAGTGCGCTACGACTTTGAGCCGCAGCTTCAATTGTGACTGCAATCGGGCTCGGCATGGTCGTTGAGGCTCGCGAGGCGGATGCGGGTTGCTGTGGTGATGTGTATATCGCAACTTGCGGGGGTTGCGGCCACTCGGCCGGCAGGATGAGCAACGGGAGCGTGTCTCGTCGCAGCTGGAACGGGAGCGCGTCCAACCAGAGTTGAATTCTGGTGATCCGTTCAAGCTCGTGTGTATCAGGGACCGGGTCGACTTGCAGTCCTACTGCGAGAGCGACCAGCGAGTCGAAGACGCATGAGTCGGGGTCGTGGGAGGTGAATGGCAGATGAGGAGCGATGAATGCCAATACATAAAGAGCCGTGGGTACGGTGTTGCCATCCATGTGGAGGGAGGAACTAAGGCGATGGTATGACTGCAGTTGCTGGTGGACAGAATGTACCTCCGCCTCGAGCAAACCAGCGGTGGCCCGTCTTGCACTAAGTTGCCCAATAGGGGAGCACGCCAGGTTGATACCGAGATCCCATAGAAAAATGACACGCGAGAACCACACCCGCACTACACTGGTGAGGAGAGCCGAAGAATGGTCAACGATGATCATGGTCATGCATGAGTGACGTATATACCTTGTGGCGGGTAGCATGAGAAGAACGTCAACGGCCTGAGCGAGTAGTGTGCTGGAATTTACACTCCAACCACTCGTGAATACCTGTAATTATTATACGGCGTGAGAATCAGATCTCGTGTAAGTGAACCAGGATGAGAGCACTGACCGAGCGGACAGCGAGATACACGAATCCTGCAACCGTCATTGCCCGGTCGTCCGTCCAAGGTACACCGGCTCCGTCGAAGTCAAATACAGCGTGCTCCGTCGAGTTGCGATATGCAACGTTCGCAAGCTGTTGAGCGGCGGCAAACTCGAGGTCTAGTGTAAGATCTGAGTAGGCCCTCGTCAGTTAGAGAGGAGTTTGAGCTGTGATAGACGTGCCTATTGGGTTGCCATCAATGACCGGTTCCGTTACCTTGACGAGGGATAGGAGGGCCAGCCCAGCGAAGGCACGAGCGCAAAACGACGAGGAGGATTGAACTGGCGTCAACATGAGGCCGGGATCCACCAATGTTAGATTGGCTACCGAGGCGAGGAGAAGGTCCGCTAGCTCTAGCGGTAGCAGCGGAATGAAGGGATGAGTACGAGCCAGTGATGGAGACACGTGGGTTGGGAGTGACGTTGTGACGGCAGGCGCTGTCGAGCCGTGCAGGTGAACACCGGTGTTATTGATATACAGTGCGCCAGCTGTAGCGCGCCATGGTGAAGAATCGAGAGCAGATGGGAAGTCTGAGATATCGATGGTGGGTTGCGGTTCTAAAGGTCCGCTGAACGAACTCGCAGGCGATGGGGTATCATCCAGTCCAGTCAGAACCGCAGTGGTATCAAGAAAAGTTCGTGAGGTGAAAAGGTTTGACGCGTGGGGATTTTCAATGTCTGTCGTTGCCAATGGCAGGGGTATCGGTAGGCCATAAGGATTCGACGACAATGTTGATGGTGGGACACCTACTAGTATGGGATCAGATCAAAGAGGAAGCACTCAAATAGACCGATTATACGTACTAGTGGAAGCTGAAGGTGAATTTTGACGAATAGCATACTGCATCCAAGCGTCTGCTTTGGACAGTGAATCTTGGTTCCGTTTTGGCACGTCACACGGGCGTGGAGGAGGGTAGTAGCACGGCTGTTCTCGCCGGCGACCAAATGCATTAGTTTCTTCTTTTGAAAACACACATTGAGCTTCACCGACGTACCAAGCCGTACGAGGCGCAGTTGGAACATGTTGGTCGATCACCTGAACACCGAATCTTCCGCTTTCTACAGGTGAAGCAGGCCATTTGGAGGGATTAAAATGAAAGCGCGAGTACTGTAGGAAGTTGAGGAGAGGAACGAGTGAGTTTGAGTGATCGCAGATGGGTTTGTCGCTTAAGACAGTTGAAATGCGGTGTCGGCGTGCTGCGGTTTCTGATGAACCGTCCTCCACCCTGAACTGCGCCGTCCAAGCTAGCGCAGTATGTTGCCGGACATGCTTAGCTGTGGGGGAACACGCGTCGCGCGGCAGATAGGTACTCGGTGTGCGGCGGTGCAAGCAGCCAAACGAGGCAGTGCTGGGCGACTCAGCTCTTACAATCCCGAGCCAAACGTCCGACATTTAGGATATTCCGGCGCTCTATGAAACGAATACAGCAGCCACAGCCTCCATCTGGTAAGGATAGCCTGTGATTTTTCGGGATGCGGGATGACGAGGAATGAGTCGGAGGACAAGAGGTCATGAGCGAATCAATCTCCGACGCGGACTCGCAAGAAGCCGTCCGCAATTATGCCAGACTCGTGCATTCGGCGGTATGATCATCTTGAGTAGCTGAAACAAGATTCAATAGCTACATCGGTGTGGTTCGAGGAGAAACCAGGGGTACGTCATTGGATTTGTCGCCGTTGGGGCTGCGCCGAATGGCCATGACTGTACTTTCGACGCACAAACTTGATACGCGACAGACATATATCGAGAAGCAGATCTGCTGCAATATCGAGTCTTCTGAGAGTTTGTAGATCGTTTGTTCTTGATGAACTAGTACATGGTGACTGGAATGTGCACGAGTCAGTACCAGCCGTGTTCCGGCAGAGTGCAGCACACCTGTAGCTGCCAGTGATACCATTTCTGTTGAAACAAACAAAGCCCGAGAATTTGAGTGCATAAAGTGAAGGACCAGAGCATTCAACTGGTTGAGGGTGACATTGCTTGCGGTCGGCGAACACAGCCGGCGAAAGACTAAATGGGTAAACTTTCTGCACCGCTCGGAAAAGCCCACGCACAAACTTCTGTAGAAGCAGAACTATCCGCCAATCATCATGCTGAAACTCGCGCGAGTAATAGTGATAGATTTTGAGTCCGCCGCATCTGTGGAGAGTCATGTTGCCCTCGGAGCTGCCGCACGACCGCGTCACTGCCGGGCCTCTTGCACGCTCGCTCGGCCGTAGACTGAAATTGGAAGAGCCGACCAAGAAATTGGAAGGGTTCTGACGTACTCGAGGTGAGACTACGGAGTACTGAAACGCAAGTAGACCGGATATGGAGTGGACACGTCATGTGTTTGCCTCGTTGGCGACCGAGGGCAAGTTTGTGCCTCAGTACGCATGATCAAGACCGTAAACTGGACCTTCTGGAACTCCAAATTTGAGGGCGATAGTTCTGCTAGCGAGTTGTTCTGTGCAGACATCGGCGGCGGAGAGAGGTGAGGTCATCATCCGTTGTTGGCGGATGCCACTCAAGTCTCTTCACGATTATGTGCTGCGAGTCTCGAGAGATATTTCGGACCCATACCGATGAACTATTATCTTGGGGTTGCTCCCAGGCTCATACGTTGTGGAATGGATTGGCACCGGTGCGCCGTTCACCTAATCGTGAAGATCATGCCGCAGACGATTCACCTAGCAAAAACTCTCAGTCTTAAGCTCTGAAGCAGTAAGTCATAGTATTCCACCAGATTAATATTGGTCATATAGGTATAAGCTGCATAATAGTCGTGGGATCCCGCGAAGGTGAACTGTCGCGGGCCAAGCCGGTGTTACGAACTGATTACCTCATGGACAGCAACACTAGGTTGGATGCAGAGATGAATAGTGAATCTTTACCAGACAAGTGTCGTCGACACAGGTTTTATGTGAGGCGAACCATGTGGGGTTGGTTTCAGGCTGCGGCGCTGACGCTACGGCGCAGCCTTTACATCCACCGCGCGTTGCCTCGGCACAACGGCTTGAAATCAGTTCGCGGCACAACCTGATTGACACGATCAGTCACGAGAAAGCGGAGACAACGCATCGCAATGTTGGCACGATCTCATCCAAAGCCGCGGCGCATTATCTGACGAGGGTGATTGAGCTCACGATTTACGTTTGAGCGCTTTGGTACCTGTGACGCGCCGCAGAGCGCTCTTAAGCCAAATACAGTAGAACTCCTCTTAACCCATACCCCTCATAAGCCATAACCTTCGATAAGCCATAGCTTTTTGCGTTTCCCGTGTCTGTTCTGTACCAGGAGGCAGCCATAACCCATGATTTGGTCATAACCCATAACCCATAGCCTTGCGAGGGTCAGAACCCATAGGCAAAGCGGCGGCGAGAGTGTGTGATCCGACGGCCCGCAGAACATGATTTGGCCATTTTCACTCTCTTTCGCAGGTCTCCCAAGCGCAACTCTGTGGAGAGGCTCCGTCTGGGGCTTGGAAAGCTCAAGGCTTCAACCCAAAGCCGCGTTGATGGGATTTGGGTGGGAACAGTGCTTACTCAGCAACGGTCACTCCTCCTCCTCCGACGCAAATGCCGCACTCGAGGCAATCTGTATCGTCTATCAGTATATGCAGCTCAAATTTGATGTGCCAGCTTGCCATATTGACGATGATTTGAGCGTGCTGGCCCGCAAGGTGCGGCTCAAAGTCACGAACGGCCTCATGCCGAGCACAATCACTAGCTACTTCAGCCGTAAGGCCTTGTAGCGTTGTAAAGAGCGACCAGGGCTCATGGAACTCGATAAATAGTTACACAATGTACCCAAAAGTAACTAATATCTGCATCATTTGAGTTTAGAACACGGCCCATTGCCGACCCCTGCAAACCCATAACCTCTGAAAACCCATAGCTCAGAGCGTCGACCGAAGGGTATGGGTTAGGAGGAGTTCTACTGTACAGGTCGTGGGTTCATCCGGGCGGACCCGATCGCGCAGGCTTTCCCTCGTTCTTCTCAACTCTAGACCCGCGGCCGCAATAAGCTGCGCGCCATACCCAAACGCGCCTGCACACGCGCTCTGGAATAGGGGCGTTGTTCACACAGTGACATGCTGTTGTTATATGCGTGCCTGGATTATCGCTCAAACGGCGCAATGCCGCGTAACGTGTCGTCCCCATCATCATTGTAGGCTAACTAGCCATGCTGGGTGCGGGGCGATCGCGGGCCTTCTGACCTGGCGCGGGCGGGCTAGTCCCAGAGCACCCGGCCCGCTCGGCTCTTTCGTTCTTGCCCTTTGCCTCCCCGTCCTCGTAGTCTGCTCGTAGGCCTGCACCCGCTCTGTAAGATACGCGTGCTGCCCTGAGCTGAGCTGGTGGTGCCGGCTAGATGGCGTTGACCGTGCCTGGCGCGGACGCCCTGCTGCCGTCCAAGGCACGCAGAACAGTCGCCAGCTTTGCAAGCAGCCTCCTCCTGCCTGTGTGTCCATACCACCTCTCTCTTTCAAGTTCTTGATGCTGATATACTGCGTCCGCGCCAGATCTCGCTGTCGCCCAGACCCTCGTCCTCGGCGCATGGCAAGGACACTTCGTTCCTCGACTTTGACTTTGAACAGGACGACTACTGTCATCCTCTGTCGCGCGAACGCATGCTTGCTCCTGCACGTGCCTCTGAAATTGCGCAGACTGTTCGTCGGTCTACTACGTCTGGCGTCGCGTTTACTGACATTACCCCTAGCTCGACCGCGGATACAACACCTTTGCCGCTGCAACTCAGGTACTCGAAACTCACGCCGCCCTCGTCAGCACCAAGTCAGCATCTCCATCTCCACCCAGTACTACGCCTACCCCTCGCCTTCCTCAGCGCACCGGTATCCAGTTCCCTTCACCACTGTCGCCTACACATTCCCAGCCGCAAGCATCTCCTCCTGACACCTACTACGTCCAGATTGGGAACAGGAACGGTCACCGCCGAGCGGGGAGTGACGGTGCAGGGACGCGGACGCGTCGTTTGAGTACCGTCGCAGAACGGCGCGAACCCATGCCCAGCTTGCCCACATTGAGCACCCGGTCATCACTCGCGAGCGTGGCTGGACTTGACTCGAGCAGGACGTTGTACGCTCTCGCAGGTGGAAGTGGGATCCCGCATAGCGTCTCGATGCCTGCTATCGCAAGCATGGAGAGCTTGTTCTTTCAGCCGGCCGAGTCGACGTCTGAAACCGTCATGCCCTCCGTACGTTTATGCGCCTTGTCGGCGTTTGCGACTCACTTCTCGAACTGACACTCCTTGATCTTGGCAGACCTCCTCGGACATGTTTGCATCGAAACTCCTGCCCGGACGCCGTGCACCAAGCATGTTCCTACACCGCCGCCCGCTCAGTCTCGCCAGCGATCGACCCACGTCTGTCTTCCTACCCAACACCGCCACCACCTCTCAACCTACACTCCCACTCGCGTCTACATCATCCATGCCCGACCTTCGTCGACCTACCGAACCTCAAGCCGACTTCACGCTTTCGATGCCTGGCGCGTTCAACTTGGCACCCGAGTCGGGTGAAGACTCTGATAAGGCAAGCTTGAGCGATGATGTGGACACTGTGCGTCCTACTAGCATTGCGTGGCTTCGTTGGTCATCCACTGACGGAAGCGCGATGCAGCCGCTCATCACACCTGCGTCATTCAGCCGTTCCATGCGGGCTCAGCAGGCTCGAATTCCAGATTGTCCGGCTTCACCATCGTCTTCGTCTTGTTACTCTTCCTCGTCTGCTCTTCCTGAGGTTGTGGACCGTGAAGCTGAGAGTACACCAAAACCTGATGTCGGGAACCCGAGGACGATGGATACGCCCGGCCCACTCGGCTGGTCGCCTGTCTCGTTCCACCCGTCTCAAATCTCGCATACGCTCCAAACGCCAACATCGCCGTTCGAACTGGATTTCGACGCGTTGCATTTGGGACTCCAGACTCCGTCGACGGACCTCCATGCGATGTTGACGGTACACGCCAACGGCAGCGCGCCGATTTTGCCACTCGTCCTTGCAGGCAGTGCGATTACACTTGGTTCGGCCGCTGCGACGCCTGGGTCGGATAGACCGGGTGCAGGGTCGAGGATGTCTACGCATTCGTTTATCGGCAGACCGAGACGGGCGAGTATCGCCGGGACACTTGATATCGTGTTGCGTGAAGACGGAGGAGAGATGAGCGGACACGGGTTGGGGTTCAAGATGGGTGAAGTGGGGCTTGCGCATCATCTCGAACATGACGCGGAGGCGCAGGAGGGGATGAGGCAAGCGTTGAAGAGTCCGAAGACCTCGGTGGATGGGCATGAGGAGAGGGAGAGAGGGTCGACGCCGTTGGATCCGGAGACGGTGAGGAAGGTGAGGAGGAGTGTGTTGTTGGAGCCGGCGAAGAGGACGTCAATGAGGCCGGTTGAGTATTTGCATACGAAGGAGAAGGAGAGAGAGGAGGAGGCGCAAAGGCGGAAGGGCTTTGGATTTGGGATTGGTATGTCTTTGTGTGGTGGTGTGGTTGGAGGTGGATTGACTGACTGTGGTTTAGGTGCATCGCCGCGTACGCCTAATCGGAAACTCGTCCGGTCGCGTCCACCACCGCTGCCGGCGAATGGCAAGCTCTCGTTTGGCGGCAAGCTCGGACGCGGGCTGAAGAAACTTCTATCGTCATCGTCTACCACGACGAGTCCGTCTGTCGTCCCGCCTCCCTTCGCACGCATGGATTCGAACGAGCTGCTCGAAGTCGATATCGAGATCGATGCGGATGGTTTGGGCGCACCGTATGTATACACGGGCGACTGGACTGAGGATGCTCAAAGCGCACCACGCGGCGCGAGGACGCAGTCGGAGGAGGTGCGGGCTCTGGCGCGTATGAGCGACGCGTCAGAGTTTGAGGTGGGCACCGTGCAGAGGGTGACGGCCGTAGGGAGGAGAGTGATCACGACCTGAGGTTCGTGTGTGCATAGCTGTGGTGTCGGACTTGTTGTCGAGTGTTCCTGTTGTGCTTCTGTTCTGTTTGACCAGGCTGCTTTTTACTCTTAGTGTCTGTAGTCGTAGTCGTATTCTTAGGCGTCTCGTTGTCTAGTTGTACCGTATACACATCGCCGAAGAGGCGTATCCCACAGTTCATTACATACATCTGGCGGTCGTTGTATCGTACATTACACCGCTCATTACATACATACTTGTTCGTGTATTCATGCAACACGCCTCCATGTCAGAACACTCATGCCTTCTGTTACCTGCTCCGAGGAGTCTCCTCGTATGTTGGCGGCGCTTCCAACGGAACCTCCGTCCTCACAGCCCTCGACCTCCGCTCGCTTCTCCCTTCATCTGGACGTCGTGTTACGCTTGTCATTGCACTTACACTTTGAACATCTGGGTCGTGTGTTGATGCTGCTGGAGCACTTGACGTCGCCCATCCGATGAACTGGTTCCAACCGGTACTTGGTCCCGCCTCCTCCTCCTCGCCCCGCTGAGGAGCTGGTCTACGCTTCTCGCTGACTGGCGTATCAAGTAAGACCTGCTGTTTCTCACGGAGAGGTTGTCTCGGTGGTGGTCGGGGAGTTTCGACCATAGCGATTGGTTCTTCGGCGATGAACGGGCGAAGTGACGGGTCCACGTTGGTTGACGAGCCCGAGGCCGAGAGTCGTTGTGAACGGTCTTGTCGGCGACGGCGCATAAAGAGAAAGAGAAGGGATCCGGAGATTGCGAGAAGGCCGATCAGGCCGGAGATGATGCCGCCGATCATGGCAGGTGAAGGTGATGAGGATGAGGTGGAGGACATGGATGAGGTTGGGGCAGCAGTGTTGGACAGGGAGCCGATGGTCGACGAACTGCATGAGAAGTTATCACGGTCAGTGTTCGACATGAAGCTCACATGAATCATGGCGTACCCAGAGCCATCGGCGGGCTCAATTTGGCCAGTACTCTTCCACACCTCCAACCGGGTGAAGGTTAAGCTTGGAGTCTGCATGTCGTTGTTTGTCCGATTGTCCGCTTGCGAAACGATCCAACCTTTCGCACCACCCTTAGGGACGATTCCCATGTAAAGCAGCCTATCTTCCATGTAAATGCTCTTCCATGAGCTGCGTTGTATTTGAGGCTCGCCAGCCAGTGCTGCGGTGTCGGCCTCTAGCCACGAGACGTTAAACGAGCCAGCTCCGGGTTCGACGAGACCGTATAGAAACAACATGCTAGCTGAGCACAAAATATGTGAGCTACAAATAATGGACAGGACGCCCTCAAACTCACATTCAGCCAGGCTGCTTCTTAGCGTGGCACTTGCGTTTGTCGTATTAGTCGACAAATACGGTGCTCCGACGACGACTCCATGTTCCCAGTCGCCCAGAATTGACCATTCCTTGCTGTCTGCTTCAAAAGTAGTCTCCAGTGCGTAAGTTCTGCGCAAATTCGCTGACAGTCAGTACAGCACATAGCGCCCGTCTATAGGCAGACACACTCAGGGATCCCAGTATCAACGATAGCTCTCGTGATTGTCAGGTATGGCACCTCTTTCAAAATGGCAGTGTTGATGAACCGCAGGGTGTGCCATCCAACGGGCTGATTATTCAAGGTGAAGAACGTGGCGTCCGTATCGGTTGGGGGAGTGAAAGGCACCTGTTGACCATCGACCTCAACGGTTACATTGACGTTGATTGCCCACCCGAGAACTCGGCAAGATGAGCCTACAGTGGCAACAAAGTAAGACGCGTGGGCAGTTGGAGCTCAAGTCCGACTCGCGCACCGTAAAAGTCTATGTCCGCGTATGCGTTTACGACACCAGTCATGGTTGAGCCTAGAGGCGTCGATCCCTCTTCTTCGGCGTTTGCGGGGCCGCTTGTACCCTGACTTCCGTCGTTGTTCAAACGCGACTGCCAAAAATACTGATTTTCGGCGTTGAGAACGCCATACCGGATCATTGCGTCGAAGGACTCATAAATGACGCGCATCACGGCACGGGAGTTCTGAAAGCGCAAACGCGGTAGAAAAACAAGTAGCAAGGAGGGCAAAAGGCGAATCAATTCAGGCTGCGACGCTGGTGGGTTGCGGGCACAAACCCCGCGTGTTTGCCGTTTCGGCGTCAGAAGCCGGCGATGAACATCAGCGCAAAGACCATAGCTATGAAATGGGTCGCCACAGCAAACTGGCTAATTTGAGTCACACAGCGCGCTTCCATTTCATGGATAAAGCTAGACATTATATAGGATTCACCGTCAATATTTGGGGTAGGGCCCCAATCGGATACCGGATCCTGCGGATCATCATGAAGCTGACCATTACATTCTTGCCTTTTTTTGTTCGTCTCGCGCTCGACAATGGCGAGAACAATTACTTTGAGCAATATCCTGCATCTCCGACGTCTCTTTCACTCTGCAGGTGTCCAAATGGTTGCAGACTTGAGCGGAAATGGACAAATTTGGACAGATCTCAACCGGCGGCGGTGTTCGGGATTATCACCGCATCGCGAATCGGTGCACCGATTTGGGTTCCGGCGAGCCCGGCAATCAAGCAAAGTTGGGCCGGCTGAAACACGACAACGCGCGCATACCTCTTCGCCAGACCCCCTGTTGCAACAGCCCCAACATCTCCATCTGACATGATACACACCCAGTCTCTGGGTGGATAGGCCTGTATCTGCGGGCATAGCGGGTTACTTTCTGCAAATGTTGCTTCCTGTCCCCGTTCCACCCCGGGCTGATCAGGCCGTGACAGATGGCGCAACGCCTCTTTCGTGTTAGCGCTCGCCCCGCTTCTTGCTCCTTGTGCTCTTCCCATCTCTGTGTGTGTGCGCGCAATGGCTGTCGATACTCTCCAAGTCACGTTCGAAGCGAGCGACTCTGCCATCAAGTTTGCCGTCGATCCCAGCCTGTACGGCGACGAGGACGAGCCCTGGACCATCCAGTTCTATGAGTCTGGCGATCAGAGTGGTGGCGGGCCAGGCTTAATCACGACCAATACCACGACGGAGCGTACGACGCTGCTTGAAAACTCACTCGCGATAATTGATTTCTACGGTGCGTCCCACGACCTTGAAGCTGGCCTCATAATTCTCATCGTACCAAATTTCCCACAGGGTCTTCATGCAAGGTCATCGGATGGGGATATGGCTTCAATGCGACTGTCACGCTCGATAAAAAGCCGTTCGAATTCAAGCTTCCTGAAGTCACTCCCCAAGGAGTTCTATTCGAAGTCGAAGACCTCGACATTGGTTATCACTCCTTTGTGTTCAACACAAGCCACTACATAGAAGAGGGTGAGCTCGCGCGAACGAGCATATCTCGCGTCGAGATTGACACTGGGTTGAGCGGGTGCGTTTTTCGTTTTACGACTTTTCCGACTTCAGCGGGGAACTAAGTAGCCGTTCCGCAGGATGGTGCCTAGAATATCTTACAGTGCGGACTCAGACGTCTGGGATAAGTCCGGAGAGTGGCAAATTCGTACCATAGACAGTGCGGGGTCGCTCCGCAGCATTCGGTCGCGCGTACGAAATGATTACCTTCAAATTTCCGGCGGCTTGAACGGACGTATGTCCCTTTTATTTCTTCACTGTCCATATATTAATCATCCGTCATTTTTCAGCGGGCGTTGTCTTTCTTTACGGAAACGCGGGCGAGGACCATGGTGTAATGCTCATTAGTGTTCACAACCGAACAACGTCCGGCGAAGTAAATCCTTCGGTGTTTCTCACATCCGCAGCAAGTGCGGGCGTGACTGACTCGTTACTATACTATGCTGTCATTCCACCGGAGGGTTGGAAGGAGTTCTCGATTCAAAACGTGGACATACGTGGTCGATTCACTGAGATCACGCGCTTGGATGTCTACGGGTTTGAGACCAATGGCGAGCCAGGTCTCAGGTGTGAACATTTCTATTCTTCAGCACTTGTTCCTGACCTCCTTGTCAATGCCCGGCAGCTCTTCGACTAACCCGGCCACCTCTACAGCTGGTCCTCAACAGCCATCATCTGATGCGCATTCGCATGACAGTGGTCCACCGGCTGCGGTCATAGGTGGTGCAGTGGCAGCTGCCGTATGCCTCATCGCGGTCGCGGTGGCCCTGTTCTTGTTCCTGCGCCGACGTCGCCAACACGGCTCCCACTCTCGGCCACCATTTAACAGCGACGAAGCTGGCTCAGTGCAGCAACTTAGTCCTGTCGACTTCGCGCAACCGTTTTCCATTGACCCTCCCAACCCGGGCTCGCCTCCGCCGATGCATGAAACTCGCCTCGCGTTTGGTGGACCTGCCACCCGGGACCGCAAGAGGCCACATGTGCTGGCTGCACCTGATCCAATTGCCACTGTTAGTACGGGTTCATATAACGGTGACAGCACCACTGCTAGCCGGACACCAGTACACGAGTGGGCTGCGTCAAGCGCGCCACCCGATTCGACGGATGCGGGGAGCGTCACATCTGTGTCAGCAACGCATACACTTGCGGCGATAAGGAGATCGGCGTTGGTGGCACACGCAATTGTGGAGACTGCAGCTAGTGGTGGCGAGGGAACCCTGCCACCGGCGTACAGTGAGCGACCGGTCGCTGCCGCAGAGCGATTGCGTGTCTTGCCAAGGACCCCAGAGTAGCTCAATGTTTTCCAATTTAGTTCGTTGATTTAACCTGCGGGCCCGAGAGCTCTGGAACAAGCGTTTCGTAGCCTGGAAATGGACCCTGGTGACAGGCACAAATTTCACTCTCTGGAATGTTGCTTTTCTCACCCACAACTAGTAACATCTCATTCACAGGCGCCGGGGACGGTTCCAATCTCCGCTGGACCCATAGCGTTGACTTCGTCGTCTCCATAGAGTAATAAACACTTATCCAATTTCGATCGCAAACACGTTATGATAAGCCTACCGTTAACTGCCTTCAAGTATGGCTCCAGCAGGCATGTATGTCTTCTCTGGCAGTCGCGGAGTCGCCTTGTAAGTTACCGGTCAGGTATCGGGCTTTCGAACCGATGCTCACCCTGTATAATCAGTCTTCCGAGCTCAGGCTCCCCGAAATGCCATGCCAAGCCGTAGGATGTGTCCTGGTGGTCGTAACGGCCATCACTGGGTGGGCTAAAGTGTGGGCTGCAGACATGACTGAGACTCAAGACCATCAATCCTGGATCAGGATTCGTTGTGAGATGTCAGCTGTCAATTCTCGTTACTAAATTCTGAGTCAATTTGCCTTCAGTTCCTGATCTTTAAACCAAGCACAAACCCTGCC